>Ga0233412_10000504_pt1 | contig 22551 bp, 29 predicted proteins | sample Na_anoxic_4_MG_FD_180667 | JGI IMG/M metagenome (GOLD analysis project Ga0233412, IMG submission 180667) | Seawater microbial communities from Saanich Inlet, British Columbia, Canada - Na_anoxic_4_MG | ecosystem: Environmental > Aquatic > Marine > Inlet | place: Canada: British Columbia...
ACACAGGATGTTCATCTCTTTTTAAATCATATAGAACTAATGTGATTGGCTTCCAATCAGGTCTTGCTGGATAATAAACATTTTCAATTAAATGCTTCACTTCCATTTCTTTGAAAGAAATATTTGGTCTTGCACTTTTTAGTGGTGGCAAAGAATTTACGCTATTCTGGTCGGCTGATATTCCTTCTATTGTCAAAAGCCAACGAAATTTTCTTTTAAAACAAGTCTCCTTATTTTCGAGACCGAAATCAAATCCCATCTGTCTAGCCATAATTCACTCCTTAGAATTTACCAAAAAAGTCCCCCAAGATTGGGGGACTTTCTTAGCAAGTTTAATAAAAGGGATTAAACAATTACGATACCACTTGCGATATTGCCCGTATTTGCACCACCAACACCACTGCCTGTAGAAGAGGCTCCAGCATCGCATTCTGTGCAGCAACCACTTATATCTACCTTTGGGCAGAAACTCGTGTATTTGACTGTGGAATATCTAAGAGTTAACTCAATATTGGATTCCTCTGAGCTAGAATAATCCAACTCGCCAAAATTAATTGCCTGCGGCCATAAATCTTCAAGTATCCATTGTTCGATGGCTGTTCCACAACCATCATATAATTTCAAGACACCCTTGGCGGCATAATCGCTTCTTCTTGAACCCATTTTCAAGTTAATTGGGTCTGTGAAGTCATATACGGAAGCCAGCCACGTCCACAGCGGGATATTAGCTCTATCGGCCACATCGTAGTATGTTACTGTAATAGTTTCCCAAGCTGCCTTACCGGGAATCCACCCTTTGGCATTGAGTCTATTTATTTCTGTTTCTTCAATAGTTAAATTGGGCCTAGCTGCAAGCTTTACAAAACTATCGGGAACAAATAACTGCTCGTTATTACTTGTTGAACATACATCTTCTACTTTGAATGTCCAACGAAATTTTCTTTTAAAAACAAGGCTTCTATCCCCTAGTTTGCCCAATCCCATTTGTTGTAGTGCCATAATTTATTCTCCTAAATCTTCTATTTTTAACATCCTTCGCAAGTACACGGGTCAAACTTATTTCCACATTGAGCAGTGTATTGAACTCTAGAATATCTTAAAGTTAATTCTATATTACATTCCTCTGAACTAGAATAATCTAGTTCGCCGAAGTTAATGGCTTGCGGCCATAAATCTTCTATCTTCCATTCTTCTACGCCTTTTCCACAACCATCATATAATGTTAAAACCCCAATGCCAGCATAAGCTGCCCTATTCCCTCCCTGATTAGATTGATTCTTATCTGAAAAGTTGTATACAGAAGCAAGCCAGTTCCATAAAGTATCAGAACCCTCACCCTTTGCAACATCATAGTAAGTTACTGTAATAGTTTCCCAAGCTGCCTTACCCGGAATCCATCCTTTTGCATTAAGGAAATTAATTTCGGTTTCTTCAACTGTCAAACTAGGTCTGGCTGCAACCTTTACGTAGTGCTCCGGTATATTCCCAGCGCATGTTTCTTCAATTTTAAATGTCCATCGAAACTTGCGTTTGAATATCAAGTCTTGACTGCCAAGCTTACCTAGAGCCATATCTACCACTATTACTATCCTCCAACTATTCTTTAGAAGTTGTCAACACTTTCATCAAAGCTTCCAGTTCTATGGATGCTGAATTCTATAAAGATAAATTCAACTGCTCTTAGTGGCTGAATGCCAATTCTTGCACGGAATTCATTTCTGTCGATTACATCAGACGTATTCAGTTCTTCGTCTGCCTTAATTATGTATGCGTTAATACCTCGTCCTACTTGGATTTCTCTAAGAATCGTATCTGCTATTCTCGTGAACTGTTGACGGAACTCATCATCATGCGGGTCAAACAGCAACCTACGTGAAGCTTGACGAATTCTTTTCTCTACCACGAACATCAATCTTCTGACATTCACTCTATCCAATGCTGTAGGTGTTCTCTGGAGTGTCTTCTGACCCCAAACTAAGAAGCCCTCTGAGTCCGAGAATTGAACGATTGGGTTAATCGCATTGCGATTCCCGTACATCGAATCTCTCTCTTCCAATGTCGGACGACTAAACACATCTGTAATTCCGGGTACAACTCCTCGTGTGGTTCCCGCTGGAGCGAACCAAGGAGCGGCGAAGTTATCACTTCGGGCGTACACGGCCATAACAGAACCAGATGGCGGAACCCAAACATTAACACCATTGAAGGTATCAGAGATTTTAACCCAAGGCCAGTACAAGGCACCGAAATCTGAATCAAATCTTGTTGAGTTCAGTGGGTGAGTACCATTTTGCCATTGAATTATTTCATTTACAGTAAGACCAAACGGTGGGTCAACAATAGCCAGACAATCCATTCTCAAGCTTTGGCAAATATACAACATGGCAATTATAACTGCCGTAGACGAATGACCCGGAACGGCAATCAAGTCTATGTCAATTTGCTCTGGCTCCGACAATGCGAACATCCCCGTAAATCCAATTTCATTTCCGATAATCAAATCATCTTGTTCATCTGGGTCTGCCGGGATTCCGTCTGCACCACCAACTAAGGCATAAGCACTTCCAACAGCACTATCGGCTGGGGAAGCTACTGTGGCTGTATTATCGTCTACACGGATGAAATCTGAAACCAAGGCCAAGAATGTTTCTACATAGTATCTACTTGCTTGGTTCTTCGTAAGATTACCCCACGATTCAACCTGTACGCCTGAAGAATATACTTCCATAACGAAAGTGTTATCGTTCTCGTCATTGGTAATTACTACCTGAGTATTATTTCCTTCGATTCCAGCACTATCTGCCATTAAGGTAAAGCAAGTTCCCGTGGCTGCTGCACCAGTGATGATTCCAGCATGGTCATTTGCGACACCTGTTGTAGCTTCTGGGCTTACTCCGCTTGCGGTAACTCCTGTAAATCCAAATACAGAATACGATGCTACTGTTTTAACTAATATTTGTGCATCACGTCCAAAGTGTTCGGTGCGGAACGACAAGTTGTTCGTTCCAACAAGATTTACTGCTTCAAATCCACCCGAAAGATTATTGACGATATAATCATTAATTTCAGTAACAACTTCACTAATTGTATTACTTTGTCCCTCTAAGTTTTCGAGGTCAATTATTTGTATTGTATTATCAATCAATACGTTATCTGTTCCATCCACCACAATTTGGAGCGACATATTTGTTAAGCCTGTGAAATCATAACTTCCGGGCAATGTACCGGAATCTACTGGATATCTTGCTGCCGAACCAGTGGTGATAGCTTGAGTCATTCCTGTTCCCAAGCCTGTGATGGCTGCTGCTCCGCCATAAATCGAACTTAAAACCGATACCATTTCGATTGAAGCATCTGAACCATATGCGTAGGTGCTATGAATCTGTAATTCTCCAGTAGTCGCTTCCACAAAAATAATTCCATCGAAGTTCATTCCAAGGTCGTCAGCATCAGGTTCATCAAGCTGGTCGTTTAGGTCTTCTACTATCTCAGTAACAGTCAAGCTAACCGGAACTGCTACTGTTGCGTCGTCGGCGACCACTAATGTCTTAGATGACAATACGCCATTAACTCTCCATCGGAAGAATCCCGGTGCAGTGAAACTATACGGTCCAAGGTCTTCAGACTGTATGATTACCGAAGTACCAGAAATGGGAACTGCTACTTCTGCTATCTGTGCCGCTTCATCGTTGACCAAATCGGTCTGGGCTACTCTTACTACCCATAGTTCGTTAGCAATAAGAAGATATTGCTCTGCCGCATAAATCAGGTAGGGGTCACCTACTTCTGGATGCGGCCAACCGAATACGGTATGTAGCTCTCTTGATGTTCGCACCGTTGTTGGAATATTGATTGGTCCCTTACTTGCGAAACCTACCAAACCAGCACGATGGAACGAATCTTCTGCTGCGATAAAACTCAAATCTTTCTCAGTTATTCGAACAGAAGGACTAATTGTGTTCGATGGCGGAAATCCTCTTAAAATTGCCATATGTTTTTCTCCCTATAAGCTATTCTTGTATTTTTTTCGTCGAAATAAGGCCCAAACCCTCAACTCTATCAATATATTCCGTATGACTTTCATCTGTAATCACACGGACATTATGCCCCTTACCAACACCCGGAATATTCAAAGTTGTAAACGCCTTTGGTGCTTTCTTTGAACGCACAACCAGTTGTATGGGGCTTCTCAACTTGTTTGTAATTTCTATCATGGTGTCCAATCATCTACGGCTACTTCTAGCCTATCTATAGATTCTGATATTTCTTTAACATTTAAGTTGTCATAAATATCTATCTTTGTTTTCAAAACAGCCTTGTTTCTTCTTATCGGCTGTGGTATATACGTCTCTGCTGTCATATTAACTTCAAACTTAATTACTCTAATATTTTCGTCGCCCGGTTCTATCTCAGCGTTGTTTGCTATCGAATCTATTTTCACGCCTGTTTCCCATGCAACTCCTCTAACTCGTATGTATGCTATAGGCGAAAATTTTGTTAGGATTTGTTCTAAAAGTTGGTTCATATCTTCTACGTAAAGCGTCCATCCGTATAATGTGTACCCCACATCGACAGGTATACCCCTTGAAATTCCAAATACAGTGTCTCTTTCATATTTTTCATTTACAGTAAATCCCGGCTTACCATCGGTTCTTAGACTTCGTAAATAATCTGTAGCACGATGGTAAATATATCTGTCTTGATTAAAATCAAAAGAATTAGAATAAATAGCCAGCATAGGAAGTTTAATTCTGTCCACTACCAAACTATTGTCTTTTCTTACGTTTTGTTGTAAAACAGCGGCTACTGCTTTTTCCTGCGTTGCCCAAATAATTGGCACTGGATGAGCTTTACCATCCTCATCTAAAACAACAACATTTCGAAACAAATCCATCACTGCTTCATCACACCCTCTTAAGGCTTTTGAATATCTATAAACTACATTTCTATTTGGCTTTTCTACGTCATTAACTATTTGACCTGTTTGCATTGGGTCGCATAAACGCTGCTCTCCAATACCAACTTTTTTATTGCTTATATCTGTAAGCCAACCATCATCTCTTGTGCCATTATCATCACAAAAAACATCAGGTGGGTTATCCATTATAGAGCCGGGGAGACCCTTATCTTGAGCACATGCATCAGCTAATGATTTTTTGTTTTGTGCTCCCAAATTGACAAGTCTATTTTTAGCCATACAAATTATATAGATTTAGTAGAATGAAAAAATGTCATGTATATAAGACAGGAGATAATTATTATGCTTGAATACAATATTTGGTTAGAAGGAAACCAGCAAAAAAAGAAATTACAACGATTAGCTAAAGATGGAAATGTAGATATCTCTGAACTTTCCATCGAAGAATTAATCATGGGTATGGAAGTTGAAAAAGAACATGATGGCAGAATGGGGAAAGATACAGATGTGGTTGGCGGTGACTTTACAAAAGTATTAAAAATTACCGTTGCCCATTTAAGAGAAGACCCTAAGTATTATACCAAGTTAAAAAAAATAGAAGGTAAGCACTAAACAATTTTAAAATCTGGTGCCTTCTGTGTTACATTTCCCTCTCCTGTTGTAACACTCTCTTGGAACCTTTGTGCTATAATTGTTAATCTCATCGCACCCCACAATTTAAATTCTCCTAAATTTCTTTGAACGATAACCCAATTTTCTCGTAGGTGTGGAGTATAAAGACGAGAACCTATTTTAGGAGCATGTCCTACAGCGTCTAAGACAGCTTTGTAATTTAATTCAAATAACATTTCATCTGGCGAATCTATACCAAACGCCCCTTGGTCATTCGTAGAAGAAATTGGCTCATAAGTACAATAAAGTTGAATTGGATTATTAGAGAAAATCTTACCACGGTCTTCCCAATAAATTGGGTCTACTGTACCTTCCTGAATAAAAACTTCATAATAGAAAATAGGTGAGCCGCCCATCTGTATTATTTCTTGGTCCCAAAGATTAAATAAATTTAATTCTGGGTTTTCGGGGTCAAATTGTTGAATGCTCCCAGCGGCTTGATATGGAGTTCCACAGGAATTAAGTAACATTTTTATCCCCTATTCTAAAGTAATTCTTGGCGTAATAGTTATTGTTCCTCCACCTGAAGGTATTGAGAACGGTGCTGCGTTGAATCTTTCAATCCATAATATCGTGGTACTTGCGTCATCCAAAATATTATTTGTTACGTAATATCCGTAAACTGAAGAAGCTCCACCAAAATAGAATGACAAATCCACATTATATTCGGCAGTTGTTATGTCCGAAGCTTCGGTAATAACCCAGTTAGCAGGAGTAAGCTGAATGGGAGCATACAAATAATCTGCAACCTCTGTCAGGTCTGTTCTTACAATAGTTTCTGTGGGGCTACTTATGGGAGCGGTGTACAAACGATAATAGAAACCACCAGCAGGAATAGCTGTTTCTCCCAACATATATCCTAACAGATTCGCCTCTCCTTCAACTGGTGCAATTAAAGACATCTTTTTTATCCTTTCTTTTTATATACTACTAGTAACTACTTTAATCTAGCTAGAATATATATAAGTCTTATAGCTAAAAAGGATATAATGTGATTAAAAAGAAAGATGGGACAGTATATCGTCTTAATTCCCCTAACCCTCTTGTTTCAGACCAAGAATTTTGGGCGGAAAAAGATGAATTTATAATACACAATTTTGATTGGGATAAAACCTTAACAGAGTTGGGAGATTTTTTACCATCATTCCCACTTCAAAAACCTGAGCCTGAAGAACCTAAAATAATAGAGCCTGAAGTAGAACCTGAAGTAATAGACCCTGAATCATTCCCACTTCAAAAACCTGAAGTAATAGACCCTGAAGTAAAAGAACCCGAAGAAGAAAAACCTTTATATCTTAAGAATGTTGTTGTGATTCACTGCCAGCCAGTTATCATCAAAGAACATAAAGATGATTTATATGATGAATCATATAAAAAAAATCAGTATGGAGAAAAATTTACTTTTGAAGGAATCATAATACAGAGAGAAGATTTTATGATTCTTTTTTGGACTAATATAGAATTAACAAAAAACTCCATACTCTACCCTAGCAAATATAGGGATGGGGTAAAATTTGGTGATTATCGTTGGTGGAAAGTAAATGATATGAGAGAAAAATCTGGTGGATTTGTTGTTCAGGCAGTTGTTTCAGATTATCAACCAGATTTTACTTAATCTGTTTCAAAAATTTTAGGGGTTTCAACAGGGGATATTATTGACACATCTATCCCTTTTGTTTTTAATAAAGCTTTATGTTGATTTGTCGAAAGAATAAATCCGGCTTGGTATATTTCTATTAACATCATAGCAACCCGTCGATAATCGTCCTCGTGACGAACAGAATCCGAAACTCTTTCTAATATTGCCCAATGCTTTTGAACTATATCTTTTGGTAACAATTGCATAACAAATTTTACCAGAGCTTCAGGATATGGATTTCTTCCTAAAGAATTCATTTTTTCTTCTTTTTACGTTTCTTTTTCTTCTTTTTATGGTATATCTCAGGACTGCCCCACCAATTAAAATCAGGGGAATGAGTGCCATCGTAGATGGCACCTGTCCCCGCCATTTCATTCAGCCATTGTTTAAAACTTATCATTTTTCGACCTATGCTGCTCCCGCTTGCTCACTAGCTTTAGCAATTGCAGCGGCCAAAGCTTGAGATTGTAATACGGTATTAAGCTCTTTGGCTTTTGCCATTTCTTGCGGATTAGTTCTTAATTTTTCAATAAACCCTTGAGAAGAAACTCCTTGAGTAAACGCAGGGGCATTTATATAATCTTTTACATCATCTGGATGTCTAAACATATCAGCAGTTGGCAAATTAAAATCTACATCATGACTTATTTCAGGGGTCGCTTCTTCAGGAGAAGGTGCGGCCTGACGTTGTTGCTGTCCAGCTTGTGCTTGTTGTGTTTCTTCTCCAAAATCTGGTGCAAACATTGGTTTATGACGGCCTTGTTTTACAGAATCAATAGTTTTTTGATTTTTTACGATTTGTGCCAACCATTGTTTCTCGTCGTTACCTCCAATATCTGGTGTTCCTTGAATTAGAGTTAAACCTTTTTTAGCCAGAACTCTATTTGACATAGTACGAGCATAGTTTTTGATAGCCGCCATGTCGTACTCACTTTCTTCTAAATCTTTTTCAAGAACATATTGAGACATAAAGTAAACTTCTAGCTCAGTTCTCACCTGAGATTCTTTAGCAATTTGTGAAATATTACCACCTTCTATATCCTTCTTTTTATCTTTTTGAATTCTGTCTGCTTTTGCCCACATCTCGCCAGATTGATAAGCAAAAGTTATTTTACCATCTTTTATTCCAGTAACAATTTTTCGTTCATCGTCGTCTTCATATTTTCCTCCTCCTCTAAGTGCATCGGCAGCATCAATATCGAACGTCCCGTATTTACTTTTGCCACTTTTCATAGGAGCATCTAAACTTTCTCCCCTTTTTGGTTTTCTTCTTGTGCCATATCCCAAATCTAATTGGGCAACTTCCGCCACATAATTAGATGTTCTGCCCATAATCAACCTTTTTGCGTCTTGGTAATTCATCTCTATATGTGCAGAATCTCCTTCTTTAAGAGATTCTGCAAAACTCACAAATGGGCCTTTTCCGTTTTGTTTTTTAATTAATCCTCTAACATTCATATACATAATAGATTTGCTTTCTCTAAGTCTATCTACATGTAAAGGATTATATTGGCCCTCGGCAGTTTTAATGCCATGGTCTATTCCTTGCAAGATTATACTTTGTATTTCTGACCCATCTAATCCCATTACATTTGTGTTTTGAGGACTTATGGCTATGAAATATTTATCTATAAGAGCGGTATATTTAGCTCTGGTATATCCTATTCTTTTTAAATCAGCATCGCTAATAGGCTCTTTTCCTTTTGTCATTTGGCTTGGTTTGTATTTACCTTTAGAAACAACACCCGGACCTGTTCCCGTAGCTCTTTCCTCTGCTCGATAATCTGATAAACTTATTTCAGCGTCTTTTGTTTCTTGTAGTTCTTCATTAGATTGACCATATAAATCCATAAATGAATCGTAAGGAACTTCTATTCTTTTCTTACCAAATTCTAAAATCTTTCCTTTAGGTAAACTTTCTGCAATTTGTTCTGGTTTTAATGAAGGTTCTGACATTAATTCTGGATTAGCTTCAAATGCTTTTGTTATAAGTGCCTGTAGCATTAATCTACTAGTTGCAAAATTATTCAAACGTCCTTGGGAAAACATTTTTCCGGGTAGAAGTGTGCTTACTTTTTCTTGTGAAGAGGCCGTTTTATCACCCATTTGATAAGTATAATCCACCACAGCGGCTCCATCGGAGGTTGCTCCTACTTTTGCATCTATCATCCCAGAAAGTTGTGCTTGAGAATATAATGGCTTAACAATTCCACCCGCAGCACTATAATTTGCAATTGTTCCATCATATAGAAAACCTACTCCAGTGGCGGGTTTCCCCGGTCCAGCAGATGCCGTTCCCAATACTGAGTCTTTCGCTGGGTCTCCCAATAATCCTGTCGGGATTGCTCCTTTCCAATCATGGACGGCTCCAGCAGCAGTGCTTTTGAGTAATCCTAAATAGTTGGGGGTTACAAGACGCTTTTCTCCTTTGGGAGTTTTTGCTTCCATTGTAATTTCTTTCCAATGGCCTAAGTCGAATCCGTAATCTCCTCCCTCATGTATTGGTGTTATTAGTTTATCTAACAATGGCCCCATATGTAATTGTACATTCTGGAAGGTCATAGGTTTACCACGACCCTTAGCGGCTAAAGTTATTGTTCCCGTTTCTGGTGCCGCCCCTGATTTTTTTCTTTCTAAAGAAGCATATCTTAAACCCTCACCATATCTCCATGCAAGAGCGTTTGGCCACTTGCCCGGAGGAAACTGTAAAAGAAACCTAATATCACTCTCGTCAAACAAAATAGGCATTTTAGGAGTACGCACATTTGTTTTTGTGGCTTCACCAAAGATAGATGGCCCCCGTTTTTGTCCGGGCGTGAAACCACCAATAGGAACTACCCTACTCGCAGCGGCCTGCCTCACAGAATTACCAGATAACCTTCCTTCTACAAAAGAACGAAATGAATTTTTTATCATTTTTTTTACCTCAATTTAAACCGTCTCATATATGTATGCTGTTTATTTGACTTTTAGCTTCTTTTACATATTCTTTGTCAACATCAATTCCAATCCCATTAACACCTAACTTTTTAGATGCAATCAAAGTGTTTCCCCAACCCAAGAACGGGTCCAATATAACCATATCCTCCTTCAAACCATGTAACTTGATGCACATCTCTGGAAGTTTCCAAGGAAATATTGCCGGATGGTCAGCGTTTTTTGGCGCAAACCTCTCTTCCATCCACCTCGCCAAATCTACGGGGTCAATCCGTCTTTCTCTTCTTTTCTTCCCGTTGTTTATCAACCTTCCAGCATTTGCCGCCATTGTGATAATGGCTTTGTTTACTTTAGCTTTTTCTGCCGCCTCTGAAACAGTTAGCCAACTTTTTTCTACCTCTGCCTCAGACACACCAGTTTCCGCCTCTCTAATTATTGTCTCATATGGAATAAACCAACAATTACCACGACATCTTATGCCGCCTTCGTTATTCCATCGTTCGGCATTAAGCTTATCATTATAAGGGACACCAATACCCAATCTATTTACTTTAACATTTCCATCCTTTGTAAAATGGAAAATGTGTTCAAATGTATTGTTAATGAATCTTCCACCCTGTACAGGTTTGAAATGCCCGAATGTTTTGCCGTCTATAAATAAAGACTTAATCCAAGCTATATTGTTTTGTAATACGAATATCTCTCTTGCCACTGTTGCTACATCCATGCCCAACCATGGGTCTTTATTAGTGAATCCTATATTTAGGAAAAAAGACCCATCATCCTTTAAGACTTGCTTTACAAGTTGCATCCATTTACTTGTCCATTCTAGATATTCTTGACGAGGCAGCTTATCTTCATATGTTTTGTAGTCTTTTCCCAAATTGTAAGGAGGGCTACAAACTACAACATCTATGCTCTTCGGGTCCATTTCAGACATGATTTGCATACAATCACCAAGGATTACTTCTTGTTTAACCATAAAATAATATAGTCCAGCGAGTATATAAATGTATAATGGCCAATAATACTTTAGCAATCGGAAGACCGTCTAACAACACCATGACATCTGTTCAATGTCCCTCATCATGTTCAGACCTTGGACCTGTAGACCCTCTGAATAAAAATGAATTAGGACCAAGACCAAACAGAGAAAAAGTCCGAATGCAAATAAGAGATTATATTTTGCATATGCTTGGCGCACCCGCAATAAAGCTAGAATTAGATGAACAAAATATAGACTTCTGTGTAGACCAATCTTTAAAAATTCTAGAAGATTATGCGCCAAGAGAATTTTTCAATTATTATGCAATGAATTCTACTCCGGGTAAAAGTGTATATGAACTACCTCCTAATGTAGGGATAGTAAGAAATGTGTTCTATAAAGAACAAGGAACGTTCGCATTCCAAGCATCCGATTTGGATGGAGCTATCCCGGTTGAATATTTTTATCCCGGTGGTGCTTATGCGTCTATTCAGGGTGGTTTAATTGACCCTATTCAACCTATTTGGGGAAGAATGGGCGAGTGGGTTTTGTATAAACAATATGAACAAATGTATTCAAGAGTTAGTTCAAACCTTGGTGGATGGGAATTCATCGGAGGTCTTAAACATATTAAAGTCTACCCTACACCTCATAGGTCATCGAAAATATTAGTCCACTACTTGCAAAAAAATAAAGATTGGCCCGAAGTAACTCAAGCTATGCAAGAGGGAGCTTTATCCTACGCTAAAGAAATCGTCGGCAGAATTAGAAGCAAATATCCTGCACCTCCGGGTCCGGGCGGCGGAATGCAACTCGATGGACAAAACCTTCTTGCTGAAGCAAAAGAAGAAAGAACAGCATGGAAAGAAGACCTCATATATAGATTTGGGGATATATTGCCCATAACAATGGATTAGCATATGTTATTTCTTTATAATTGTATTGATTAAATTTACATATTTTGTATAATATAATAACATGTTATTAGACAAAAAAACGACACAAGAATTTGGCTATTCTTTTGAAACTGCCGGTTCTACAAAATCAATATATTTACAATGTGATTATTGCGGAAAAGAATTTTTAAGAGCCAAACGGCATATCCTCCAGTTAAATTCTATTGTTGATAAAGATAGTTGTGGAGATAAATCTTGTACTGTGCAAAAAAGAGAAGATGCTACAAGAGCAAAACATGGAGATAATTGTTTTAAAGAAGCGTTTTTGGAAAAAGCAAAAAAAACAAATCTAAAACGTTATGGTGTGGACAATCCTGCAAAATCAGAAATTGTAAAAGATAAAATCAAAAAGACCAATCTTAGAAAATATGGATGTGAATCATATCTTTCTACAAAAGAAAAGCAAATCAAATCCATAAAAACAAGCAGAAATAAATACAATACTGATTTTCCTTCTCAATCAGAAGAAATAAAAAATAAAATTCAAGATACTTGTCTTAAACGTTATGGTCAATCATCTCATCACACAGAAGAATGGAAAGAAATAGTAAAAAAATCAGTACAGAAGAAATATGGGGTAGCCTCTGTAATGCAATTAAAAGATGTAAAGGAAAAGCAACAAGATGCTGTTCTTAAAAATTTTGGAGTTAAACATCCTCTTCAAAACCAAGAGATAAAAGAAAAATTTATATCAACCTGTATCGAAAAATATGGAGTTTCAAATTATTCACAAACAGAAGAATATAAAGAAAAATATAAACAAACTTGCATGAAGAAATATGGCGTCCCTCATCCTATGATGAATGAGGATATAAAAATAAACGCTCTTCAAAATAAGATAGATAAGTATGGAGTATTATATGCTAATTTGGGGGCAGGAGAGCGTGATTTAGGAGCTTATTTGAAAGAATGTACTGGTCTTGATTTTAGTCCAAATGTTCAAATTCTTCGTGGAAAAGAAATAGATTTATTTAATGAAGAAATGAAATTAGGATTTGAATATTGTGGTTTGTACTGGCATACAGAACTATCTAAAGAACCAAGAAAAAGGTCATATCATTATAAAAAATATAAACAATGTAAAGACGCTGGCATTAGACTTATTACTGTGTTTGAAGATGAATGGACACAGCGGAACCATCAATCCAAAGGAGTAATAAAATCTATATGTTCTGATTATGATAAGAAAATACCAGCACGCAAGTGCAAAATTGAAAATATAGATAAAAATACAGGAAGTGTATTTTTGGAAGTAAATCATTTAATGGGTATTTCTTCAAATGCAATAAAATTTTTAGGATTAACGTTTGAAGATTCATTAGTAGGGTTACTTGTTCTGGGAAGACACCATAGGCAAAAAGGAGCGAAAACAATAACTAGATTGTGTTTCAAATCAGGTGTTCAAATTATTGGTGGCGTTTCTAAATTATTAAAAGCATGTAAACAATATTGTAAAGATAATGATATTAGCGAATTAGTTACATGGAGCGACAACAGATGGAGTGAGGGAAATGTGTATGAAAAAACTGGGTTTTCTTTAGATGCCGAACTCCCACCTGATTATTCTTATGTTAACTTAAAAAGTTCCAAAAAAAGAATTAGCAAACAATCCCAAAAAAAATCTAAAACGGGCTGTCCTTCAACCCAAACAGAACGTGAATGGTGTGCAGAACATGATTTAGCACGTATTTGGGATTGCGGCAAAAAAAGATGGAAATTAATCATTGACTAATTTCCATCTACATAATTCTTGACTAATTATAAATTTTTTGTATAATAGCGTACATGAATAAAATGTACATTATGATTGGCGTCCCCGGTTGTGGTAAATCCACATGGTCTAAAGAAAACATAAATGAAAATACGGTTGTTATCTGCAAAGATGCTTTCCGAAGTATGTTACGTATAGATTATGAATACAACAAAAAATATGAACCGATTGTTCATGATTTGCAGACTGCCGCTCTTATCTCTGCTGCTAATAATGGTCTTGATATTATTGTAGATGAGGTAAATATCAATAAAGCCAAAAGAGACAAATTAAAAGAAATTGTTCCTGATTACGAAATCGTATATGTGGTCTTTAAAAATACAGATACATTGGACAGACGCATGAATGAACCTCGTGGTTATACCCGAGAAGAATGGGATGCAGTTATAAAGGGCATGATTAAATCTATGGAGTGGCCGGAAGCTGACGAATGTGATGTTATGTTTGTTCATGGAGAAGAAGTATGATTATTCCTGAAAAATTATACAAACAAATCGTAGACACAATGCCAATTCCGTGTGTAGATGTAGTTATATCAAATGACTCTCGAAGAGTTTTGCTTATACGTCGCTCGGATGAGCCAGCTAAAGGTAAATGGTGGGTTATCGGTGGCCGAATCCACAAGAAAGAATCATTAGTAGATGCTGCTATCCGAAAAGTACGTGATGAAACAGGATTAGAAGTAAAAATAATTAAAAAATTAGATTTTTATGAATACACAAGCGACCAATCTGAACAAAATTCAAAAACAGGAACTCATAGTGTCATTGTTGGATTACACGTCAAGCTTAAACATTCACAAAAAGTAAATCTAGATAAAACGAGTTCTGAGTATAAGTGGATAGGACATATTGAAGAAGATTTAGACCCCTATGTAAAACAGATACTCAGAGATTCAAGAATCTTCTCTTAAAACTATGTCTGTATTGCTAAATATAGCAGTATGGAATTTAAAATTTGGCATGACATTCTGGACATAGACGGTAATACCAGCCTAGAAGACTGGAAAAAGCGTTTTAATGAAGCTACAACTGCAACACGTTATAGTATAGAAATAAACTATCGCAGTAAGATGGAAGAGTGTTTAGAGTCTTTTGCTAAGATAGTTTTGGGCTATGTAAGTGCTGCTCTCAAACAGAATGATTATCATGTCAAACATGTCTTCGACCACAAACCAATTAGAATTTTGATTTCAAGTCGCAATTGGGATGACGGAGAATGGTGCGGGTTAGTTATCTTTGAACCTAAGAACGGTGGAGAATTTACTTTATCTAAGGGATTTTATAATTCAGACAGAAGAAGTGTTTCTATTCAAACTACCAAGAAATGTGATGGCACATCAGCAGCGGAAATAACTGCTGATGTGAGAAACATGATGCATCAATTAAAAGGCAAAAAAGACAGGCACCAAGAGAAATTGAAACCTATTCCGCTCAAGAGAGGGCCAAAAAGATGAGTTTCAAGTTATGGTTAGAAAGTGGTCCGAGTTGGTTTCCAGAAATAGATTCTTCTCATGTTTCTAATTTGAATATATCCAGTGGAGAAATTGATAAATTAGAAAATGGAGATACTCTTACGGACCAATCGGGAGAAGAATGGGCATTTAGGCGTGTTGGTCTTCCTGAAAGGTATGATTATTTTATTTCAACTACCCATCCCAATGAAACATGGAAACCCGGAGAAGTTAGAATTCTAAGGTCAGAAGAAGGTATTATTCCTACATACAGAGGCTACAGGCCCATATTAAAAAGATTAAAGAGCAAACAACATTCTCCATGGGGTATATAAAAAGAAAAGGACAGTATTATGAATTTTAAACAATGGTTAGAAATGGCGGAAGTAAGTCGTCAATCAATTCCTTTAGACCAAGCGGACATAGATTATATTAAACAATTTCCTCCGAGAAAGTGGAGAACCGCTTTGAAAATGAGATACAATGATTTATTATTCCAAGCAGTTAACTCTGATGGGAAAATAAAATCTGGTTGGAACGATGTTCAACAAATAAACCTGCCCTCTTCAGGCAGAGGTGACTCTAGACCTTATACAATAGATACTGGAATGAGAGCGGTTGTTAAAAAGCTTAAATCGCTTGGATATGATTTAAGAGGGATTAATGACGCAAATAAAACTATTCCTTATTTTACCCCCATGTCTTCGAAAACTGCAAATCAAATTATGACAAGATTGAAAAAAACAGACCCAGAATATACAGGAGGCGAAAGAGGAAAGAGCTACGCTCCTGAAAATATGCAGCCAAATGTTGCCTTTTTCTCTCCAAATCAAAACGCCTCTAGAAGAGATGATATTGAACCTACAGATAAGTCGATGTCAGGAATAATGGGCAAACACAATTACGAAGTATCTAAAGATGAAATAGAACAACAAGTTCAAAAAATTATGGAACGTTCTTTTTCTGGAATGGAATCAAAAAAGGATAGCGTTTTATATCCAAATGTGCTGTGGTGGTCACAGCCAAATAGATATAAAGAGTTATGGCAAAAAATAAATAGAAGAATTTTGTTGAATTGGAAAAATCCTTTAGTGCATACCGAAGAAGGAAGGATGAAGTTTATCCATAATGAAATAAGAAAAGTTGTTCAGAACGGAGTTGCTGGACGACGAACTTTAGAAAAAATGAGGAACATAGGACACGATGTTAATTCTTTATTCTCCAAAATAAATCCAGAAACAAATGCTAAGTGGACGCCAATTGAAGTTAAACAAGCTTTAGCAAGACCCAGTGGAACGAATAGTCCCAATGCGTCATCTGATTATTATCACCAAAGAGGAAGAACCGTAGCCGACCTATCACCACTCCCGAGCGCCGACGCTCACAGTCAGTGGAGTAGTGATGTATTAGCCGCCCATAAAATTATATTATAAACTTTCGTCTTAGAAACTATTCAAAAAGAATATGAAAACATTTGAACAATATCTTAATGAAGACGGTCAAGAAGAGCATGGGTTTATTACAAATCCCACAGTGGAACAACAAAAACAAATTTTAGAGGCTGGGGATAACATGTATTCATGGATTAAAGATAACATCCCTGAAGCGCAGCAGCCGGAAAAAATTATGAAAGATTGGTGGGCTGTTATTGCAATGAATCGTGGTCAAACAGATAAACATTGGTGGCTAAAACAACGAAACTGAGTAATTTGTGACTTTTAAAGAGCAAAAAACTATAGTTGTTAAATGTAAAGACCAAGATAATACTCTTGAAGATTTATTAAATTACATAAAGACTAATGGAAATTGCGGACATTCTTTTGGTATCGTAGTGGACCCTAAATCCCCAAGTATGAAAACATTTGGATGGGACGGGGATGGCAGCGATAGTATAGAAAGTGTTAAGACAAGTTTTAAAGAGAATTTTAAACAATGGCTAGAAGACTCTATGGTTGGATTGGGCGTTGATATGTATGCCGACCAAGACCCCGCACATAGACCTCAAAATTTTTCTAAACATAAAGTCAAGGTAACCGGGGATAAAACAGATAAGAAATACGGCAAAAAGAAAAAGAAAAAGAAATTATAGATTCACAATTTTTATACCATCTCTTTTTTTCTGTAACATTTTGAATAACTCTATTTGCTCTCTTAAATGAATTGCCATATCTGATTTTTTATCTTTTATGTTAGAAAGAATATCCATTCTCTCTTTGATATGCGGCAACTCTCTGACCTCATCAAACAACCAAGCTATAAATTGTTTATAGAATTGCCCAATAACTGCGTGATTTGTTATGCAACATGTCTCAGGGTTCATTGAGTCTGTTAATATTTTAGAATTCTTTGATAAATCAAATATAGCATATCGAGTGATTGCAGTAGGGGGAACCAATCCTTTATGACAAATATTTCCCAACATTTGCAAAGACTCTTCCCAATACCCTTTGAACATACTTGGATTATCTCTTATATACCGATGAAGCTTGCCGTCTTTTTCTGTTTGGAAATATGGATTTCGTCTTTTTAAAATTTCATAAATAAAATCTTCATCTGGATATAAATTTATTTCATCTAATTTATCAGTTTCTATTTCTAGTACAGCAATTTTGGTTTCATTCGATTCCACAGCCCCCATCAAAGCACATGTTGTTGAAAGATAAACCATATCTGGACTGGATATAACCCACTCAATATTAAGATTAAGTGGTAGAACTTGTAGATTACTTGGGGGTAATCCCCTAGAAGAAGCCCTACGAGCTATTGAATGAGATGTCCCGTAATAAATTTTCATTTATCAAATTCTTTTTTCTTTTCCAAGAAAAACTGCAAGTCTTCCCATACTTCTTCTTTCGCCGCAGGGTTACGTAGCAGATAAGATGGATGATAAGTACATAGCACTTTTCTTCCATTGCGGTCAAAAATTTGTTTTCGTTGAGCACCAATTTTAAATTGAACTACCGTACATTCTGGTCTCAACATGTAATAAGAAGGAATTTTTCCTAAACAAATAATGTATTCTGGATTAATAATTTCAAGTTGCAAATCGAGATATGCCCTACAATTATCTGCTTCTTCTTGGGAAGGATTCCGATTACTCGGAGGACGACATTTTAATATATTGCATATATAGACATCATCTAACGTCCACCCTATAGCGGCAAGTACCTTGTCCAACATCTGTCCTGCTCTGCCAATAAACGGGATGCCCTGCTCAGTTTCATCTTTTCCACATGCCTCGCCTATCAAGACTATTTTTGCATTAACATTTCCTTTGCCAAATGCTGGATTTATAGTAGATTCCATTAACAATTCGCACTTGGTACAGGATTTTATTTTTTCGCATAGAAGAGATAATTTTTCTTTTTTATCCATATATACTTTCAATCTCCAGTTAAGGGGAGATGTACATCTAGTTTTAATCACTACAATGAATAACCATAAGAGCTACACCAATAGCTGCCCACGGGCCTACAGTGCAACATAGCATTATGAATCCTAAAATAAAAAGCATTTTTATTCCTTTTTAAATTGTTCTAAACAAAGTATTTGTGCTATTTTTTTGGGTATTTCATGGGTAGCTAATTCGGCCAACTCCTTAAATATTTTTTTACTTGGTATATACGTAAACCTTATTCCTTCTTTAAAAGATGTTACTTTTACTTCTTTACATTCTTTAAGAAAGGACATTAGGAGCTTGTAATCATATCCATATATATCTGGCATACCATGTATAGGGAACGTCATTGGGAATAAACGATAAATTGGGTTCCAGTCTACATCATACATAATCTGATATGCCGAAGGTGCCTGAGTCGTTGGTTTAGTAGGATGAACCAACAATTGAGTGTCATCACATCTTAAAACAGACAAAACATCATCCGGCTTCTCTATTGGCAAAGGCTTTCCTTCTGAATACATTTTTAATTGCCTTGGCGTAAGAGAAACAATTTCATCATTTTGAAACTTAAACTTTATGGCCCATGATGGGTCTAACCCATGTTCCAATATTCTCTCATCAAAATATTTTTTAGAAACACACGTCCCCCATGTCATTGTTTTTTTGCTTATTTGTTTTTCACCACCAGAAATACCAATAGACTCAATTGATTCAGCAAATATTTGCATATAAACGTATTTGCCAAAATGAAGTGGGTTGCAAGAATAATTCACAGTTTTTGTTTCTGAAATAGTTTCAAATTCCACACACCTCCCCGTTATTTTATATGTTAATCGCCCATATTCTGCATATTCCTTTGAACTAGGAGCACAATATTCTATACTCCATCCAGACTTAGAGGCTAACAAATGAATTGTTTTAGGCTGCAAACTTTTATCAACTGTGAAAATTTCCCCTAATTCTGATTCTTCAAAAAAATGATTTTCGTCATTTGCCTGTGGCCCAAAACTTGCAGCAAAAGGAACTAGATTTCTTATATTTGACATTTTTGTATTCTATTCTACTTCAGGATTAATGTCAAGCACTACCTTCTTACAAAGTCTCCATTCATTGCACTGCTTTTGCGAAGCGAAACATGGCACAGGCGAACTTTCCGACAACGCATATGGACACTTTAAATCATATGATGGATTTGGGCATTTGTTCATCTTTTTTTACCCATTCTTACCCAATCTACTAATTTTTCATGAACAACAGGGGGAACCATTTTCTCGACTCGTTCTTCCCAAAAATCGGGACCACATAACCCTTTAACAAAGCTAGAACTCAAACCTACAAGGCTCTTGGGACATGGTGCCCACACGGTTGGGATTAAAACGTTTCCTGTATTTGGGTCTGAATTGAAATGAGCCATTCCTAATTCAAACGAAAAGTCTTGTACATTTCGGAGACCTCTCAGGATGAAATTAGCCTCTTTTTTGGCAGCGAAATCAATAAGAAATTTACTTCCTATATGGCATATTTCAAAAGAAGAACCAAGCCATTTTATCGAGCCATCTTCACCGTGAGAGAAACCATCATCTAAATCCACATCCTTCATAGATTCTTTTAACATTTCAAGACGTTCTTCTAATGAGAACGTATACTTTTTATCGGGATTATCAGCAACAGCAATAATTAATTCATCAAATAAAGACAAACCATATTTAATTACCCAAAGATGTCCCCAAGTCAACGGGTCAAAACTTCCTGCATATACTGCTCTTTTGGGCATTTTGTACTCAACATAAGTACAATCATCTCTTTCAATAATTACAGGAGTTACCCCATTTTTCTTTAAGCTATTAGCTATTGCTAAAGCTTCATTTACTAAGCCATTGGTGCCATCCCCACCCAAATCACCCTTGACGATGTTTCTATTTTTTATTCCAACATATTTCATTTTAGCAATTTCTTCAATCTTTGGAACGAATTCTCGTTCCCATGAAGCCGGGGCTGGCTGATTCTGAGTTTCAACCAGCCCCGGAAAACAGGTAAATGCTTCTTACTCAATTAAGCAGCGATTTTCTTCGAAACTGTATTCTCCGGTCCACCAGTGCAGCACCACCAGATAACATAGAGCCAACCGCAGAAAAAGTGGAGAACAGCCCAACCGATAGAGCCATTTCTGCTAAGGGACATGGCTACAGCCACAATCTTTCCAAGGCCAACGGCTGCAAAAACTAGTGACGCAAGTTTAAACGCAATGGCTGCAACTACTACAACAGCGATAATGGTGAGAATTAGTGACATAATCTTTTCCTTTTCTAATGACCGTCAGTTGGGTTCTTTCTTGCAAGGTAATCAGCGGAGATTGCCTTTAGAATAACACGTCCAATTTTGCCTTGTCGTTCCTTGATAGGCGTAATAACTACACCTTCACGTCCAGAGAATTTGCCAGCATCTTTCTTTTCACACATTGTAGTTGGTCCATCAACATGTTCTTTAAGAATTTCTCTGGTAAATGGACCACGATAAATTACATGAACCATTTCTACTTCAAACTGCTTAAGAAGTTTTTCTTTTAAATCAAAATCAATATATTGTCTGTTAACAGCAATATCAAAACATCTAAGGCCACGTTTTGTTAAGCCATAATGCATATCTTGAACACCTGTTCCAAAGATTTCCCCAAACAGGATTATGCTGAAAATGGGGTCTTTGAAATTATCATGGTGTGTGGCAATATTGTCCTTTATCCACAATAATAGTTTTTGGATATTAGGTGTAAGATGGCTCCAGAATTCTGAAATTGGACCGACCTCAAATTTGGGAGGTTTTTTGAATTTTAATCCATATCTCAAATAATCCCACACAGCTTTCCCGAATGTTCTTTTGATTTTTTTAAGCTTATTCTTCTTTCGTCGTACTGCATGACTTCCGCACATAGGAACCCATTGTGCTTCGCCCTTACTGTTTGTATCTAAAACAATACCCATTCGACAGTTTTTTCCATGAATCTTTTCTGTCAAAACAACTTCTTCTCCTTCTGCAAGAACTTCGGGGAAGTTATTGTAATTTTCTATTTTAGTATATTCATGGAAACGAGGGTTGGGCTTGGCGGTATCGCCATCACAGCATTTCTCAGGCGGTTCCCATTTTTTAACATTGAAATGGTTTTTAACATCTTGACCTACATTCCAATATAGGTCATCACCCTTTGACTCATCAATTTTCATGATAAACCCGTAGGAAGGGCAACCACGTAAACGAGTAGCTTTTACACGACCGCCCTCCATACGGGTTCCATCGGCTTTTTTTGGCAATTCTGCACAATAGGACATTACACCGAGTCTACCCGGAGTTCCATCCATAAACTCAAGCGTTTTTCCACAATTCAAACACATTCCATCTTTATAAGCTTTGTTTTTGATGGTATTGTAATTTTTACAATCTTTGGTTTTGCATACTCTATGTGGACTGTTTGCCAGTTTTGGAGGAAGAATGCAATCAGGGGGGAAATAGACACATCTATCTCCCGGCTTGAATTCTGCTGTTTTGGTATCAGGGTCATACCGAATACAGGTTTCCCAAGCTTTCACTGTAGCTATAGCCAATCTATCCGCATTTGGATGCGGCTTAACTGACTTAACTTTACAAACTTCTACTACCAGTGTGCTCATGCTTTTCTTTCTTATTCGGGGATTTCTTCTTCAACTACTTCTGCGACAGGGGCTTCAGGAGCGGATTCGGCGGGAGCTTGACCTTCGCATACAGCAGGAACAGGAACAGGTTCGCCCTCGACTGCTTCTATCGGAGCATCTTCAGAAACTTCAGGAGC
>Ga0233412_10000505_pt1 | contig 22550 bp, 23 predicted proteins | sample Na_anoxic_4_MG_FD_180667 | JGI IMG/M metagenome (GOLD analysis project Ga0233412, IMG submission 180667) | Seawater microbial communities from Saanich Inlet, British Columbia, Canada - Na_anoxic_4_MG | ecosystem: Environmental > Aquatic > Marine > Inlet | place: Canada: British Columbia...
ATATAAGTGACATAAAAAAAACAAAGAGAGGTTTTTTAGATTATATAGGGTCACATTATTCTGGTGGACAATATTCACATTTTTGGGCAGCTGCTAATCATTCTGGTATTATAGAAAAAGTAGGTGGTGGTTCTAATGTAACATATAAACTAGGACCCAATTATGAATCTTGGGAAGAGGGTAGAGTAGTAGCGTTTTAAATATAATATTATGGATAGAAATGAAAAATTAAAAATATTTGCTAAATGTTTAGGTGATCCTATATATGCAGTTGAGACATTTTTAAAAACATATGATTTAACTCAAAAGGGGTTTGTACCGTTTAAGTTATTTTACAAACAAAAACAAATAATTAAGTCTTACGAAGAAAATAATCGGAATATAGTTACTAAACCAAGACAGGCTGGTGTATCTACTACAACCGCAGCCTATATTGCAATAAAAATTGCATTTTGTGACCCAAATAACCCTTGGAAAATTTTGGTGCTGGCGAATAAACAAACATTGGCTCAGGAATTTCTTAAAAAAATTAAAGACTTTACCGATCAAATACCTGAATGGGTGTGGGGGATTGGAGAAGGTGAATCTTATTTAGATATTGAAGCTAAAGGACATATAAAAACTAAGTCTACTAAATGTGAAGTTAAGGCATTGGCAACATCAAAAGATGCACTAAGGGGATATACCCCTACATTCTTAGTGATGGATGAGGCAGCTTTTATCGATAACGGTGCTGAAGTATTTGGTGCAGCACTAACCTCTTTGGGTACAGGTGGTAAGGTTACGTTAATATCAACACCTAACGGTCAAGACGCATTATATTATAAAACATATGACAACGCTAAAAAAGGTGATAATAATTTCAATATCATTGAAATGAGGTGGTATGAGGATATTAGATATAATAGACACTTAAGTTGGTTAAGAGGAGAAGATGAGGTAATTGTATGTGATAGTATCGGTAGAGATAAATTAAGGTGGGAATACAGTGGTAAAACGTATGAAACGGATAGTACACATATTGAAGACTACGGTGTTATGGAAAAAGATGGTTGGAAGGCAACTTCACATTGGTATGAGGAGATGTGTAGAGATATGAATGGTGATAAGAAACAAATTGCGCAAGAATTAGACGTATCATTTGTTTCTTCAGGTGGTAACGTAGTTGATGATGAGTATGTGGATTATCAGAACACAAATTATGTTATGGAACCTAAGTATAAAGCTGAAATGGAGAAGTCTATGTGGATATGGAAAGAACCAGAGGTGGGTCACAAATATATTATGGGCGTTGATGTTTCTAGAGGGGATGGTAAAGATAGTTCCACTATTGTAATATTAGATTTTGATGGGTTAGAACAGGTTGCGGAATTCAAACATAAATTACCTCCAGATTTATTGGCAGAAATTGTATATAAATACGGTAACCTATATCAAGCTTACACTGTCGTAGATATAACAGGTGGTATGGGAGTATCTACTGTTATGAAGTTATTAGAAATGGGGTATAATCACTTACACTATGACGACCCTAAAAATAGAAAACTAAGTGAAAAATATGCAAAAAGTGTATATAAACAAGGTGATAAAGTTCCTGGATTTAATGTTGGAAGTAGTAGGTTGCAAATGGTTAGTGATTTAGAAGAACATATTAGAGAAAATAAAACCATAATAAGATCGGTTAGGTTAATTTCTGAATTAAAAACTTTTGTATATAGAAATGGTAGGCCAGATCATCAAGATGGTTTTCATGATGATATTATTATGGCTTTGGCGATGCCACTTTTTGTGGTACAAACAACATTTAAAAAATTAGAGACAATAGAAAAACAAACAAAGGCAATGTTAGAAGGGTGGGTTAATACTAATTTATCGAATGATGTGAATAAAGTTAATAAAAGTTTTACAAATCCATTTTATAGTAATACCCCCACCTATGAACCCCAACAACAGAATAATAATAATAATGATAATGGTGAATATAATTGGTTATTTGGTATTAAATAACTTTTAATATTTTTTGATATTTATTATTATAAAATAAACATTATACTTATAAAATGGCTAGAAAAACTATATTCCAACAGTTAAACAACTTATTTGGACCGGAAATAAAAAGACCCGATAATAAGTCTCGATATTCTATAAACGATAAAGAGTTATTAAAAACTAAGTCAAAAGAAGAATATGACTATGAAAAACTAAAACTACAACAAGATAAATATTTATCAGGAATGTGGCAAAAGGTTGATAACGAGATTTATCAACACTCTATATATTATGAAACAACAAGGTTAGCTTCATATGCAGATTTTGAGGGTATGGAATTTTTCCCTGAAATTGCGGCAGCATTAGATATAATGATGGAGGAGTCGACAACCTTAAATCCTGAAAATAAAGTGATAAACATATTTTCAGAAAGTAAAAGAGTTAGAAGGGTGTTGGAAGACTTATTCTTCAACAGATTAGATATACACACTTCATTACCTATGTGGACAAGAAACACATGTAAATATGGTGATAATTTTTTATTTTTAAATATTGATAGTGAGGAAGGTATAACAGGTGTTAAACAACTACCAAATATAGAAATCACTAGAAAAGATAATGAAGGTTTTGGTGCAAATTCGGTAAATGCTGAAGAAGATAGTTTTAACCCAGTTAAGTTTGTTTGGGGTCAGAGAGATATTGAATTTAATGCGTGGCAGGTTGCACACTTTAGACTATTAGGTGATGACAGAAGATTACCTTATGGTACTTCTATGTTAGAAAAGGCTAGACGTATATGGAAACAATTATTACTTTCTGAAGATGCTATGTTAATTTACAGAGTTACAAGAGCACCAGAAAGAAGAATCTTTAAAATATTCGTAGGTAACATTGATGAAGCAGATGTTCCTTCATATGTACAAAAAATTGCTAATAATTTTAAAAGGAGTCCTGTTATAGACGAAAAAACTGGGCAGATAGATACTAGGTATAATCAAATGGCTCAGGATCAAGATTATTTTATCCCTGTAAGAGATCCAAACGCACCTAGTCCTATAGATACCTTACCAGGTGCAACTAACCTTTCAGAGATTGCAGATATTCAGTATCTACAGAAGAAATTATTTACTGCTCTTAGAGTACCTAAACCGTTTTTAGGTTTCGAGGAGGCAACTGGTGATGGGAAGAACTTAGCGTTACAAGATATTAGATTCGCAAGAACAATCAATAGGATACAACAATCGATGTTACAAGAATTAAATAAGATTGCAATAATCCATTTATACATTTTAGGGTTAGAGGATGAATTAGAAAATTTCACTTTAACACTTAACAACCCTTCTACACAAGCAGAGATGTTAAAGATAGAACAAACACAAATGAAGGTTACTTTATATAAAGATGCAGTGTCTGATGCAGGTAACGGGTTCGGATCTATGTCTATGACTAGAGCAAGAAAACAAATATTAGGGATGTCAGATGAGGACATTAGAAGTGATTTAGAACAACAAAGGTTAGAGAAAGCAGCTGCGGCTGAAATGGAACAAACTGCTAATATTATTAAGAAGACTGGTTTATTTGATAGAGTTGATAAATTATATGGTGACTTTGATACTTTGGTTTCAGATGGTGCAACCGCTGAAGGTGGTGAAGGTGGTGAAGGTGGTGAAGAAACTGACTCTGGAGGTGGATTTGGTGCAGACGCTGGAGGTGGATTTGGTGCAGACATAGAAAGCGCTGCAGATAGTATGGCTGGTGGTGAAGCAACCGCAGCTGAAACCGACACAGCAGTAGAGTCAACAAATAAAAAAGATAATCTTTTAATGGAGGAAAGTAGACGAAAATATGTATCTAAAACTAAAAAATATCAAGGGATATATCTTAAAAGACTTACAGAAAGTTTAGGGAAAAATGAACATATTTATGATTTAGATTCAGTAGAAAAAGATACTGATATTATAAACAACAAAATAGAGGATATGTCAAAAGAAATAGATAAAATCATCAAAGACTAAATTTTTTCATAATTCTTAATATTTATTAATAAATAGAATATGGAAAATTTTGGTAATATAAAAGACACTTTTAAAAATATAGTGGTTGAGTCTGTTTTAAGGAAAGATAAAGAGGGAAAAAAAGTATTCTCTAAATTTTTAAAAACGTTAAAAGAAAATAAAACATTAAGTGATCAATACTTAATTTATAAGAATTTACAAACTAAAAAGTTTAACGATGGTGGACAAGCCAGAGAGTATATTAAAGAAAATATAACTTTATTAAGAAATTTAAATGAGGGTCACATCCAAAAAGGAAATGACTATTTTTTAAAACTATTAAAAGGTGTGAAGATTATTAAAGAAAATGATTCATTTTATAATGATATATCCTATTTAACTAAAACTAAAAAAACCCCTTCTAATATTGATAAACTCAATACATCTACAAATAACATTGTTAGGTTAATGTTAGAAAAAGAAGATGAGGTAGTAGTAAAAGAAAGTTTAGATATACCCCCTAGTATAATTACTAAATTAGCGGTTGACAAATTTAATAATAGATACTCAAATATAAGTGAATCGGAAAAAGAAATCATAAAAACTATTTTAAATGGTAATGATGAAGATAAATTAAATACGTTTATTAAATTAAAAAAGGGTTGTATTGAGACTATCGATAAAAAACTAGATGAATCATCAGACATAGATTTAAAAGACAAGTTATTGAGAGTCAAAGACAAGTTACTAAATACTGATTTTAGTTTAGATAATTTTAAAACGGATATAGGTAAGATTTATGATTTAAATGAATCTATATAATAATAATAGGAAAAAAAAGAAAAATGAGAATTAAAAAAAATGGAAAGGTTATTAGACTAACCGAATCGGATTTACAAAAAATTGTAAAAAGGATATTAAAAGAGAGTAATGAAAATCCAACACAATATCATAGATATAGAGACGGATCAAATCCAGGGATAGAGGACTTTTTTCAAAACCCAACAGATAGAACATTACAAGATAGACTTAAACAACAATTAAATGATGATGTTTATTCTAATGTAGATAATCCAACCAACATTGGTAAAGGGACTAGAAAATTATTTATTTATTTTAACGGTAGAAAGATGACAATAGAAAGGTTTATTGATCAGGTACAAAGGGATGGTGAAGATGGTTTTTGTCATGTTATAGACGAATATGAATACGATAATAAGTTTCTTGGTGCCACTAAAATAACCATTAAAACTGAACAAGGTCCTTGTGAAGAGGAAGAAGAGGAAATCGATGTTGATGTTGATAAACCCGTTGTTGATAAACCCGTAGAAAAAATAGGTTGTCCTCAAGGTGATAAATGGTATGAGAATGTATTAAAAATAGGTACACCACCAACAGGTGGTTTTATGTTTAACTGGAGAGAAGTTATACGCCTCAAAATGGGAAGTTCAAAAGAATCGGTATGTAATTGTTTTCGAAAGAAAGGTGGTAGGTATAAAAGAATACATGACACCGCTCCTGGTTTTTGTGTAGCCAAACAACGCAGAATTCCATTCCGCCCATAAAAACTAAAGAATCCATTTTGGAGTGAAGTCGAACACACTAATACAATAAAAACGGATATAGGTAAGATTTATGATTTAAATGAATCTATATAATAATAACAATAATAATGATAATTAAAAAATGAGAATTAGAAAAAACGGAACAGTTGTAAATCTTACAGAATCAGATTTACAAAGAATTGTTAAGAGAACATTAAATGAACAAACCTCTGATTTACCTTCATGTAAAAAAGTAATGGGTGATTTAGCGGAGGAAGAAATGGAAAAGAATCAAAATAAAGGTAAACGTGATAAAGGTAGTAAACCCCCTATAGGTACCGTTGGTACGGCAGAACAAAAAGTTACTTTAAAAACAACTGTTGGTCCAATAGGTGAATCTGGTGTTGTAGTTGCATATAAGGGTCGTACACCTTGGTGTAAGTGCGGATAAAACTATTAAAAAAACGGATTAGGACCGTTATTGTCTACGGACAGTATAAAACCCACTAAAGTTCGCTACTATAGTGGGTTTTTTCATGTCTAAAATTTGACATTTCGCGTCACAATCATTATAATTGTAATATACAAACTTTAAAAATAACAAAAAAATAAATAGATATGAATGAAAGTAGGAAAAGAATTAAAACTGAATTTATTAAATAACTACAAAACTAAAATCGGTACAGTCAATAATAAAGAATCTAAAAGTTTATACATTAACCTTAGTGCTTGGGGAGAGATAAACAACATTGATGAAAACACAAATTACGAATCGGTGTTGAGGAATCTAAGAAAAAAAATCAAACAAAATCTTAATAATAAGTTAAACGAAGAAATCTTCCACAATAATAAATATATAGTGGATTTAGATATGAGATCATCTGGATTTGTAACCACCAAAAGAAGTTTTATGTCCTGTGAGATAACACTATATCAGAAGAAAGGGTTACCTATAAATCAAATAAAATTACTAAACGAATCAAAAAAATTAATATACGATGTAGCAAATAATTGTTTAGATAATAATAATTATTTTACCTTTTATAAAACTAAAAAATAGAGTTTTTATTGTAATGATATATTTATAATTAAAGTATATTATGGAAACATTATTAGAAGAGAAAAATCACATGAGAAAGTTAATGGGGTTATCTTTGTTAACTGAAGAAGAAACCCCTAATACTAATTATACTGGTGGTGATATTTTAGATGCGACAATGTTAAATGTTAGTTCAAAAGAATTACAACCTCTCATAGATGAATTAAATGGTATAGTAGTAAATACTTCAAAAAAAGTAGGGGTTAAAAAGCCTAATGATACAAATGGTGTACTTGTTACGTTAGTTAGTAAAAATATATCTAAATCACAAATGAATGGTACAAATTTTCAACAAATTCAAGTTGGGGATAGAAATGGAGGTGTACCTAACCAGTTTATGGAAAATGACACTTCTTTTGACTCTGTGTTTGTTCAGAACTTATATGGTAAAATCACTCCAAATGAAATAGGTTCACAAAAAGATATAGATGGTGGTACGTATTGGTTATCTAAGCGTTTTAATGATGAATCTAAAGGTGATAAAAATTATGAAAATTTCTTTAATAAAACAAAAAAATCCAAGTCTGTTAATATCATCAATAACTTATTTGGTGGAAAAGGTGGAGATTCGGATAGGTTAGCAGCAACTATGTCAGCAATAATGGGATTAAATGATGCAAGTAGGGTGAATGATTTCATCGACACTAACGGTACTCATTCGGGTATAGATGCTAGAGATGTAGCTATAAATAAATTGTATATTGAATTAAAAAATCTATTAAAACCATATATGGAAAAAAGTAAACAATTCGTAACAGATTTAATAAACAATAAGTTTAAAAAATTCCAAACATCATTGGTTTCGCAAACTCCAAGGTAATTAATACATAACTTTTATTTTACATTTAATATAGTCATTTTTTTTCATTTAAACAAAAAAAATAGAGTTTTTATAGTAATGATATATTTATAATTAAAGTAAATCATTATTATGGAAATAATTAAAAAAAACGAAATAAATAAAAAAGGCATTCTCATCGAATATGATGCTGGATACATTTCCCCAAAAGATAATAAAAGTTTCATTAACGAAGTTAGTAAACTATCAGAAGGTCAACAAGTAGTTAGTGACCCTTTAATTGTTTATGCTGTTATGCAAAAATATGGGGTGGAGAATAAAAATGAAAGGGTGTACCCTGAAGCTCTATTAAGAAAAGAAGCGGAAAACTATTTAAAACTTGTTAAAGAAAAAAGAGCAATGGGTGAAGCTGATCACCCAGAGAGTTCTATTATCGCAGTAAGTAGGATATCTCATAACGTCATAGACTTATGGTGGGAAGGTAATGTATTAATGGGAAAACTCCAAATCATTATGTCACCAGGTTTCGTTAATCAAGGAATTATTTCATGTGAAGGTGATAGAGTGGCTAACTACATTCGTCAAGGATTAAAAATCGGTGTATCATCAAGAGGTGTTGGTTCGTTAGAAAAAGAAAATGGTAAGAACATAGTACAAGATGATTACGAACTAATCTGCTGGGACATTGTAACTTCCCCATCAACTCCTGGGTCTTGGATATATAATGAAGAACCATCTAGAGAACAACAAATGTCAGAGTCTAATAAAAAGAATGAAGATAATTTATTAAAAGATTCTTTATCTAATTTTTTATTAGATTAAAAAAAACCCTAAAAAAAGTACTAAAAAAAATCTTTTTATGTTTTATTGCATATTTATTAAAAAATGCGTATGTGTACGCGTTTTAATATAATAATAAAATAATTTTAAAAAAAATTAAAATGGCTGAGAAAAAGAAATCAATCATCGAAGAGGCTTTGTTAGAAGCAAAGACTTTAGAGGATGCCTTAAAAGCCAACACGAAAGAAATGCTTTCGGCGCATATGTCGAAAGAAATTGAAAGTATCGTAGAGTCGTCTTTGAGAGAAAAAGATGAAGAAACTATTGAATTAGACGATATTGAATTAAAAGGATCCGCAGATGATATGGACGTTGAGTTAGAACTTGACAATGAAGATGACGATTCAGAAGAATCTGAAGAGTTGGGGATGGAAGTTATGGATTTACCAGATGATGGTGAAGAAGTTGCTGATATCGAATTAGACCTCGACACTGATCTAGATTTAGATGGTGAAGAAGAACTAGAATTAGACCTTGAACCTATGGGGATGGAATTGGGTATGGACGATGTATTAGATATGACAATGTCTTCAGATGATGAAGTTGTTAAAGTATTTAAGAAATTAGGTCCAGACGATGAAGTTGAAGTAGTTAAAGACGCTGATGGAATTCATTTGACAGATAACGAAACGGGTGCAGAGTATTACATTAAAGAATCTTTGGAAGAAATGGAAATGATAGACGAAGATGATGAAATGTGTGAAGGTTGCGGTATGGACGAAGATGACGAAGTTGTGTATGAAATCGAAATGGCTGATGAATTAGGTGAAGGACACCAAAGTTTTTCTGACCGTAGAAGTGAAAGAAGAGGGATGAGAAAACATTATGGTGAAAACCCTGATGGTTTGGATGCTCACTTATCACATTCTAAACAAGGGTATAACGATAGAATGGATGACTCATTAGGTATGGATGAAGATTATGGAATGGATGAAGATGATGATGCTTCTTTGGAGGAAGATCATACATTGGCTAGAACTAAAGGATACCAGAGAAAAGGTGGACATAGAAATAGACAAACTTCTGAAACTAGAAATTCACGTAAACCAGTCATTACTAGAAAACCAAAAACTAATACTGTTGCAGAATCTAAAATGTTAAAAGAGTACAATGAGTTGAAAGGTAAAAATACCGAATACAAAAAAGCTCTTAATATATTTAAAGACAAACTTAATGAAGTGGCTCTATTCAATACTAACTTAGCGTATGTAAATAGATTGTTCACAGAAAATTCGACAACTAAAAAAGAAAAAATGTTAATTCTTAAGAGGTTTGACAATGCTGATACAATCAAAGAATCTAAATCTATTTATAAAACAATTAAAACTGAGTTAGATGCGAAGACACCAATCAGTGAGTCTGTTGAAAATAAAGTTAATAAAACTGTTAAGTCTTCAAAATCTGATTTGAATGAATCTACTGCTTATGTAGACCCACAAATTTCAGCGATTAAAGATTTAATGAAAAGAATATCATAATAATAATAACAAAATAAAAAAACTCAAAAATAAAATGGGACATTTATTAAATTCAGGTGAAGTCGGAAATATCGGACTTGAACACCTAAAACAAATAAGATCTAAAACTATTTCAAAGTGGAACAAAATTGGTTTCCTAGAAGGTTTAAAAGGTCACGTAAAAGAGAACATTGCTCAGTTATATGAAAACCAAGCATCCTCTATGCTAAACGAATCAACGGGAGCTGGCTCCTCTGGTTCATTTGAGACTGTCGTCTTTCCAATCGTAAGACGTGTATTCTCTAAATTATTGGCTAATGACATCGTATCAGTACAAGCGATGAACATGCCAATTGGAAAATTATTCTACTTTGTACCAAAAACATCATCTACACAAGTTCCTTTGAACGGTAGTAATGGTGATGGTAATGGTGCATTACCAGAATGTGTAATTAGTGGATGTAATGCTGATACAGTTATCACTCCATTCTTAACTAAATCACTTTATGATTTATTTTATAATGATGGTTTATTTGACGCATCTAAAGGTAAAAAAGTTATTTTTGCTGGTGCTGGTTACTATGGTGTAACTATTAATGCTGCTGGTGAGAATGTTACTACAGCTTTGGCTTCTCAGCCTTTAGCTTCTGACAATTCATTTAGAAGTGTTAAGATGTGTGTAACAGGATTCTCTGACACAAATGCTGGTAGATTAACTGGTCCAGATGGTAATGAAATGGATACTGAAACTTTCTTAGCTTCTTTAAATGTTGTTTCAGAAGTTGAAATAGTTGATAACGATGGTAAAACAATCATCGCTGCTGGTGGTGCAGTACCATTTAGATTAGTGGCTCAAGTATATGGAAAAGGTATTGTAAATTACAATAATATCTGTACTCCTGATGGTTGTCTATTAATTGAATTAGATTTGACACACCCAGCGTGTATCGATTGTGGTTCTGCTAACCTTGATGGTTATGTAGGTGCCGCTTCAGGTTCAACATTCCCATTGACTGGGTTTACAGTTGCTTGGAGTAGATACGAAACATTAGAATTTGCTACTGAGATGGGAGAAGTTTCTTTCGAACTTGATGAAGTAGTTGTTTCTGTTACGGAAAGAAAACTAAGAGCTACTTGGTCTCCAGAATTGGCACAAGATGTTAGTGCATTCCACAACATTGATGCTGAAGCTGAATTAACAGCTTTATTGTCTGAACAAGTTGCGGCTGAAATCGATAGAGAGATCTTGAGAGATTTGAGAGTCGGTGGAGCTTGGACATTGAGATGGGATTACAACGGATGGAAAAGAACGACTAGTGGTGGTTTCAACGCTTACACTCAAAAAGAGTGGAATCAAACGTTGATTACTAAAGTAAATCAAGTTTCTGCTCAAATTCACAAAGCAACTTTAAGAGGTGGTGCGAACTTTGTCGTAGTATCTTCTGAAGTTTCAGCGATTTTTGACGACTTGGAATACTTCCACGTATCAAACGCTAATCCAGAACAGGATCAGTACAATATGGGAATTGAGAAAATTGGTTCATTAGGTGGACGTTACACTGTGTATCGTGACCCTTACGCTCCAGCTAACTCAATCATCATTGGACATAAAGGTAAGTCTTTATTGGATACTGGGTACATTTATGCACCTTACGTACCGTTACAACTTACTCCAACGTTGCAAAACCCGTTCAACTTCGCACCAACGAAGGGTATCATGACGAGATACGCTAAGAAGATGGTTAATAACCGATTCTATGGTACGATTACAGTTGATGGTGTTCAAACGTTTGACATCAATGAATTGAGATAGACTTAATTTAAAAGTTAATATTAAAAGGGTGGGATTTATTTCTCACCCTTTTTTGTTTTACGATATATTTATTATTATATTAGCAGTTATATGAGAATTAAAAAGAAACATGTATTATTAGAATCTAATTTAATTGACACATCAGTTGAGTTTTCCCCACAAGAAAAAAGACTTCTATGGGTATTAAATAAAGAATTTGGACCACACGACTATAAATCTTTTAATATATGGAAATCAGCGGTATGGTTAATAGAGTTATTTGATATACCTTATGATATAGCTTATGAAATATCATACACATATTATTATAATGGTGATAAGTTATTTAGTGAACATAAGCCGTTAAGAAAGTTACAAAATACTACTGAAATATTTTTTAGACATTTGGTTGATTTTATTAGGGACTTTAAAGTGGAGTTATCATCCAAATCCACTGGCGATAATGATGGAGATAATGATTCACATGTAGGTATTTTAGATATAGATTTTATTGATGATGATTATGGTAATTATAAAACAGAATTTCTCCAAAGAAATATACTTTTTTGGGATAATAGTTATGGGTTTACTTTATATATCCCACTAAATGCTCGTGAGGTTGGGGAATGGCCCAATAAAAAATATCTTTATAGTACAGAAACTGACCCTAGGTTAATTATGGTTAGTGTTAAGTTTAGTGAAATAAAAACACCTAATGAGGATGATAAATATGATTATGAGGGTGACCCTGATAAATTTAAGGTAGATGTGAATATTAGAATTGGTAATGACACTACATCTGGAAAAGAGGGTGGTGGTTATTCATTAGATAATTGGATGAGTTTTGATGTACCTACACCTAAACCATTATCTAAAGAAAAAATACATGATACTTTAAAGGGCATTTATAATGATGTAATAGAAAAACTTAAAAAAACAAAGTTTAATTTACCATCTGGTGTTGAACCATTAAATTTAAATGATATTTAAAAAAACAAAGTTTAATTTACCATCTGGTGTTGAACCATTAAATTTAAATGATATTAAAACAAATGATTAATAAATTATTCTTTTTGATTAACTACACTAAATTTTAGTTTGGTAGTATAAGTCTTAACTAATTCGTTAGAAGTTAACTTAATATCGATATAATATTCATTAGGTATAAACCAAGAAGTATCTAAAATAAAATAATTTCTAAGAAACGCTCTATTAACATCTTCCCAGTCAATTACATTTACTTGTGTCGTACCTTCTCTAATCCATAATCTATATTGTAAACCATCAATTACACTTGATTGGTTAATTGTATATGGTAATCTAGCGTTAACAAATACTTTTCTTTTATCACCCCTTTTAATTTTTTCATCTCTTTTAATCCCACTTAAAGAAACTTCATATTCTATGGGTAAAGATTCACTATCACCAAAATTATAATAAATGTCATCAGATTTAATTTCAAAGTCTAACGTCACATCCGGACGATCAATACCATTTATTTTTATATCTCCCCAAGTATCGGTAAATAAAACACAATTTTCTTGAGTTATCGGAACAAATACGTCAACATAATAGATCCCTGTTGTTGTCTGTATTGTTTGTGCTGAAGTAATAGCAGAAAATGTAGACCCATTAGAGTCTTTTATTACTACGCTAGGGTTATTATCTAAATTGGTGGGTTGTCCTCCGACATTTACGTAAAAATATAGTCTATTAGTCTTACCAGCGTAAAAGTTCTTCCTGTCGTCTCTAATTGGATCATTATAAACTGTCTCTAAGAATGGTTCATAATATGTTTGAGTATGTCTAGTGAAGAACCCTACATATTGAGACGGGTTTTTAATTAATAATTCTAAATCTCTTTCAAAAGCAACCCCATACCCATAATTGGTTGTACCACCAGTAATTAAACTATTAACTTCATCAGTTATAACCATAGAAATATCTTCATTACCCTTATCAAAATGTTGTGTAGCAACTGTAATTCCTGATGGGGAACCAGAATAGACACCACCATCGTCCCATTGGGTAGTTGTCTCAGAATTTAACCAATTACTAGCCGATTCTACAAAAGTGATATTATCTTCAGATTCAAAACTTAATAATTGTTGGTAGTCATATCCACAACCTTCATCCCATTCTTTGTTAACTCTAAATAAAACTAAATCAAAGGATGAAGTTCTTTGTTTACCATCTAATAATTTTTGAGCTTGTAAATCTTTATCGAAAAATGAACTGTTTGTCATTCTTAATGTGTGAACTACTTTAGATAAGTCACCAAGTTCTCCAGAAGTGTATCTATTTTGTAAATCTGTTACATCAAAATATAATAAATGTCTTGTGTAGTCGGCTGTAGTATCTTTACCACCATAATAAATTTCTGCAATAGGATTTCTACCAGTATTTATCTGAGTATTTTTTATTATGGTATTGTTTTTATCTATGTATGATCTAATTAGCATATTTTCTTTACATATAAATATATTAATTACTATTAATGTTCTTATTTAATATTTTATTTAAGTCAAATCCCATAACATCTGTAGTAGTTTTACTAGGGTCGGGGGGTAAACCATTATAGGGGTGGACATGTGAAATGACATATTTCTTAATTAAATTTAAAAACTCTACTAAGGTATCACCATATACCAATGGGTGTGCATCATTATTAATTTTTTCTTGTTCATCATCAGTAATTAACCCTTTAGGGTCAGTTAAATTAAAAGAATGTTCACCATCGTGACTAATTAAATTTATTTTATTGGCAACTACATTTATAACGCTAGTTGTTACATCATTTTTTTTAATTAATTTTACTTCTGGTATTGTTTTTACTATGTCTATAGATATTAAATCTTTAGAGGTTGCAATCCCGTTAGCGCCTTTATATATTGTAATAAAGTCTTGTGCATCTGATTTTATCTGATATTGTAATAAACCTTTAGTGTCTATATATATTTTGGCAGCATTTAAAGCCTGTTCTCTGGAATTTTTACCAGTGTTAAATACTTGGGTGAAGGTATCAATTTCCTTACCATCGGATATATTAATTATTCTTATAAATAAATCAGTAGATAAAACATCATCTTCTATATATCTTTCAGGTGGTAAATCCCCTGACAACCCTAATGGTGTCGCTTCCGTATTTGTATTAATTTTTACAAATATACTAATTTTTGGTAGGGGTTGAGATTTAGTAACCACTTTTCTTTGGGTTATCTCTCTTTTTAATTTTTCACCACCGTATTTTAATTGTATAAAACCTAAATCTTTTTTATTATATTTTTTAGGGTCACCTTCTGTAAATTTACCAGTTCTAATCCATATTTGTCTATCTTTTTGAATAATGTCTGTATTGTACCTTCCCTGTAAAGTTATATCATCATCATCACCATAAACACCCAATTCAACATTAGGGTCTTTTAATTTTTTGTAACCGTCAGGTAAAATAGAAAGTGCATCATTATAATCTTCACCACTCAATTTTGTGGGTTGAGTAATTAAGGGACCTATCCAAAAACGTTTAGATTTAAACGATGTCGTTGGTGTACCTACCTTATATTCATATTGGAATACGAAAACACATTCACCAACTTTAGGTAAGGTACTTAGATATTTTGGTAAGAGTGGGACACAATCTATTAGGGTTGAATCTGTTTCTAAGTCATCAACACCAGTGATTCTTACTTTAATTCTACCTGACTTAGTAGTGTCTAAAACACTAATTACCTCCCCAACTTTAATAATTGGTACAGTATCGGTATTTGTACTATTGTTATAATAATTACCTGACATTAATCTACACCTTTATATCTTTTTGTTAGTATTTTATTTCCATAATAATATTCTTTTTCGAGATTTTCTAAATTATCCACCATTTTTAGAATATTATTTTTAATACCACTTATTTCATTTTGTAATTCTTGTAAATTCATCTTAATTGATGCATTACTTTTATTATCCCAATCTGTTGTCTTCTTTTCCATATCCTTTATATCACCTAATTATACCCTTAGCTTTAACTATATCTAAAGTTGCTCCCACAACTTGTATTGGTCCACCAGCGTTACCACCACTAGCAGTTAATTTAATGCCTGGAGGCATTTCAATTTCAATAACTGCATCTGTTGTTAATGCATTTATAATCTCTTCGATTCTAATAACTTCCATTTGTAAGTCTATATTTTTTGCCCCACTAGGTAAAGGACCAATTCCAACACCTACTTCTTTTTTTCGTTCAATTATTTTTGAAGCAATATCTATGGGACTTAAACCAGTTCTAAACTTTGTACCAAATAATATTAACCCAGTTGGTATCGTTTTTAATCTTTTTGGGGGTTTAAAAGCGTTTTTTAGTAAAGATGAAATAGTACTAAATATCCCCATTACACCACTTGAATCTCCTGCCATATTTATATGTTTTTAATCACAAAATCTACCTTTTTTACCTAAAGTAGATTGTATGTTTATGTTATTTAATGCGTTTAAATTTATACCTTCTGTAAAGTCACTTAGTTTATCTGCAGCACCCTTAGCTTTACCAAACAACTCATTTGCTTTTTCTAATTTTTCAGTTATCTTACCAGGAATTAAACTGGAAATGCTTTTTATATATTGTAAATTTTCTTCTTTAATTTTTTTTGTAATGTAACAAATAATTAAGTTTTTTAATGCTTTAATAACTAAAGGTAATAAATATTCGTATATTAATTTTCTTATTAATTCACGAATTATGTCTCTAATGACACACTCATATTCTTTTAAGATTTTTTTAATATTTACCTCTTTTATTGGTACACCATTAACTAAAAAATATAACATATTTACTAAAAGTAAATTTTTAGGTGATAAAACCATTTTAGTGAGTGCAATTTGTAAAGATGTAATGAAGTTTGCTAAAAATTCTGCAGATGCATTATTTATATCTAAGTTTTTAACACCCACAGTTGACTCATCTATGAGTCTATCCATTGATCTACTATATGCACTTATTTTTTCTTGTAGGTTAGATGTGGATTTTATATCCTTATTTATATTATCCAATGTCTCAAATGAAATAGAACTAGTTTGTTTACCACAACATTTATTAAATTGTTTTAACCCTAATTTTTTTTGTGATACAGTTCTTTTAATATTTTTAATTTGATCTGCATTAAAATCGTAAAAAGATTCGTCAAAAACCACCTCAGCATTATCACCCCCATTATTAATATAATCTTCTATTGATTTCTCAAACTCAACAACTTTATTTAAACATTCGTCAGGTAATTTTATTTTATTTGTTAGTGTCCCATATATCAAATCTACTACATTTGGCATCACTTTATCCACATCAAGAAGAGGGTTTTGGCTATTAAAATAATCGTTAATAAATGTTACTAATGATTTATCCTGATAACTATCCATTATTCTCACATTAAATAGTATAGGTTTTTGTTCTATATCTTGATATGGGGTGCCAGACGATTCCACAAATCCTATAACACTATCCTCATAATACCTAAACTCTGCTATCTCTTTACCACTTAAAGGATCTTTCCACGTTAAAGGGTTACCATTTTCTTGTATAACTTCCCATAAAAAAGCATTCATATCGCTGTCCTTATCACCATCGTAAAATAATTCCCCAACACTACTGTTAGGGTTTGCTGCGAAAAGACAGGATAAATCTATTTTGTTTAATTCTACATTGTAACCAATACCTGTTTGTGTAGTTCCTGGTTGTGTTTGAAATAACCATCCAGGAATTGTTGGTTCTATTTTACAAACATAACATTTATTCAATGACGATTTTAGGTTAAATGATAAATCTTTAGCTAATGGAGATAGTTGTTCCACCAACCAATTAATTAGTTGCATCCTCATTTCATCGAAATTAATTCCAGATAAAACAGATAAAATATCGTTTAAAAAATCTATAACCGCTTGACTAGGGTTTAGATTTGGTACGTCTGGTAATGTAGACGGTATTTGTAAGTTTGGGAGATTGTTACAAGTAGTTTGTTTAAGAGAAATAAACTCGAATATTTGTCTTTTAATACCTTCTATAACATCATCGGGTTCACATACTACATTTTTAAATTTTTCACTCATTCCCCAAGATCATATTCTGTGTTATTTTTATCAGATTTTTCTTTAAATAATTCTCTTAAAATATCTTTATCTTCTTCTGTTATAGAATTGTTTTGGACTGTTCCAGTATTTTCACTTTTATCTGTAACTATCTGACTTTGTAGTTTGGCTAATGATAGTTTTTTATCAACTGCAGTTTCTAATATTTTAAGTGTTTCATTATTGACTTTACCTATCTGATATTCATCGTTAACGTCATCAATTTCCACTCTAACTTTTCTTTCATTTAATTCTTTCCTAGCACTATTCATTATATTTACACAATCATTATAAATTTCTTGCATAAACTCTTGTAGACTATCTTTGTCTAAGTTAATTTTAGTTTTTTTTGGTCTTCCCATGATATTGTGTTTATTGATAAATATCTAAAAATGTATTTTATATTAAACCATTATCTATTTTATCGTTTTTAAGTAGGATATATATTTTTTTAAATTTTTTCATAGAGACTCTAATGTCTTTTGTAGATAAATCAGTCATTTCTCTAATATATGATAGTATTAAATTTTTATTGTACTTATTACCACTTTCTATTTGTTCAAATATAGTTTCCCAACTATCTAAAACAGTGACTAAAGAATTACCAACTTTGATTTCATTCTCATTAAGTTTAGTAGTCTCTAATTCTAATTTAATACTAGCAGAAATCTCACCAATAAAGATATCTAAAGGTGTTTTATCTTTATCCTCTATATTGTTATATATAAAGTCATCCATAGTCTCTACGGTTTTATATACATCATCATACCTGAGGTCAGTTCTTAATTTTTTATCATCTTTAATTAGTTGACCTAAAAGATAATGTTTACATATTGTACCAAAATACGAATAGGCTTTTTTATTTTTAGCTGGTTTAAAATTATGCATTTTAGTCACTAAAAAAGAAAGAGTATCTGCGTGCATATCTTCAAAAGTATAATCTTTTCTATAAAGTTTATACCTTCTAATGATAGAATCTATCATTTTATTTATTGGGTGCCTAAGATACTCGTTGTAAATTTTATTTCTTTCACTATAGGATTCGGTGGTTAAAAAATCAACCACCGCCTTCTCTTGATCCGGTCCAAAATATAAATTCGATGTCCTCTTACGACCCCTTTTTTTAGGTTCTTCTGACATGGTTAAAATTTATACTTCGTATGTTATCTCTCTATCTTCTGTGAAAAAATATTCTTTTTTAGCTTTATTAACCCAAAACTTACTCTCTAGTACGTCTATACTGTTCTTATATTCAACAAACAAAGACCCTTCTCTATTATTAGTATGTTTATACCCTAGTTTAGGTATTACCATAATAGAAACATCATTGTAAGACATTCTTAAAAGAAATTCATATGTGAAGGTTAGTTTAACATTAGATTTTAAACCACCCCACTCTAAGAATAAATCTTTTTTGACTATCATACCATCAAAATTAAAGTTCTGAACTTTCTGTAGTGTATTATTATCTAAGAAACCACTAACTTCAGTAAATTCTTTAGCCCATACACTTTCATTTGTAAATGAAATAAACTGTCCTTTTTCATCAGTTTCATAGACTATTGGTAGAAATACACCCACTTCTGGATATGACTTACTATATTCTACTCCGTTTTTAATCCATATTGGTGATAACTCATCATCGTACTCTACGAAGGTAAAGTATTCTGTAGTACTTTGTTCTACACCATAATTAATTTGTGATTGAAAGGAATAGTCCTTTGTTTCATTATGTACCACCCTTGTTATTCCCTTTAGTTCACCAAAATCATAACCATCTAAAAATTTTGTTAATTCATCATCATCTGATCTCACAATTAAAAATTCATCTGGCTGTGTTTTTTGATTCTTTATACTTTGTACGCATCCATTAAAATAGGTTTCTTCTAATTTATGGATTGGTAAAATTACTGTTATATTACTTGACATTTTTTTATCTATTAATTTTTATATTATTTTTCAGTTGTTACTACTTCTTTTTCTTCTAAATTTTTACACATCATCTCGAATTCAACTATTCTACGATCAAAAAGTCTTCCGTATACTTCAGAAAGAGTTTTTTCAAATGTTTCAACATCATACTTATTTTTATATTCCTCCATACCATTCATAATATTTTCAGGTAGAGCATCTTCTAAATATAACCCAACCATAGTTGCAATTACATCAGGAATAGAATTCAAATTCGCAGTCCATATACCATTATCATTAAGGTTTAAATTTCCGTTTTCATCAACACTACCCATCCATTCTGGTACCATTCTAGGGATTTTACCAATAACTGGGGTATTACACTTCATTGATTCGATAGGGAAAGTACCAAAACTTGATAGTTCATCAATCCATACACTTAAGAATGATTTACTTAATTCATCAGCGAAATCTTTTCTTGGTAATCCTGACATATCTCTAAAAGTTACAAACCTATAGTGTGGGTATTTCTGATAAAATATTTTTACAATTTTAAGCAATTCTCTTTTATCTCTAGCAGACATTGAAATAGTAGGTACTTTAGGTTTATCACTATCTTTAAAATATTCTGGTATCGCCAAAGGAATTTCTTCTGTAAATGTACCCCTAAATATTGTTCTAACATAATCAGTTAAATTCTTATTTGTTGTAATAACGTCTCTAATATTAAATTGATCCCAACCTTCACCGATTTCTAACATTTCAAAAATGTATTCATAGGCTTGTAGGAAAACTACTCTTTTACAAGGAAAATCTTTAGTTTGTTTCATCACACTAGCAAAAGCTTCGGGAATGATAACAAAGTCTTGTGGACCTACTTGTAGTTTTTGTGATTCGATAGAGATATGTGGTAATTCTGCGTATTCATCACCTAACCACTCGGCAAGTCCAATACCATTCTCATCTTCTCTAAGTTTATAGTCATCTTTATCGTGTAGGATTTGTGCGTTGTACCCCAACTCTCTTAATTTCTTAACATGTTCATAGATTGTAGCAACACCAGCGGTTGGATTACCTTTGGTGTCTAACGTAAAGAAATAGATTCCAAAATCTTTATCTTTAATTTTTTTAATAGAATTCTTTAAATTCTCTAATTGTTCACTCATTTTATTTATATTATTTATTGTTATTATAATTCTTTTAACACACCTTTAATTAATAAAGTATTATATGCTAATTTAAATGGTACTGTGGTAGAATTATTTAAACCAATCATACCCATTTTATTGTCAACTTGTTCATTATACATTAATAGTGTCCCCATAAGTTCTCTATACATCTCATATTTCGTAACATCTATTTGAATACCGTTACTTTCATCATGTAAGATTTGAGATTCATCGTTATCAACGTCTTTATCTATACATTCTTTCTCAACTTCTTCTATTTTAACCAATTCAGACAATTTATCAATGTCAAAATATAATTCTTTACCACAAATTTCTAACAATAAATTATCCATATATTTTTTATTAAATTTTAACTTAAAATTATTATAAGTAAATGTTAAACATCTTCAAAATCTACTGTTTCTGTATTTAATATTTTCTCCAACATTTTTTTATCATCTAATAACTCTTTTAAATCAATTACAGTATAATCTGATTCACAATCCTTATTATAATGATTAATTACTTTAATCGATACTTTACCCGATGGTTTACTATCTAATGTTGTAGGGTTAGCGGTAATTAATATGTCCACATGGTCCCATTTCTTTTCAAAATCTCTAACGAAAACTATATTGTTAACTTTAGATGATAATTTTGATAAGAAGAACAATGTGGCTGGCTTACTATTATTTAATTCTTTACTAACTATAATAGGTGTATGTCCCATATCCTCAATTAGATTATGTAATTGATTTAGATGTTCCACACTATTTAGTTTAGTCTCACCAGCGTGTCCGAAAATCTCTAACGAAGACTCTACATACATAAACTCATTAAGTCCCTTTGTACCACCTGTAAACTCAAAATATTCTAATAGATTTAAACTTTTAATATCTCTTTCAGGTAATTCTTCGGGTTCTTCTTCTTCGTCACCTATTTCCAATGGGTGGTATTTATCATAAACTGACTCAAACTTTGTTATAAAATCTCTTATAACACCATCAATTGTTATTCCTATTTTCATCTTCTTCTACGGTATATATTTTTAATAATTCTTTTTTAGGTATTATTTTCATTCTAGAAAAGTATTCTATCGCATCACTTAAACATATTTGTGTCGTATTATTTATTACATCACCATCTTTTGTTTTTAATACGTATTGTTTCATCTTAATTTTCTAACAAGTCAAATGTTTCTTCTATTATTCTAATAATTGGGTTTCTAACAACATCATTAGGGTTTCTTAGTTCAACACATCCAAAGTTGTCTATGTTGTTAAATTTATCTATAATAACCTCCAAAGAACTATCTTTTTTATTTCTTATATCTTTTTGTTTTACATCACCTAAAATAATCATTTTTGAGTTGTCACCTATACGTGTCATTAGAGTTCTCATGTTATCTACAGATATGTTTTGCGCTTCGTCAACAATGATAATAGTGTTATCAATACTTCTACCTCTAACAAAAGCTAAAGGTTGTAAATTTATTAAACCTAACTCTCTAAGTTTACGTGTTAAAGACTCACCAATAATTTTTTCAAAATTATCAATAAAAGAACCCAAATAAGGATCGAATTTTTCGTTTAAATCTCCAGGTAAACTACCCAACTCTTCACCTCTTAATTGTGTGATAGATTTAACTAGAAGTATTTTTTTATATTTACTTTTTGATTTTATCAATTTCAAAGCTTCTGCACATGCAATAAAAGTTTTGCCAGTACCAGGTAATCCTGAAACAATACTAATTTCATTATTTCTTATCGACTCCCTTAATTTACCTTGATTTTCGTTTTTACACTTGTAGTGTACTGACATTGATGTGAGGAATTTATCCTCTTC
>Ga0233412_10000512_pt1 | contig 22391 bp, 34 predicted proteins | sample Na_anoxic_4_MG_FD_180667 | JGI IMG/M metagenome (GOLD analysis project Ga0233412, IMG submission 180667) | Seawater microbial communities from Saanich Inlet, British Columbia, Canada - Na_anoxic_4_MG | ecosystem: Environmental > Aquatic > Marine > Inlet | place: Canada: British Columbia...
CGATGCAGGTCGTCCTGCTGGCTTCTGTTTCATCTCAACTCCTCAGGTTAGGATGAACAAAAACTCTCCTTTAAACCAGTGCTATATCTGTTCCATAGGTGCTGACGGGGTACAACGTATGTATTTAGGGCCTATTCTTAAAAAAAACTACGGCAACCGTGTGCGACAAATGTACTGGGTCATCACCATGGTAGTGATGGTGTTGATGGCCAACATGGCATTAATTGGTTTGCAAAGATATTTATGTGATCCGCTGGTACCTGGAAATCACCTGATAATAGAAATATGGTTCGCCTTACTTGCCCTGGCGGTCGCATTGACTCTTATATTCAGAAGGCTCAGAAGAAATAGTTAAGGAAATATTTAAATATGACATTTGCATACTGGTGCGTACTTCTCGCTGCATTAATACCCATCGTGTGGGTTGGTGCAGCTAAAACGGGTGCCGATGATTTCGACAATAGCCAGCCCAGAATTTTCATGGCTAACCTGAAGGGCTGGCGACAAAGAGCGAACTGGGCCCAGTTCAACGCCTATGAAGCATTCCCACCTTTTGCAGCGGGGGTGATCATTGCTCATCTGGTAGGTGTCAATCAAATCCTTATCAACACTCTGGCCGGGATTTTTATCGTGGCCCGGATACTGCACGGCATCATGTATATCCGGGATCTGGGCTATATGCGCTCACTGGTCTGGACGGCAGGGCTTTTCTGCATCATAGGATTGTTTCTGGCCGCCGGCTGGAGCACCTGAATACGGCAACCTCCGGCCTGAATAACTTGTCTGAATAGCCGATCGTAATGGGGTGACTTCAGGCTGCGCCCCATTGATTCCACGGGGATTCTGGCTGATCTAAATCCCACGCAGAAACGAATAAATCCATAACGACCCTTTCAATGGTTATTTACTGGATTTAAGACTCATTATGCTGACTCGCTCCTCGGCCGACGGACCCGTCTCCTCCCTCGTGGTTTGTTTATTGGCAGCAACCTTGCTATCCCCCTTTAGCGTCTATGCTGACCGGGCCGAGGAGATGGGTCTTTCAAAGTTGGGTGATGATCAATTGAAGTGGTTTGGCCTGAAAATATACCGGGCCAGCCTGTGGAGCGAATCAAACGCATCTGCCGAAAATCTCTACACCAACACCGTTTTACTCACCATCGATTACGATCTCAATATCAGCAAACAAAAACTCCTGCAAAATACCCGTAAAGAATGGCAAAGACTCGACGGGCAACTTGATCCAAAAGAGGAAGCCTGGCTTGAAGAAGTGGAAGGCATATTTACAGATGTGACGGCCGGCGACAGCATTTCCAGCCTTTTTATACCGGGCAAAGGTACGCACTTCTATTTAGGCCAAAGAGAAATTGGCTACATAAAAGACAATGACTTTGGACCGGCCTTTCTTGCGATCTGGCTGGACCCCAACACAAGGGAAAAAAGAATGCGAAAAAACCTGCTTCGCGGGCTAATACAGAGAAACTGATTTTTTATTTCATTGAAAGGTCGTCCGCATTAGGCGCGGAAAGTCTCAATAACTATTTAGTTTGTTGCCCAACCTAGATGCTGCAACATATCGAAGTATTATTCCTTTATAAATCAATAAGCGCTCGTAGCTCAGCTGGATAGAGTGTTCGCCTCCAGAGTGAAAGGTCGGGGGCCAGAATCCCTTCGGGCGCGCATATTCTGTAACTGCTTATCCGCCGTCTAATGATGAAAATGCAGTAAGCACCTGCCTGGGTTCGCCGGGTTCCGGCCACGCATAGATGAGCCGGTTGCCCGCCCTGATCATCTGCGGAAAGCCGGCATTGCGGGAATACTTGCCTGCGGTAATCAACTGGATCGGGCCCAGTTCACCCGCTGTCGTTATTCGGCGCATGTGCAATTCGGCAGTCTCTTTGGTGGGTTGGGCGACCCAACTGACCATGGCCGAGCCGTCGGGCAGGAAGGTGACATCAACGCGCCCTTTGGCACGGGCCTCATCCACGATCACCGGCGCGGCGAATGTTTGGCCCCCATCCTGTGACCAGGCAATTTTGACGCGTGATTTGCGCTTCGGTGCGCCGTACCAGGCGACGATGATGTTATTGCCATTGGCTTCTATGGCCGGTCCGTTTACGGGGCATCCGGCTATCTTCCACGCATCGTCGGAAACCGTGATGGGCTCCGCCCAGCCACCATCGACGTAACGCGCGACTGAAATATCCCGGATTTCTCCGGTAGTGCGGTCGCGGTACACGACCACCGGCCCCGCCGCTGCTAATGCAACATCAGTCTGACAGCAATCACAGACAAGGTTGTCGATCTCGCCGTCTTCGAGTGTTTCACCATTGAAACTAAAACGTGCATAACGCAGGGTCATGCCACCGTATTTTTTATTCTCGACGGGAGACGGGCTGCCGGCTGTATCAGGTTTCATGTTGCGTCCGTCCAGCCACACTGCGCCGATGTCATTGGACCAGGGAAACAGGCTTACAAAGCCGTGTTCCGTGGGGGTGTTGTCGGTATGTGGTGTCAGGGGTTTAGCCCAGCTGATACCGCCATTGGCAGAGGTAGACAACGCAATATTGTATGAATAGGTGCCGCCGGGTTGTTTTACCAGCCAGTGTGCCGCCCATTGCTGTGCCGTGATCGGCACGACCGATGGAAAATCTGCCCAGTTCACGAACCAGCCGTTGTCCTCGGCAATCGACTTTGGTTCTGACCAGGCGTTGTCATGCAGAATCGAATATTTAACCGCATGCGCATCTTCACCGACCGGTTCCAGCCAACTCATGATTGCTTCTCCATCCGCTGTAACCGCAAGATGGGGCGCCATGCTGCCCGGTGCCGCTGGTGAAGCTACGTTGATGATTTCAAGCGGTGCGGCAGGATCATACTGATTACCGCAGCCTGCAATCAGCATTACGGTTGTTGCAGCTGCTGCAAAAAATATTCTTTGCACCAATGGCTTTAAATACATCATGTTCACGAACTCCTGAATCTGCACGTTGCATCGTACACATAGACCGTGGGCGGTACAGTTTCCAAAGGAAACCATGGAAGTGCTCTGGCGATCATGCCATAGAGTGGGGCAAGGCGCAGTCACGGCAAGACTGTTGGACTTGCAACCAATGGGTTGTGTATCTTGCTAACAGATGGATCGTAAAATGTGCAATGACTCACCCGCTCATGATGGTTTGCCCGATGTCGTAGGGTCGGGCGCATGATGCGCATAATAAGCATTGCAGCAATTGCTCTTGCCTGCGTGCTTGCGGGCTTGTGGATCGCACCAAAATTATTGACTTCACCTTCCGTCGAGCCGCCGCCGTTAGTCGTCGAGTATTTGCCCGACTTTACGTTGCCTGATCTGAATGATCAGCCCAGATCTATCCGTGAATGGTCGGGTCGTTCACGGGTGATAAATTTCTGGGCAACCTGGTGTGCACCGTGTCGGCGTGAAATGCCGTTATTGCAAAGCCTGCAGGATGAACGCAGTGATGGCAGTCTGCAGGTAATAGGCGTGGCGCTGGATAATCCGACTGACGTCAAACGGTTCATTACCCAAACTGGCGTGACCTATCCGATTCTGTATGGCGAGGATGAAGGAACAATCGTCGCAGAATCACTCGGCGACGACTTCATCGGTCTGCCGTTCTCGGCATTTATCGCTCCGGGCGGTGAGATTCTTGCGCTGATTGCCGGTGAGTTGCAAGCGGATGAACTTGACCGGCTGGTCGCTGAGATGGATCTGGTTGCAAGCGGTGAGCATAGTATCGCTGAGGCACGCGAGCGGCTCTCGGCAGATTAAAGCTGCGCCTAATGCCTGTTCTTTCAAATGATCAGGCGACTGACGGCAAACCGGACAACGCCATTGCCAGCTCACTCTCTTCATACCGTCCATCCTTGAGCTTGCCGGCGAAGTAATCGGTGTAGGCCTGCATGTCAAAGTGACCGTGTCCGGACAGGCAAATCAGGATTGAGCGTTCGACGCCTTCGGCTTTGCAATTAAGCGCCTGGTCTATCCCGGCTTTGACGGCATGACTCGACTCGGGTGCCGGGACAATGCCCTCGGTACGGGCAAATTGTACGGCCGCTTCGAAGCATTCAATCTGATCATAGGCAACCGGTTCGAGCAGGCCGAGCTCCTGTGTGTGGCTGATCAACGGCGCCATGCCGTGATAGCGCAGGCCGCCGGCATGAAATGCCAGCGGCATAAATGTCGAGCCGAGCGTATGCATCTTGACCAGTGGTGTCAGGTGGGCGGTATCGCCAAAGTCATAAGCGTACTTACCGCGTGTCAGTGTCGGGCAGGCTTTCGGTTCGACGGCGATAACTTTGACTTCGCGTCCGCCGCGCAGGTGATTACCGATAAAGGGGAATGCCAGCCCGGCAAAATTGCTGCCGCCGCCGGTGCAGCCGATGACTATGTCCGGGTAATCGTCGGCCATGGCCATTTGTAATTCGGCTTCCTGACCAATCACTGTCTGGTGTAACAGCACGTGATTGAGCACGCTGCCGAGTGCATATTTCGTATCGTCGCGGCTGACGGCTTCTTCAACAGCTTCGCTGATGGCGATGCCGAGGCTGCCCGGGCTGTCCGGATTTTTCTCCAGGATGGCACGACCGGCTTCGGTCTGGTTGCTCGGGCTTGGAATACATTCAGCGCCATAGACTTCCATCAGTGCGCGCCGATAGGGTTTGTGGTCATAGCTGACACGCACCATGTAGACCTTGACGTCTATACCAAACAGAGCTCCGGCATGTGCCAGAGCCGACCCCCATTGGCCGGCGCCGGTCTCAGTTGCGATACGACGGATGCCGGCTTCCTTGTTGTAGAAAGCCTGTGGGATTGATGTATTGGTTTTATGACTGCCGGCTGGACTGACGCCCTCGTACTTGTAATAAATGCGCGCCGGTGTATCGAGCGCACGTTCCAGGCTGCGCGCACGGAACAGCGGGCTGGGGCGCCATTGTCGGTAGATGTCGCGGACTGGTTCCGGAATATCGATGTAACGTTCGGTAGAGACTTCCTGCTCAATCAGCGATTGCGGAAAAAGAGGTTCAAGGTCTGTCGGTGTGATTGGTTCCTTGGTACCCGGATGTAAGGTTGCCGGCACCGGCATTTTCAAATACCGATATCTGGGGCACCAACCTGAATATCAGCTGGGGCATTACCGATGCGCTGACGCTGAAATCTATTACCGCGTATCGCGATCTGGATTCACAGTTTGCCCGTGACGGCGATCATTCACGACACCGGATTTCACAATTTGCCGATGACCTTCAGCAGCAGCAGTTTACGCAGGAAGTTCAGTTGCTCGGTGAATCTTTCGATGATCGGTTGAAGTGGATTGTTGGGCTTTATTATTTTCAGGAAGATGGCAATAACGTCAACGAGCTGGATTTCACCGTGTCGCGCTTTCGCAGCGGCGGCGCATTCGATAATGAAAGCATTGCCGCATTTGCCCAGGGGACCTTTGATGCAACCAGTCGCCTGCATATCACGGCTGGACTTCGTTATACGGATGAAACAAAAAAATTCACACCGGACCAGATTATTCATGAAAACTATTTCGCTGGTAGCGGTCATCCGCAGCTCGATGCACCTTTCATGCAGGCCGGGCAACGGATTTTACCGATGGTTGAGAAGGAGCTGGAATTTGATGAGCTGGACCCTTACCTGAACCTGTCTTTTGATATCACCGATAATGCGATGGCGTATGTCAGTTATTCGGAAGGTTTCAAATCAGGGGGTTTTGACCAGCGTGTTTTCCCACCAATTGTTGCCGGGTTTACAGCGCCGGCCGGTACCGCAGATATCGACCTGATTCCGACATTTGAACCGGAGTTCGTCAAGGTCATTGAAGTTGGTGCAAAGTACACAGGTTTTGACAGCCGATTTCGCCTGAACGGAGCAATCTTTTATACCGACTACACGGATATGCAAATTCAGACCTTTACGAGTGTTGCGCCGATCACGAAAAATGCAGCAGAAGCAACGATTCAGGGCTTTGAATTAGAGACGCAGATCGTGCCGCTCGAATCATGGTTCGTCGAGGCGGGTGTTGGTTATCTTGATGCCGAGTATGACGAAATAGATTTTGCAGAGACGTTCGTCGACAAGGATAACCGCCTTGATCGTGTCTCAGACTGGACACTGAGCGCGGCAACCTTCTATGAAATCGTGATCGGCGGATCAGGCAGCATCACACCGCGACTTGAATGGTCCTACCGTTCAAAATTTGACAACGATGCCTTCAATACGCCTGAGATTCGTCAGGATGGTTACCATCTGCTGAATGCCAATGTCGCCTGGCAAAATAGCGGTGAGACAATCAGCGTCATTGCTGGTGCCACAAATCTGACGGATGAGAACTATCTGATCACTGGCATCATCGGTGACGCTTTTCAATCGTACGAAGGTTTATACAATCGCGGTCGCCAATGGTATGTGACCGCTAATTTTGGCTTCTGATTAGCAGCTAGTGCTTTTATCCAACAGGCGCCGGAGGTATCCGGCGCCTGTTTTTATTGTAGCCAAAATTTAATTACTGAATCTCGAGTAGATCAACCTCAAACATCAGCGTTGCATTCGGCGGAATAACACCTCCGGCACCGCGTTCCCCGTAACCCATCTCGGGTGGGATGACGAGGATGCGCTTGCCGCCGATCTGCATGCCAGCAAAACCTTCGTCCCAGCCGCGGATCACCTGGCCTGCGCCAAGTGGAAATGAGAATGGCTGGCCACGATCAACCGAGCTGTCAAACTTCTCACCTTTATTATCGGGTTGACTCGGATCATAGAGCCAGCCGGTGTAATGAACGATAACGGTCTGTCCGGCCTCTGCTGTCGCCCCTTCGCCGTTGGTCACATCAGTGATCTGTAGACCGGTCATTGCCGCATCAGATGTGTTTTCTGCCATTCCTGTTTCTCCCTGCTGCTGACAGGCCGCGATGAGCAGAATGCCCAGCAGGCCGATAAATATTCTGGTTACTCTGTTTAGATGTTGCCGAATCATGTTTTTTTCCTTGTCCGTGCGTGTTACACCGGGCGCATATCATGCCATGACAATAATATTTCTGCTTGTGTGGGCATGAAAAAAGGAGCCATGAGGCTCCCTTGGATTCGTGTTTACTGGTCGCAGCTGCAAATTATTTGCGACGGCGTCCCTTTGCCAGCAACAGCGCTCGTCGTCTTGATGCGTCAAGGGTGCGTGGTTTCAGGCGACGTTCTTCGAAGACTGGCTTCTTCCATTTTGAGAAAATAGAAAGAATATAGGGATCCCAACCAGTGGAGCTCGAGTCATCGTCCTGCACCTCAGGCCGAGTCTCGATCATGTCTGCATTACTGGCATTGTTCATGGTGATTTTCTATTCGTTCTTGAGTGCTGCACTATAGCGATTGGGGCGTAAAATCATGCCGTATGTTGACATAAATATTTATCATCAGCGTTTAGTGTGAACGGTGTATCAGTCTGATCGTGCAGGGGCTGATTGTCGGTATTAGACAGCCTCGATTTGCGCGCGCCATGGCGGTAAAGTTCGGCACTGTCTGTGCATCTGTGCAATGACTTGCTATTGTGCCGTTATACAAGACGGGTCATGGGTATCCGACAATAATCTGGAGAAAAAAATGAATGATCAGGCAAGTTTATACGAGCGGTTGGGTGGCTACGATGCAATCGCAGCTGTCTGTAATGCATTGTTGCCGCGCTTGATAGCTGATCCGGGGCTGGGCAGATTCTGGGAGAATCGCAGTGAAGACGGTATTAACCGGGAAAAACAGTTGCTTATTGATTTCCTGTGTGAAAATGCCGGCGGCCCGCTGCTGTACACCGGTCGAGATATGGTGAAATCGCATAAAGGCATGCGCATCAGCGCGAGTGACTGGGCGGCGCTGGTTGGGCATCTCAGTGATACGCTGGAGTCATTCAGTGTCCCGGCGCAGGAAAGCAGCGATGTGCTGGCATTTATCGAGAGCACCAAAGCTGAAATTGTTGAGGCTTAGTGCCAAGGTAAGAATCTATATAGCCGGATTAATCTGTTGGGATTGCCCGGCTGGGAATGATTGATCTCCAATCATTGACGCTAACGTCAGTGAAATGCACGCAACGATGACGCCAGTTCAAATTACACATTTCTCCGATATTCTGTGTGTCTGGGCCTATATCAGCCAGATTCGCGTAACGGAGTTACAGTCAAACTTCCCGCAGGAAATAGAAGTTGAATTTTGTTATTTCAATGTGTTCGGCGATGTGCAGACCAAGATGGCGGCACAATGGGCAAAGCGTGGCGGGGTAGAGGGCTATGCGCAACATGTTCATGAAATTGCGGCAGGGTTCGACCATGTGAATTTGAGCCCTGATGTCTGGCGTCAAAACATTCCAACCTCATCACTGCCGGCCCATCTGATTATTGCTGCCGCACGACTGCTTGATCGTGAGCACGATGGCGCTGATGCACCATCACTTGATAAAGCAATTCGTGAGGCTTTTTTTACCGCTGCAGTTGACGTGTCTCGCATGACCGAATTGCTGGCTATTGCTGTTCGTCAGGGCATTGATATTGCCGGTCTGAAAGATAAGCTGGAAAGTGGTCAGGCTTTCGCGCTGGTATCAAATAATTTAAAGAGCGCTGATGTGCTCGGTGTCCGCTCAAGCCCGACGATGATCTTCAATGAAGGTCGGCAGATTCTCAGTGGCAATGTAGGCTATCGCATACTTGAAGCCAATATCCGCGAATTGCTGCAACATCCGGCAGGTCAGCAAAGCTGGTGTTGATGGGGCACTGGCCTCACTGGTTGCTGGTAACCTGTTTCATTTGATCAAACCGGAGGTGGCGTGGACAATCCGCTGCAGACTATTTCTCTGACCGGTGTGGCCATTGGTTTTATTCCGGTCATTATCGTATTAATTATCATGTATCGCTGGTCAAAACAGGCGGGCATGGCAATTTATGCAGTTGCCAGAATGTTGATTCAGTTAATAATTATTGGCTACCTGCTGACCTATATTTTTGATATCAATCACGGTGTGTTTGTACTGATTGTCCTGACGATCATGCTGGCAGCAGCCTGCTGGATTTCATTAAGATCGGTGCGCAATGCCGGCCGCCAGCAATACCTGCATGCACTGGCGGCCATTGCGATTGGCGGTGTATCAACGTTGTTTTTGGTCACCGGGCTGGTGCTTGAAGTAACGCCATGGTTTTCACCGCGACATGTTATTCCGCTTGGCGGCATGATCTTCGCCGCTTCGATGAATGCAGTCAGCCTGGCTGCCGAGCGTTATGCAGCAGCGCGACATTCCGGCAAGTCGGATCCTGATGCACGCCAGGAGGCGTTCCATGTGGCGCTGATCCCGATAATTAATTCTTTGTTTGCGGTTGGGCTCGTCACTTTGCCGGGCATGATGACCGGGCAGATATTATCCGGAACATCACCGCTGGTTGCGGCGCGATACCAGATTGTCGTGATGTGCATGTTGCTTGGTGCAGCAGGGATTTCAGCGGCGGTATACTTGCTAATGACCGGATATAGAGCACCGGCGAGATAATCAGCATGTCTTGCCAGCAAGAGCCCCAGCAAAAGTCTTAGAGAAATACGAGTAATAATAATGAGCGCTGCGTCGAAACAAGCATTCCAGAATCTGATACCAAACAATCATTGCTTTGGTTGCGGTCCTGATAATAAGGCCGGACTGCAAATAAAAAGTTACTGGTCCAGGCCAGGTGAAAGCATCTGTCGTTTTGAGCCGGCGCCACACCACATGGCTGGCGCTGAGCATGTTTTAAATGGCGGTATCATCTGCACTGTTATTGATTGTCACAGTGTTTGTACAGCAGTGGCGGCTGGATATGCGGCAACGAACCGTACAATTGGAACAGGTGACGAAGTGTGGTTCGCGACCGGATCAATTGCCGTGAGGTATCTGGCACCGGCTGCAATCGATGCGCCGGTTGAACTCGCAGCACGTATCGTCTCAGCGACGGATAAAACAATAAAGGTATTTTGTACGCTTGATTCTCGTGGTGCTACCTGTGCAGAGGCGACAGTGATTGCTGTGCGAGTTTCGGCAAAATGGCAGCATGGCCGGGAATCGTCAGTATCTAACTGAGGCCCATGATGCAGATTTCACTGACAGTTGTTGACGGTTCTTTCAGCATTCATCGTCTGGCAAGTGATGCGATTATTCCCAATGATGTCTTGCATGAGAAGTTTTTTTCGATATTGCGCTCCACTGATGAGTTATCGCTGGTATGCAGGTCATTGCTGTCTGTCGAGGCTGATCAGACCAGCGCCGGCTGGGCATGCCTGCAAGTTGTCGGCCCGCTTGATTTTGGCTTGACCGGTATCATTGCTTCCATATCAAAGGCTTTGGCAGCCGCATCGCTGTCGGTTTTTGTTGTGTCGAGTTTCGATACGGACTATGTGCTGGTGCGCGAAGCAACACTCGACAGCGCTATTAGTTCGTTGCAGGCTGCCGGCATTGAGTGCACCAGTGACGGGAGAGGGCATTGATCTATACCGGCAGTTGTCATTGCGGCGCAGTTCATTTTGAAGTTGAGGCTGACGAGCAGGTTGAATGTACCGAGTGTAATTGCTCGATCTGTACGATGACAGGATTTCTACATTTGATCGTGCCGAAATCAAAGTTCAGATTGCTGGGTGGAGAAAATGCAATAACGACTTACACATTTAATAGCCACATTGCGCAACATTATTTTTGCGGTAACTGTGGCGTTCGATCCTATTATGTTCCGCGCTCAAATCCGGATGGCATCGATGTTAATGTGCGTTGCTTGATGCCTGAGCCCTTAAAGTTAACCGTTGTATCGTTCGATGGGAATAATTGGGAACAGCATGCCCATGAACTGAAAAATTACAGCCGGGAATGATGGTGGTAACAGTGTTTGTAGTCGCAGTGGTTAATAATCAGGTGAGTAAATGAATCATAGAAAACTGGTCTTGCCCGAGCACATGAATGATCAGGGCTCACTATTTGGCGGTTATCTGCTTAAATGGCTCGATGAATTTGCATATATCACAGCAAGTCTGGAATTTCCCGGGCATCGATTCGTTACAATTGCTTTAAATAATGTTGCGTTCAAACATCCGATTCAATGTGGGCAAATTCTTCGCTTTACTGTCAGTCAGGCAAGACTTGGGGCGTCCTCAGTTGAATACCATGTCGAGGTTTTTGGTGAAAAAACTCATGATGCTGATGAAGAGGTTCTGTTCGCGACAAATGTTACATTTGTCAATGTGAGTGATGCTGGAGAAAAGCAACAGATTCGCCGATAACCATGTGTGGCAATGATTTTCAGGATTAATACATGCGCAAGACTATCCGCAAACCTGATGAGCAGGATGAATATCTGACAGATGAAGGTTGCTGGATTCTGGAGTTGTCAAATGATGAAGCTGATCCGGCCGTATCCATAGCGCGTGCTCGTGTCTCACCGGGGCAAACAACAAAATGGCACAAGGTTATTGGCATTGAAGAGCGCTATATCATGTTGCATGGTAATGGATGTGTAGAAGTCGGTGATATGTCCCCGGTTGCCGTTGCTCCTGGTGAGGTTGTTATCATTCCAGCAGGAGTACGGCAACGTATTGCAAATACCGGTACCGATGAGTTGGTATTTTTGTGTATCTGTACGCCACGATTTGAACAGAAGTATTATCAGTCACTGGAGTAGGTGCTGCTTTGACAATCGAATTGCTGACAAAATTGCTGGCATGGTGCTCAGTCGTCAATATTGGGTTATTAATGTTCTGGTTTATTGCAGTCATGTTTTTTAAAGATATGATGTTCAATATGCATAACACGCTTTTCAGCGTGTCACGTGAAACATTTAACGCTATTCACTATGGTGGTCTCGGTCTGTACAAGTTATGTATCTGGATGTTTAACCTGACTCCCTATCTTGTGTTGCAGGCAATCAATTAGTTTTATGCGGCGTGTTGCAGAACCAGAGTTAATGCTCGATGAAGAGCAGATCAAGGCTTATGCGCAAGCTGATTTTGCAGCGCCGCACAGCTATTTTATGGAATTACTCTGCAAACAGCTGGATAGTTTGCCGCAGACAGGCGTAGCGCTCGACCTTGGATGTGGGCCTGGAGATATTAGCCGGCGGTTTGCCGCAGCATTTCCTGGTTGGCGTGTTGATGGTGTTGATGGTTCTGCTGCAATGCTTGCCATGGCCCGCACCATGACGCCCTCTGATGCACCTGTTCAGTATATTGAGAGGCTATTGCCCTCAGCGCCCACTGGCCGGTATGACCTGATTATTTCCAACAGCCTGCTACATCATCTCAGTGATCCGGCAGTACTGTGGTCGACGATTCGGGACTGGGCAGGTCAACATTCTTGCCGGGTCTTTATTATGGATTTGATGCGTCCGGACGATCAGGCAACGGCCGAGGCGCTTGTAATGCTACATGCAGCCGATGAGCCAGCTGTCTTGCGACATGATTTTTTGTATTCATTGCTGGCGGCGTACGAAGCAGCAGAAATTAGTGAGCAGATTCACCGCGCCGGATTAGCATTGCATGTTGAAGTGGTTTCGGATCGTCATGTAATTGCGTGGGGTGATGTCAATTAACGAACAGGAATCTCGCATAAGTGGATTGCCGCCGGTCGTTGGCATTGAGCCGCGTGTTTTGATCCTGGGTTCGATGCCGGGCATAGCCTCGCTGGATGCAAGTGAGTATTACGCGCTGCCACGTAATGCATTCTGGCCAATCATGGGGGAACTATTTGGCGCCCACTTCGAGTTACCTTACGCGCAACGACTTGATGTGCTGACGGCTGGTCGAGTGGCCCTGTGGGATGTGCTCAGCAGTTGTGTGCGTCCGGGCAGCCTTGATGCATCGATAGATACCAGCTCGATTGCTGCAAATAACTTCAATGGGTTGTTTGCCGACTATCCAACTCTCAGGCAGGTATTTTTCAACGGAAAAAAAGCAGCGGAAATGTATCACCGCTATGTATTGCCGAAATTGGATGCTGTTGCGGCAAATATCCCCGGCAGTACATTGCCGTCAACGAGTCCAGCACACGCTTCACTGTCATTTGATGATAAGTTTAAGGCTTGGATTATTGTTCGCGATGCAGCGAACATAAATGATTAATTTCTGAATCTGGAAAGCCGGTCGCAGACGTACTACAGTGCCCGTAACATAATGTCCCGGGTAATCTGGGGATCTGATCAACTGAAGATGTTTTCATGAGCCTGAGAGATGATGTAGAGGCATTGCTGCCGAACTGGGAATCCTGGTATCCGAGTCTGTTTCATGCAGCTGAGGATCTGGGGCTCATTCGTGCGCGCGTCTGTTCTTTATCATCATTGATGCTGAGCAATCGTCATGCTTCAGTGCAGAGTGAGGCCCTTACAGAATTCAGGGAAAAATGGGGCGGCAAGGAGCAGGAATAGTCTTGTTGTTCTCGATATCTTTTGTATAAATAACTGTTAGTTGGGGAAGGCAATGCCTGCAAAGAAAGTTCAAATCGCCGTTTCTGGCGAGGTGACGGAAGGTGAGTTGTTGACGGTTGATGTCGATGGATTGTCGATCCTGTTATCGCGCATCGACGGTAAGGTATGTGCCGTCGTCAACCGATGTCCACATATGGGTATGAAAATGTCACGGGGTAAAATCTGCGACGGTATCGTTAAATGCCCGTGGCATGGATCAAGTTTTAATTTTTGTTCCGGTGAGAATGTGGACTGGGTCAATTCATTTGCCGGCATCCCGATGCCGGGCTGGACACATAAGATGATTTCAATGGGCAAGTCACCTGCCGGGTTGCAAACATTGCCGGTTGAAGAACAAGCAGATGCAATCTTTGTGTCACTTGCCGTGTCTTCTTAGATTAATTCTCATTTAGTTGATTGCTGTAAACCGGCAGATACAAACAAACCTGTTGTGATGGCATTTTCCGAACCGTGCGAACGGAATAAGCAGCTGATACTCGAAATCCTGACTGTCGAGTTACGTGAATGCAGCAGAGTACTCGAAGTCGCCAGCGGCACCGGTCAGCATGCCGTGCATTTTGCCAACGGCATGCCAGGTATCCAATGGCAGCCGACCGATCGACCTGATGAGCTGCCGACGTTGGCGCAACGCATTACGGCAGAGGCGCCGCAGAATGTGCGGCCACCAATATCACTTGATGTACGTGATGCAACGTGGCAGGTATCGGGGCTGTTCGATGCGGTGTTTTCAGCGAACTCACTGCATATCATGTCATGGGATTCGGTTCAGCATTTCTTTCGCGGCATCGGGCGGGTTCTCGATGAGCGAGGGCTGTTATGTGTCTATGGTCCTTTTCTGTACGAAGAAATCGAAACCGCACCAAGTAACATCTCATTCGATCAATGGCTGCGAAATCGTGATGCTGAAAGCGGGATCCGGGAATTTGCGGCAGTTAATGCACTCGCTGGAGTGCAGGCACTGACATTGAAGGCTGATCACCCGATGCCGGCTAATAATCGCTTGCTTGTGTGGCAGAAGTAAAGACGGCAATTAATGAGGGTCAGACCCTCATTAATTGCCGTTCTGCTGTCCCATAAACCTCGGTACATACCTTGAAGGAATGACCGTAGGAGCGGCATCTTGCCGCGAATGGTATGCCACTGCAGGGAATCGCGGCAAGATACCGCTCCTACGGTCATTTGGGAGCGCCGGATTATCACTTGCTGATTGTGGGTCAGACCCCTATTTCACGTCCCATTTGTTTGATTGCTGACGGTTTTACGGTATAAAAAGCGACCCGTTGCAGGCTCCGGAAAATTCGGAGTGCTTTTTCATTGATCAGGAGATTCCAAGTGCGTTCTGTCATGCGCTCGAAAATTCATAAGGCGACCATTACGGAAGCCAATCCCGAGTATGTCGGTAGCATTACGATTGATGCAGATTTAATCGATCGGGTTGGTCTGTGGCAAAACGAGCGTGTTCTGATTGCCAGCAATACGACGGGTGCGCGTCTTGAAACCTATGTTATTGCCGGTGAGCCAGGTTCCGGAAAGATCGGCATGAATGGGCCGGCGGCACACACAATCGGAGTTGGTGAGGAAGTTGTCATTATGGGTTTTGAGGTGACTGACCAGCCGATCGAACCCAAGGTCATACTGGTTGATGCCGACAACCGATATCTTGCAAACCTGGCTGAGAAGGCTGGCACAACCGTGCCTGGCTGATTGAGATTAGGGATGTGATTCCCGCCCGGTCAGAAGTCCTTGCACCACAGGCAAAAATTATTTTTATGTCCTTCAGCCCTTTATTGCCGGTCTGCATTCATTTTTGAAGAAACGTTGATTATGTGGTCTGTCTACATCGTATGCTGTGCTGATAGTAGTCTGTACACTGGCATTGCAAAAAATCTGCAAGAAAGGATTAATCTGCACAATACTGGTAGAGGCGCAAAATATACACGTTCGCGGCTCCCGGTTAAGCTGGTTTATTCCGAGTCTGTCGATGATCGTGCGACTGCGTTGCGTCGGGAATTCGCAATCAAGAAGCTTGAACGTGACGATAAGAAAAAATTGATAGAATCGAGTTGTAACTAATTGACCAATAAGTTATCACTGCGTAAGTAGTTTTAAGAGGAATATAAATGTTTCAAAATTCGGTAATCAGCAAGACCAGTCAGATGTGGAAGCTCTATGTAGGTATTCTTGCCATGGCGATTGGTTCAGTCGCTCCGGCATTTGAGCAAAGCGGAATGACATGGACGGTTGGCACCATAATTGCAGTGGCTGGTTATTTGTTTGCGCTGGCTTTTATTAGTTGTCCTGCGTGTCATCAGCGGTGGTTTCTTCGGGCTATCCTCTATGCCGAGATTTATGGGCCATTATTTCGTCAGTCTGAATGCCCCAACTGCAAAAAGAACTTTGACTGATGTTGCGCGCAACCACGCTATCAATGATGGTTGGAATATTAGGCCTTGCATCAATAATGCCTGGATACGCGCAGGAGTCATCCCCGGTGCGGTGTCGGGATGCGCTGCGACCGGTATTGCTGCAAGCAAACCCGGACCGTAGATTGCTGATTGATATTCAGCATGTCTGTGAAGGACAAGCCGCCACTGGAGACCCTGATGCGCTATACCAGCTGTCATTGCTGCATCTTGGCTTGCTTGACTGGCAACCGGACAAGGCTGTACCGATGATTCACAGCGCCGCTGAAAGCGGAGTTTCCGAAGCGCAGTACTGGATGGCCTGGCAGCGTGAAGCGGGGCCGTTGCTCAACAATGACGCAGAACGCTCCTTGCACTGGTATCAGCAGGCAGGAGAGCAGGAGCATCGATTGGCACTGGACCGATTGGCCGATATTTATGCAAATGGTGAGTTAGGTGAGATAGCTGATAAAAAAATGGCAAGCCAGTATCGTGCACGAGCGGCACGATGTAAGAATTAATTGCCCTGGTAATTTTGATGAAACGAAGAACTCATGCCTGATATGAAATCAATATTTGCTGCCAACCGTGAGTGGGCGCAACGTATGCATGAGTCTGATCCGGATTTCTTCAAGGATCTTGCAAACCTGCATGCACCGGAGTATCTGTGGATTGGTTGTTCAGACAGCCGCGTGCCGGCAAACCAGATCACCGGGTTGCAGCCTGGTGAGGTATTCGTCCATCGTAATGTTGCTAACATCGTGCATGGTGATGATCTTAATTGTCAGGCTGTAATTCAATATGCCGTAGATTCTATCGGTGTTAGAGAAATTATTGTCTGTGGCCACTATGGATGTGGCGGTGTTCTGGCTGCGCTGGAAAATCAGGCCACCGGTCTTGCGCGTGAATGGATTACTGAGATAGTCGGTTTGCGTGATCGTAATGCAGCGGCTCTTGATGCAATGGCTAACAATGATGAGCGTCATGCCCGACTCTGCGAACTCAATGTCATCGAGCAGGTACATAATTTAAGTCAATCGACGGTTGTGCAGGCCGCCTGGTCGAGTGGACTGGCGCTCAATCTGCATGGCTGGATCTACAATATCCAGGATGGCCTGTTAAAAGATCTCAAAGTATCGGTAAGCGGTCCTGTAGAGGCCTAACGTTACCGTAAATTAATCCGGCTGGTTGTAGATCAGCGTCAAACTCGGGCAACATCAGGTTATGGAAGCAATTTTGCTTGTGGTTGTTGGTATTTGCCTGTCATTGATTGGTTTTGCCGGCTTGGCATTACCAGCTCTGCCGGGCGCACCGCTATTGTTTGCAGGGCTTTTTTGTATTGCATGGGCTGAGAATTTTGTCTTTGTAGGAACCGGTACGCTGGTAACCCTCGGCATTCTTGCGATACTGACATATGCCGTTGACCTGATTGCCGGTGCTTTTGGTGTGCGGCGTTTTGGTGCATCTTCGCGTGCGATGCTTGGAGCGACACTTGGCGCTATTGTTGGTTTGTTCTTTGGCTTTGTCGGTATAGTGATTGGGCCGTTTATCGGTGCCGGAATTGGCGAGTTATCAACAGGGCAGAATCTTCGCGCCGCTGGGTATGCCGGTATCGGTGCAACCATCGGCCTGGTTATCGGTGTTGCGGCGAAGCTTACACTGGCATTTGCGATGATCGGAATTTTTGTCCTGATGCGATTAATGTAAGATGACCCAGCAGGTTTCAATATTTCCGGTTCGGGTCCGTGCAATGGACTTTCGTCTGTCGGTGCGTTTTCGTGAAGATGGCGACAATCTTATCTTGTTTGTCCATGGCCTGGGCTGCAGCAAGGATAGCTGGCGTGATGCCTGGCAGCGCCCTGAATTACGCGGCAGGTCATTACTGGCATTTGATCTGCCGGGATTCGGACACTCGGCCTGTCCACCGGGTTTTAGCGCTGATCTTGCTGATTATGCTCGCGTACTTAGCACACTAATTGATGCGCATGCATTGCGGCGAATTCACCTTGTGGCACATAGCATGGGTGGATCGATCGCATTACTGTTGCCACCACAGGTGTTGTCACGACTTGCTAGCCTGGTTCTCGTTGAACCACGGTTGTTTAAGTCCAGTTGTGGAATTGCAGCAGAGGCGGCTGAAGTTTCGCTTGAAGAATTTCAGCGCACAGTGTTCTCTGGAATGCGACAGCGGATGAGCGGTGATCCTCATGCCATATTTGATCTGGACCGGGCTGATACGGGTGCCTTTTATGCCAGCAGCCAGTCACTTACCCAATGGGCAGCACGCCGAGAGTTGATCGAACGTTACGAGCGTGCAGATTGTAGAAAATATTTTATATACGGTGCGGAAAATTCCCACTTGCAGGAATTGAGTTTTGTTGCTCCGGCATCAACTATCTCCATTGAAAAAGCAGCGCATTTCGTTATGCAGGATAGTCCCGATGGCTTTTATGCTTGCTTGTCTGGCATTGTCGATAGTGATATCTGAGTTCGCAGTTGAGGACATTTTCGAGGTATGCTGCTCACCCGATGGTGATTAAAAAATGACAGTTCAACCAGCCAGCGATTCTCCTAACCTGACAGCCCTTGAGCGATCGGTGTTGAAAGCAGCATGTTCAACTACGGGAGTCGATGCACGTTTCTGCCAGCAGATTGATGTTGCAACAGTTACGTTACGCACGCCTAGCGGTGTTGGTTTTGTAACCGGGTTAAACATTCCTGCAGAGGATCATGTAAGTGGTCTTACCAATGGTATGGCTATTCCGGTTGTAAAAGGTGAGCATCCGGCATTACCGTCGGGTGCAGAATTTGTCATACAGGTTAAAAATGGTTGTATTAACAGTATTGAGGCATTTTGCTACGAGGGCATGTGGCCGACTGATGAATCACTGTTTAAAATCCTTGTTGGGACCTGAAAAAATAGCTATCCAGCAAATACGGTCAGGCAGCGTTGCCATTTGGTTTGATTCGAAGCGAGAGTGATAATGAGTGGTTATGGAAAAATTAATCTACTCAGTATGTTGCTGCTACCAGTAGCGGCAACTTCAGTTGCAGTCATCCTATTTGGTCCTCGCATTGACACTATGGCGGTAGTATTTGGAATGAATGCAGTTCCGATGTTGGCAGGCGGGCTTTTTTCCGGCTATTTGTTGCGTGGCGCGAGTAAATCTGGCGGTGTCGGCCGATCAATTACACTATGGCCAACTGTTGTGCCGGCCATAGTTGGTATCGGATGGTATCTGCGTGATGCACTGTTTCCAGCCACACAGGATCCGGGTCTGGTATACATCGCCGGGCCTATTTATTTGCTTGTGCTAGCTATATTGACGGGCTTGTGTGCCTGTGTGGCATGTTCTGTCGTCAGGTCGCGTCGTGCGACTGTGTAAAACAGGCAATGATCAAAGTAATTTGTAGTGACTGTCAGTTACGTTCCATATAAAAAAGTTGGCTCACGCCCAAATGCGATTGTCGATGGCCCGCCTTTAGCGTCGACATTGCTCACGCTGTCACACTGGCCGAATAATCAGACACCTGACTCACTGCTGCGCGATACGTCAACGGCAACAGTTTTTGCCTATCTGGATGCTCCGGAAAAACAGCAAAAAATTGATGTCGTATCCAATAATCACTTCGATGAAGATGGCCTGTTTAGTATGTTTACGTTCTGTTTTCCGGATGAGGCGAGTCAGCATCGGGAATTACTTGAAGCGGGTGGATTAGCTGGAGACTTTGGCATAGTCGGAATTGCAGAGGCAGCTCGACTTTGTTTTGTCATTGAAGGGTTCACTGACCCTGAAAAATCACCGTTACCGCAGCAGATTTTCAAGAGTTGTGAAGATCAGCGTGTCGCTTCGTTCTACCATGCAATGCTACCGCTGCTGCCGAATATTCTTCAGGACCTCGATAGTTATGAGATTTACTGGCGGGATCAGTTTGAACATTTTGAGTTTAGTCAGTCTTTAATTGCATCCGGCAAGGTTAGTATTGAAGAGCGACCGGAACATGATTTGGCAATTGTCAGAATTCCCGATGACGTGCCCGAACAAACGGTACGACGCTACCTGAATGCTGAGCAGGCGGCAGTTCATCCATTTGCAGTGAACAGTGTGACTCGTTGCAATCGAATATTACGAATATATCGTGGCGGCATTGATTTTCATTACCGTTACGAAAGCTGGTTGCGCTTTACTTCATGGCGACCGATGTTGCGTGTAGCTCTTGAAGGGATGGCTGGACGATTGAATGAATTGGAGTCAGCGCCCGGTACCTGGCGAGGAGAGGATGTCAACTCAGTCATACCACGACTGTATCTGGATGGATGCCGGCGAACATCAATTGCTGAAGATCAATTTGTGCTGCTGCTTGAGGAGTACCTGGCAAGTGAGCCGTCCGCATGGGATCCTTATGACTGGCAGGAAACCTGATTTATAAAATTATGTCGACATTACGTCCTTTTCATATTGCGGTACCGGTTGATGATCTGGCGACATCACGGGCCTTTTATATCGATGTATTGGGTTGTCGTGAAGGACGCAGTGATGAGTATTGGGTCGACTTTGATTTCTTCGGTCATCAGTTTGTCTGTCACTTGCGTACGCCGAGTACTGATGGTTCTGTCAGTGAATTACATCACAATGAAGTTGATGGTGAACACGTGCCAGTGCCGCATTACGGTGTGGTATTGACGATGGATGACTGGCAAAAGCTGGCAACGCGGCTGACAAAAATTGGTCAGGAATTTGTCATTGAGCCGACGATTCGTTTTGCGGGGCAGTCAGGCGAGCAGGCTACATTCTTCATTCTTGACCCAAGTGGTAATGCACTTGAATTCAAAGGATTTAATAGCCTCAGCACATTATTTGCGCAATAAGACCAGCTGGTTAATTTGATGCCAGTTCGGCGCAGTCTACGCACTGGAGGCTCTCAGGCAGAACAGTCAGACGCTGTTCACTGATTTCCTCGCCACAGGTTACGCAGGTACCGTAACTACCATCTTCGAGCCGTTGCATAGCCGCTTCAATATTGGCCAGTTCTTCAACAGCTTCCGTTTCAAGTGCCGAGACCACTTCGACATTACCGAGTTGGGCTGCCTGTTCGGATGAGTCTGCATCCAGAGGTTTGCGCGCGTGACTATGAATTGTTGTGACACGTTTTTCGAGTTCTGCTTTTGCTTCGAGTAGTTTTTTTCTGAGCTTATTCTGGTCCATGATTTTTCAGCGCCGGGTTTCCGAAAGGTTTGATTAGTGTACGTTAAGAGCGCGGAATTTTGAATGCAGTCATGGTGATTAGATCGTTATAACCGGCAATCAGGGGTCTGGTTAGTGTGGTGCAGGGAGGGGCTTTGCAGGAATGGGCTTCAGCGTCATCATCCCGGATGGTATTTGGCGGCAAGTATCGATGGAAGGGCTGGGGGCGAGTGATAGAATGGGCCTGCTTAATCATGGACTAGGATCAATGACCCGGGTAAGAATCGAGTATTTTGCAATTCTTCGCGAGCATGTCGGCAAGAGCGCCGAAGAAGTGCAGACTGAGGCTGGCACGGCAGGTGAGTTATTTGATGAGCTTGCTGCTCGTTATGCATTTCCCGAGATGAACCAGATGAAAGTTGCGATCAATGATGAATTTGGTGAATGGGACTCAATCCTGACTGAAGGCGATGCAATCGTATTTATTCCGCCGGTAGCCGGCGGATGAAGCGTTTTATCTTTTCCCGGGAAAGCGTCTCAGCCGAAGAAGTACGCAGAGTCGTAACCGATGCAGCATCGGGGGCCTATGTGGCTTTCGAAGGCTGGGTGCGTAATCACAATGAAGGCCAGCAGGTTAAGCGTCTGGAATATGAGGCTTTTGAGAGCCTCGGTGTTAAGGAGGGTGAGCGCATCATTGCCGCAGCCGAACAACGTTTCGGTATCAGCACGATGTATTGTGTGCATCGACTCGGGCAGCTTGAGATTGGTGATATGGCCGTTATTGTTGGTGTAAGTACACCTCACCGCGGCGAAGCATTTGATGCTTGTCGGTTTATCATCGATGAAGTGAAGCACCGTGTCCCAATCTGGAAAAAAGAGTACTACGTCAACGGTGATTCTGGCTGGGTCAATTGCGAACGATGTTCAGCCGCCGCGCATAATCACAATCATCAGCGGTAAACCGACACCGATTGATGCCCCCACAGGGGGGCACCTTATTCGGTTAGCGGTCTTGCTGTTCCCGAGCAATCAGTTCATCGGCAACAGCCAGCATATCGTCAAAATTCTTGATGCCTTCACCCGTTGTCAGGTATTTGCCGTTGATGACAAGTAGCGGCACGCTCTGAATTCGATATCGTTGACTCAGATTCTTGGCACGTTTCAATTTGCTCTCAACCGCGAATGAATTAAATGTCTTTTTGAAATCATCGGCCGATACACCATGTTGGCCAACGAAGTTGATGATTTCCGCTTCGTTGGTCAATGTCTTGTTGTTGACGTGCATCTCGGTGAAAATTGCATGATGTAAATCATCGAGCTTGCC
>Ga0233412_10000513_pt1 | contig 22372 bp, 26 predicted proteins | sample Na_anoxic_4_MG_FD_180667 | JGI IMG/M metagenome (GOLD analysis project Ga0233412, IMG submission 180667) | Seawater microbial communities from Saanich Inlet, British Columbia, Canada - Na_anoxic_4_MG | ecosystem: Environmental > Aquatic > Marine > Inlet | place: Canada: British Columbia...
TATAAAGGATTAAAAAGTTTAGCTAATTCAAATTATCCATCATTAGCAATGGAATATCAAGGATGGTAATTAAAATTATAAATAAGTAATAATAAATTATGCCAGCAACTATAGAAGTAAAATATTTTAATAGCTTTGTTTTAAAGAAAGTTTTAAACTCTTCTTCTGTTCCGGTTTGGAATGGATCATTCGGCATACCTCAAGCTTTAGGAGGCACGGGCGCTGGGGGTTATGATCAAGGAAATGTAGAAACATCAGATGCCGCAATTATTGCTAAAAATTGGACAATTGAAGAATCAAGAATTAGAGGGGGGTATAATAATACATCGGTTAGCTTTGGTCCTAGAGCTTATTTAGTAGAGGAAGAACCCAATGCAACCTTTAGAACTAATTCATTAATATATTCAGGAATATTTAATTCAAGCACAGGCATCAACAACACCAATGTATTTAGTGTTGGAACTGATATTACAAAAAGTTTAAACCCCGCATATGGTTCTATACAAAAATTATACGCTCAAGATTATTATTTAACTATATTTCAAGAGGATAAAGTTAGTAGAGCACCTATAAATAAAAACGTAATATATTCCGCGGAAGGCAACCCAACTGTAACAACTAGTAACATGGTAATTGGAGAACCTCAAGCTTATGCAGGTAATTTTGGTATTAGTAGGAACCCAGAAAGCCATGCTGTTTATGGTTTCAGACAATACTTTGTAGACAAAGATAGAAATGCGGTATTAAGGTTATCTAATAATGGTTTAGAAGAAATACAGCGATATGGTATGTATGACTTTTTTAGAGATAAGCTAAGCGAATTAGATCAAGGCAAGCCTTTTATAGCTGGTAAAGCTATAGGTATGTGGGACATTTATAATAAACAATATTCTGTGTCACTACAAACTGCTAATGCCTCGTTTGCTACGGATGCTTTAGGCACTGTTGAAACAAATAAATACTTTACATTGTCTTTTGATGACGATATTAATGGGTGGAATAGCTTTTTTAGCTACAAACCAGCTTTCGGATTTAGCTTAAAAAATTATTTTTATACTATAAACAACGGAACAGCATCTTCTTCAGCCGCTGCATTATATCAACATAATAGTATGGCTGTTAATAGAGGAAATTTTTATGGAGTAGATAACAATTCTAATATTACGTTTATATTTAATCCCAGACCTAGCATGTCTAAGGTATTTAAAACTGTAAATTATGAAGGAAGCAACGGTTGGCAGGTAAATAGTATTAATTCTGATTTTACAGGAATTGGTACTGTTGATACTGATTTTTTAAATTTTGCTACAACTAATACACAAGATACTACAGCTTTAATATATAGCTATAACGAAGGATCCTATGATAATTATGGCAATAAATTTCCCGCAAGACTTACGCCACCTTTAAATAGAGCAGGGTTTAACAGGAAAGAAAATAAATACATGGCTAATATAGTTAATAGCAGTGCAGTTGCGCCCGGCGAAGTAAGGTTTGGCAATCAAATGAGTGGTATTAAAGGACATTTTAGTACAGTTACTATGTCTACTGATACTGTCACTGATTTTGGGGGCCCAAAAGAATTATTTGCCGTATCTTCGGAGTATGCAGAATCATCTTATTAATAATAACAAATGGAAGGAGTAATTGAAATTTTAAAACTTGCATGGCATGGCCATGAAATAGAAGGGCTTGTAAAAGGTATAGAACCCATTACTGCAGGTATTGCTATTGGCAGTGCAGCTGTATCATTAATTGGTAGTATTTTTGGTGCTAGTAGTGCTAATAAAAGAGCCAAAAGGGCAGCTAGAGAAAAACGAAGATTAGAAGGAGAATTAAAACAGTTAGAAAATAGTAGACAGTCGATTATAAATCCTTATGCTGGAATGCAAGACTTTTCTAGTATAGCCGAAGACCTCAGCTCTAAAATGACTAATCCTTTTGATAGTTTAGGCGTAGCTACGCAGGCCGCTGAAATACAAATGGAACAAACAGATATAGCTTTAGCTAATACTTTAGACACATTAAGAGCTACAGGCGCGAGCGCTGGAGGGGCTACCGCTCTAGCTCAAGCAGCCTTGGCTAGTAAAAAAGGTGTTGCTGCAAATATAGAACAGCAAGAAGCTAAAAATGAACAATTAAGAGCGCAGGGGGAAGCTACTTTAGAAGCTAATAGAATAGCTGAAGAACGAAGACTCCAAAGTGTTAAACTTGGGCAAGCTGAAAAGTTAGAGCAAGGAAGAACTCAAGGTGCCGCATTTGTTTACGGAGAAAAAGAAAGAAGAGAAACAGAACAGCTTAATAGAAAGCAAGCTCAAATAACAGGTCAACAACAAGTTGCCACTCAAGCCAGAGCTGATGCCACTAATATAATGGGAGCTGGTATCGGGGGAGTTGCTGATATTGCCTCAGCCTACATGAAAGCAGAGTCATGATGATAAAAATAAATAATTTATAATAATGGGAGCATATGAAAATCCAATAACGGTTGTAGATAATCAATCAGGTCAAATTTGGGCAAATACAATATCTAATGTAGCTAAAGCTACAACTGATTATATTGATTTTACACGCCAAAAAAATGATGAGCTAGCTAAAAAAATACAAGATCAATTAGATTGGGCGGCTGAGTATGCTTCTAAAAATCAAGAGCAAGTTTATGCTAATTTAGCTAAACTAGGTGCTGATTCAATATATAGTAAAGAAGCTGATGAAGTTTTAAATTTAGTTACTGAAAATAGAATAGCTATGCAAAATGCTTCTACTAAAGAAGAATTAAAAATAGCACAAGAAGGATTTGGTAAAGCTCAAAAAAGATTACAGCAATTATATTCTGTAATTGAAATGGATGAGGAATCTAAAAAGTTTTACGGAGAAGAGTTTGATCCGGCTACGGCTGGTATGCAAGGGGGGATGTCAAAAAGTAAAGCTGGTACAGCTGATTGGGTTGCTGCTCAAAATGTAAACAACGGATTTGCTAAAGGGCAAAAAGAAGTTTATTGGAATGAAGAAATAGGTGGCTATAGAATGAGATTTTCAGGAGAAAATATTGAGGGGGTTATTGATAAAGATGCCCGCTTGTTGTTTGGATATGATCCTGGAAAAGTTCCTGGCATTGATTCTATGATATATGGCACTTACCAAAAAGCAGGGTATTTAGACAAAAACAATCAGCTTACTGACAGCGCAATGTCAGATAAAAAGTTTACCAAGTTATCTGATAATGGTAAATATGAAACATTATATACCGCTACTGCAGCAGGTAGAATAGCTCAAAATACTACGTCACAATTTGAAGCTCAAGCAAGATCCTTTTTTACTGTTCCAGAAGATGCTGAAGATGTTTGGGCAATTATAGGTAAAGGAAGTGATAAACAATTTAGTACTTCAGAATTACTACAGCAAGGAAGCGAAATGCAAACAGAATTTGTAAAAGCTTATGCTGAGTATGCTTCTAAATTAATACCTAATTATAAAGAAAATAATACCTATCAAACTAAAGCTGTTAGCGGCAAGGGAGGTAAAGGCGGTGCAGGTGAAGCTAAAGCACTAGCAAATACTGAAGCTTTTATACAGCAATTTTCTGAAAACTTAGATAGTTTTGGAATGGCTAGGAATAAAGACGGAACTATAACCGGGGAGGTTCAATTTGATAATGTTTCTACTGTAAATAAAGGATTAGCTGGGTTAGGCTATTCTTTAGTAGATGATGGAATTTTTCAAGATGAGGATGGAAATATTACAGAAATAAAAATTAAGAAAAATGGAGCAAATGAAAAAGAAGATTTTACAGTAAACGCTGGCGATGAACCCTATGTATTTTTTCAAAACTTATTAGAAGCTGAAGGCGTTGGGAAAGCTTTAGCAAAGCAAATTGCTAAAAATTTATTATACAGCGGCAGATTACAAAGAGATGAATCTGTAACAGATGAAGGACAAAAATATAATCAATACGAAAGAAAATAATATTCATGGTTTCATATCAAGTAAATGGTAAAATCTACGATCTTCCTGAAGAAGAAGTTCAAGGATTTTTAAATGAATTTCCAGATGCAGTAATAGTTGAAGAAAACGAAACTGTGGAAAAGCCAATACCTTCACCGGAAGAGAGTGCACCTGTGGAGGAAAATGCAGCACTCGACAATACGGTATCAGAGCCGGTAGATACTTCTTTGGAATTACCTACAACATATAAAGTTGATGGTAAAATTTATGATTTACCTAAAGAAGAGGTTGCTGGGTTCTTAAGTGTTTTTACAGACGCTGAACCCTATGAAGAAACTTCTATAGAAGCCGTAGACAATTTAATTGAAGAGCCTAAAGAAAAAGATGAAGAAGTTAAGTATGAATCAGCTCCTCAATATATATATGAAAATATAGTTGACTTTGTGCAAGATTTAGGAGATGCATGGCAAAACGGTATACTTCAAGGAGAACAGACCGATAAAGGTATTGAGTTAGCCGGCTATTTTAATGATCCCGCCGCTGAAAAAGATCTTGATAACTGGATGAATGGCCAGAAAAAAGTAGCTCAAAAAACTATACAATCAGCAGAAATGCGTGAATTTGACCGTATATACGAAGAAGCTGGAGGCGGCATGTGGGGATTTTTAAAAGGAGCGGCATATAATCCCAGTATTCTTTCTACAACTCTTTTAAGCTCTATAGCTTCTCAATATAGCTCAATTAAAAATTCAGAAGAAGTGGCAGTAGCGGCTACAGCAGGAGCTATTGCAGGTTCTGCGTTTAGCCCAGTTGGTACATTAATAGGTGCAACTACAGGCTCTATGGCAATGATGGAAGCTGGATTAACTTTTAATGAGTTAATGATGGAAGAAATCGGGGGGGATATAAATGATCCTGGTGCTAAAGAAAAAATTAAAGCTGTATTAAATGACCCCGAAAAAATGGCTAGTCTTCGTCAAAAAGCTGGGCTGCGAGGAGCTGTTATAGCGGGAGTTGAGTTGGCAACTTTAGGTATGGCTAAGGGAGTTGCTGGTAAACTTGCTAGTAAAGCATTACCTATTACAGGATTAGCGGCTGGCGGGGCCATCGAAATAGTTGGAGGTGGTTTGGGTGAAGTAGGGGGTAGATTAGCTGCTGGACAAGAAATGGACGCTAAAGAAATTGGCTTTGAGGCTTTTGCTGGACTTGGAAGTGCGCCAATAAGCTTAGGTTCGCAAGCTTTAAAACTACAAACAGCTATGCAAACTGCAGAAGCTGGCAAGAAAGTAAGGGCTTCGGATTTTAATAATTTAACTGAAGTTTATTCTAATGAAAACAGCAATAGCGAAACAGCTATTGAAATAAGTAAATTAAGTAAATCAGTTAAAATAGTAGATAGAGAGGTTGATGAAAAAGTTAATTCTGGCAAATTTACACAAGAAGAAGGCAATAATATTAAAAAGAATTTTAGGGATACGCAGGGCGCTGTTAATCGTATAAAGCCTTTAAATTTTAATACTGAGCAAGAAACCAAAGCTGTTGAATTATTAAAAGAAAAACAACAACTTGTAAATGAAATTAAAGAAGTTGATGAAAAAGCATTAACTCAACCTCAACAAGAAAGAGTTGACACAATAGATAAAGAACTTAATGATTTAAGAGTTGAAAGAGCAACTGAAACTATAACAGAGGCTGTTGATCCATCAAGAGTAATACTTGTAGAAAATGATCAAGAATTACAAAACAAGTATAATATTAAAGGAGCCAGTTATTCTGCGGCAGGCGGATTTTTTAAAGATGGTAAATTTTATATAAACAAAGAAGTTGCTGGGCAGTTTGAAACAATTACCGAACCTTCTCACGAATTATTACATCCTATATTAAAAGAATCACTAAAAGCTAATCCTCAAAAATTAGTAGATGAATTTAAAAAAGTAATAGGAGAAGATAATGTTAGGTTGGTTCAAAAAAGAATTAACGGCATTGATGTTTATACGGATGAATACATGGAAGCAAACCCCGATGAGTTTATAACTCAATTTGGGGATATGATTTTAGAGGGCGAAATTACATATAATGATAACATTTTTACTAAGATAGGAGATTACATAACCCCTTTACTTAGAAAATTTGGCTTTAAAAAAATAAAATTTGACAGCGGTAGGGATGTTTATAATTTTATGCGTGAATATTCTAAAGGAATTGAGCGCGGTAAATTATCTGAAGATGTAAAAGCTGTTATCCCTACAGAATTACAGTCTGAAGAAACTTTTTCTGTTAAGAGGGCTAGTGTATTAGAAGACGTAAATAAACTTGTTCCTCAAGATATTACTACGCAAGAAGAATATCAAAGCTTTATAAATGATCCTAGAGCTTTTCCTAAGCTTTATAGCGCAATTACTGAGCAAGGAGGTGTAATTAATAACTATATTAGAAGTATATCAACCACGCCGGAAGAAGCGCAAAAAACAATAGATAATCTAACAAATAGAATATTAAAATTTAACCCTGAAGCTAAACGTAAAGATGGTACACCTGTTGGTATAAAAGCTTTTGGCGAAAGAGTGTTTGCTGATATACAATTTGCAAAGTTAGGATCTAAAAAAGAATTATTTCAAGAAAGCGAAAGAACTCAAAGAGAAAGTAGAATAGAAGATCGTGAAGACGGTTTTGAGGTTGTAGCAGAAACTGAAGTTGAAACCACGCCCGCTCCGCCTGCGCAAGGCAGAAAGCTAGTAAAAAAGCAAGCGCTTAGTGAAGAAAATCAAAAAGCATTAGAAAAAGTTATTGCAGAAGCAGATTTTACAGAAGAAGAGCTTACGTTTAAAACATTACCCAATGCAGCAATAGAAATTTTTGCAAAAGAAATTGGTATACCTGCTAAAAAGTTTGCTGGCAGCTCTAATTTTACTCAAGATGAACTTGGTAAAGTTATAACATATATTGAAGAAAATATAGATATAATTAGGCAGGCTTTGCCTCAAGCTGCTGTTTTAGAGGGCGCATCTGTTAGTGAAAGCCTTATAGGAACCGCTACCGGCGTGCCTAATAATTTATTAAAAGATCCTAATTTATATACACGTAAAGAAAGAACTACCAAAAAAGCAGGTATAGTACCTTATGAAAAAAATAAAGGTATTGATAACAGTTCGATTTTAAAAGCTATAGGTATAATTGATGGCAAAAGAACCGCTGGGCCTAGAGATAAACAAGCTCAAACAGCTAAAGGTTTGATTAATGTACTTGCTAAATTTGCTACAAATCAAGAAGTAAGGCTGCAAAAAAACTTAACTCCTCAACAGCAGACTAATATTGAAACAGGAAAAGGTAGTCAAGTTTTGTTTAGTGAAAAAGCAAAAAAAGTTTCTAATAAAATTATAAATAAAGCTTTTAGAAAACCTCAAGAAATAGAAAAAGCTAGACAAGCACTTATAGAAGTTGTAAAATTATTAGGAATAAAAAATACTATTCAAAATATAATTCCTACCGCTAGAAGATCAGGCGCTAAATCTATTGGTGAAGTAGATTACATACAAACAGTTTTAGAAGATGGATTGGTTTCTACTAGATATTTTTTAGTAAAAAATCAAAAGGATTTTGTAGATAATATATTAAAAGTAGCTTTTCCTAATGATAATATAAAATTAATAAAAAATAACCAAGTTATATCTGTTAATGGAAAAGAAATAATAACGCCTAAGTTTACTAAAATACCTCAAAGTCCCAAAGGGTTTGTTGAGGGTAATTTTGCAAATAATATTCAAGAACGTGTAAATTTTGCAACAGAGCAAAGAGCGGGCATGAAGGACATTGTAGAAAACTTAACATCATTATATAATAATAATATTATTAATGATAATGAGCTATTTATGATTTTACAAACTTTTAACTCTTCTGTAGAAGCATTAATTAGAACTGCAGCTATCCCTAGATATTATTTTAAAGGAGCAGGTAAAGTTGATGCGGATTATAGATATGAGCATGTGCAAACTGCTAGCGATACTTTAACAGAAATTTTTAGATCAATAGTTACGCCTAATAAAGCATATAGTTTTGATCAAATAATGCAAGGATTTGATGTTGCTATTATACCTAAAGTTTATGATGATATAATAAATACTCAATATAGAAGCGAAGGTCCTAAATTAGATAAAACTAGAACAGGTAAGCTAATTTTAGGGAAAGGATTAAATATAAAAAGATATACAGATCCTAAAGTAATAAAAGCAATAGAAGAAGCTGGTTTGCCGCCGCTTAAATTAAAAGAGTTTAATTATTCATTGCCAAAAGAAAACAAAAATTTAGTTGCATCAATAAAAAAAGCAGCTGTAAAAAATAATAATAAATTACCAGCTTCACAAAAATTACCTAAAGGCAGTACTAATGAACAGATACTGGCTAAAATGCGAGAACTTGATAATCAAGCAAATGAAGAAAGAGCCGCGTTTAGTGCTAAGCAAAATTTAAATGAAGCATTTAACGATATTATTGAGTCTAAGACCGGTATTGCAACATATAAAAGATTTTCACCAGCTAAAGCTGAAGTAAGAGGCGCAAGCAAAGGCAAATTTAATTTCTTTATTCCGCCAAGCGCCGAAGACTTTACGGGGTTATTATACAAAACATTAGCCAAAGGACAATTAGGCGATAGACAAATGCAATGGTATAAAGATAATTTATTAAATCCTTACGCTAGAGCAATGAATGATATATCCGCCGCTCGTGTAGCTATGTTTGAAGATTACAAAAAACTTAAAGAAGATATTGGTGTTGTACCTAAAGATTTAAAAAAGAAAAGCGTTGACGAATATACAAGAGAACAGGCTGTAAGAGTTTATATATGGAATGAACAAGGTAATAATATCCCAGGTTTATTTAAAACAGACCAGAAAGAATTAGTCGATTATATAAATAATGATGCTGAGCTAAAACTGTTTGCTGATAAATTAATATCAATGCAAAAAGGTGATACTTATGCTTCCCCAAACCAAGGATGGCTAGCCGGCACTATAACTACTGATCTTTTAGAAAGTGTAAATACAGTTAAAAGAAAAAAGTATTTAGAGCAGTGGCAAACAAATGTAGATGAAATATTTTCAGAGGAAAATATGAATAAGCTCGAAGCTGCTTTTGGAAAGCCTTATAAAAAAGCTTTAGAAGGTATTTTAACTCGAATGAAAACCGGTAGAAATAAACCTTTTCAACAAGATTCTTTAGCGGGTAGATTTACTAATTGGCTTAACAATTCTGTTGGTGCTATTATGTTCTTTAATACAAGATCGGCTGTATTACAGCTTATATCAACAATTAACTTTGTTAACTTTACAGATAACAATCCATTAAAAGCTGGAGCAGCTTTTGCTAATCAACCTCAATATTGGAAAGACTTTTTATTCTTAGCTAACTCAGACTTTTTAAAAGAAAGACGCGGCGGGTTAAGATTTAATGTAAGTGAATCTGAAATAGCAGACATGGCTAAGCAAGGCGGTATGCGCGGAGTATTAAGCAAACTGCTTCAAGCTGGTTTTTTACCAACTCAATTAGCAGATAGCGCAGCTATTGCTTTAGGGGGTGCAACATTCTATAGAAATAGAATTAAAACCTACACTAAACAAGGCCTTTCGCAAAAAGAAGCTCAAGACAAAGCATTTATAGATTTTAGAGAAACTGCTGAAGAATCACAGCAATCATCTCGCCCTGATAGAATTAGCGCACAACAAGCGGGGCCATTAGGGCGCACCATATTGGCTTTTGCAAACACACCAGCACAATATGCTAGATTAACTAAAAAAGCTCTTAGTGATCTTGTAAACGGTCGTGGTGATGTTAAAACAAACTTATCGAAGCTAGCTTATTATGGATTTGTACAAAACTTAATATTTACTTTTTTACAACAAGCATTGTTTGCTGTAGCTTTTGGGGATGATGAAGAAGAAGAAAAGAAAAAAGAAAGAAAATATGTTGATGCTGCAAATAGTATGGCAGACGGATTTTTAAGGGGTATTGGCATTGGCGGTGCAATTACAGCTACAATAAAAAATGCACTAATAAAAATTATAAGAGAATCTGAAAAGGCTAGACCTGATTATGCGGAAACAACCGTAATGCAATTACTAGGTATTTCTCCGCCAGTGCAATCTAAAGCACAAAAAATAAGAAGTGCTTTAAAGTCTTATGAATGGAATAAAGACGAAATGAAAGAAAAAGGATTTAGCTTAGATAACCCGGCTTATTTAGCAGGAGCTAATGTTATATCTGCCTCTACAAATGTTCCATTAGATAGGGTTGTTAAAAAAGTTGATAATATACAAAATTCAACAAGAGAAGATATTACAACATTACAAAGAATAATGTTACTAGCAGGATGGTCAGATTGGCAATTAGGCATTAAAGACGAGCCTAAACCTAAGCAAAGAGGCAAACAAAGAAAAATTAAGACTCGAGGCAGACAAAGAGAATTTAAAACTAGATAATATGGAATCACCATTGTATGCAAAAATTAGCGGGCCTTGCAAAGCCGCTGCAAAAAGAAAATTTAAAGTATGGCCATCTGCTTATGCTTCAGGTTGGGGTGTAAGATGTACAAGTGCAGGTGGGCCTGGTAAAATGGGTAAAAAAAAGAAATAGCTATGGCATTTGAACAAAATAATTCTCCGTTTCAAAAGCAAAAAGGCGGTGGTACAACAAAAGCTTGCCTACCTCTTGCTAAGATACGCAGTATGAGCAAAGCTGAAAAAGGTAAAGTTGTACGTGCTAAAAGAAAAGCTGGCAAAGCTGGTAAGTACAAAAGAGATTCTAAAACAAACGTAAAAGGCGCAAGCACAAAAGGCGGTACACTTCGTGATTGGTTTGAAAAAGAAGACTGGAGGCAAGTAGCTAATCCTAGTAAAAAATGTGGTGAAAAATGAAATATTTTAACGACAAAGATGATTTTAAGGGAAACATAGATAAGATGGATCCTAAATTGTTAACCATGCTTGACGAGCTTCGTGAAGAATATGGCCAACCAATTGTTCTTAATTCTTCATATAGATCCGCTTCTCATCCTGTAGAAATTGTAAAAAGCAAACCGGGCGAGCACACATATGGTGCTGCTGTAGATATTAAATGCGCTGGCGGTGAAAATACATTTAATTTAGTAAGTGCAGCTATTAAAGTTGGATTCAAACGCATAGGCATATCGCGTAAAAGTAATTTTGTACACGTTGGTATTGGTTATCCTAATGCGCCTGAAACAACTATCTGGACGTATTAACCGTCACAACTTAAACAATCAGGATCCATAGCCGCTGCAGCTATATCACCTCTTAATACAGATTCTGTCCTAGTATAATATAAAGTTTTAACACCTCTTTTCCACGCTTCAAAATGCACAGTATTTAACCATCTAGGAGATGCTTCTGATGGAAACGCAAGATTAAGACTTACAGATTGATCTATATAATCTTGTCTTATGCCTGCTTGCCTAATCAATTCTAATTGATTTATTTCTTTAAATGTTTTAAAAACATTTTTTACTAACTCTCCTCCTTTTTCTTGGTTAAGTCTTCCTCCGTGATCGTAATACCATCCATCAAGTTGTTTAATCCCTTGAACGGATCCACCATCTTCCAAAATCTTATCCCAAGTTTCTTTAGTGTCAATTCCAATTTTTCTTAATACTTTTTTAAGTTCTTTATTTTTACGTATAAATGTACCTTTTGCGGATTGTTCTGTAAATACATTAGCGGCCCAAGGCTCAATACCTGGTGATACATTACCTGCTAATTTACTATTAGACACTGTAGGTGCAATAGCCCTAAGGTGAGTATTGCGAAATCCAGTACCTACGCACCATAAAGGTTCGCCATATGTTTCGGCTAATGCTCTAGATGCTCTTTCAGTTTCAATTTTTATTTTTGAAAAAATTTCTCGCGTTTTGAATTGCGCTAATAAACTTTCGAAAGCGATTCCGTTTTTTTGTAGCAGGCTGTGCCATCCAAGGACACCTAACCCAAGTGCCCTGCCTTTTTCCGCACTGCGTACAGAGTTCTCGAATCCCTTCATATTCTTCGCTTTTTGAATAAATTCTTCTAGCACACCGTCGAGAAACCATGTGGCGTCGTATATCAGATTGGTATTCTTCCATTCGTCATATTTATCTAAGTTAACTGAGGATAAGCAACAAACAAAGCTATGACTTTCATCTGTATGCAGTACTATTTCGCTACAGATATTAGTCATGTGTACTTTTAAACTATTTTTTTTATACGCCTCTGGGTTATTTTTGTTTGTATTTCCCTTAAAAAGAATATAAGGCTCTCCAGTTGCTTTACGCTTTTGGAGGAGTTTGGACCATTTCCCCCGCGCTTCCATATCTCCCGCTTCAAGTCTTCGCATGAACTTGTCGCCGACCACAGCACACTGGTGGAGGTTAAGTGATTGTCTATTGACGTCTCCTTTAGGCTCTCTGATCTCCACCCATTCGTCAAAGTCGGGATGTTCAATATTGATATTAACTGAAGCAGCTCCTCGTCTGACAGATCCTTGATTAGTGGCAAGTATTGTTGAATCGTATATCTTGCAAAACGGCACCACTCCATCACTTGTTCCATTGTTTGTTATTCTAGCTCCGGCGGGACGAATCATATTAATTCCGATACCAACACCCCCACCGTGTTTTGCTAGTAACATCATTTCTAAATTTTTAGTACCAATGTCGTGGACACTATCCGCTACGTCTATGCCAAAGCAGCTAATAGGTAATCCACGATCTGAGCCAGTGTTAGATAGCACAGGCGAGGCTAAACACAACCAGCCTTTCCATATATAATCAAAAAACTTTTCTGCCATTTCAGGCTTATACAATCTTTTGGCTATAGTCTTACTTACTCTCCAATATGCATCTTTAGGAGATTCCCCATTAATTAAATAACCTCCGGTAATTGTTTTTTTGTAAACATCGGTTTCACCCCAAATAGGGTAGTCTTCACCTTTTTTCCAATTGTTATTCCACATCTAAATCTAATTTTTTTTCTTCTTTAGGTTTAGTTGTAACTTTAGTTTGTAATTTTTCTAAAGCTTCGTTATAACCGTCCATAAGCTTTACTAATTCTAAAGTACCAACACTTAATTCTCTTAAATAAGTTAATTCGTTTATTGTTTGCTGTGCTACGCGTTTTAAAGCATCTATAGCATTTTGCATTTCAATTAATTTGCTTTCTTTCATTTTATTTTATTTGTTATATTCTTTAATAGGTATTTTATATGATTTATCTAATTTTAAAAAGTCTATAAGTTTATGACAAGCCATAGTGTTTTTAATATAATATTGTTTTTTGCTTAAATTATGTTCATTATTTTTTTTTCTAATATTATACATTTTGTCTACTCTGCAAATATTTGGTCTAAATTCATAAATAGAACATTGATTTTTATTATTTAAAAAACTACATCCTCCATCACCTCTATTTCTTAACCCAAATTTGCCGCCAGCAACTAAACAACAAGCACCACAAGATGAGCATTTAAATTCCATTACTATATAAATATATTAAATAACCAAATGTTACATTTAAATTAACCACTACTAAATTCCATTGTTTAGCTACCCATACTTGCGGCAAAGATAATATACCGCCAACTACATAAGTTACAGCACCAATAGCATCAGGTAATAAATATGGTGAAATCATTATAAATCCTGCCCCCATATAACCAAGCCTATTTGATAATCTTTCAAGAGGGCTAAGCTTTCTTTCTTTAACTAATGAGCGCAACCATCTTTGGTTAAAGCGCCATTCGCATTGCCTACAAGTTTTTTTATCGTTTCTAAACTTATCTTCGCTTTTGCTTTTTAAGCATTTATTACATATTTTCATTATTGTATTCTTTGCAGTAGCCAGGCTTTTTCTGATCGGGGTTTGCATATTACCAATGTTTCGCTCCCCACATAGTAGCATAAATTATAACCATCAATAGTATCTTTTCTTACAATATGTAATTCTTCATCAATTATTTCAACAATTCCTTTTGATAATATTTTCTTTTTCTTACTACCAGAAATAATTTTAAATCTACTAAACGTGTTGTCATAATTAATTTCTACAAACTCGCCTTCCTGACTAGCCCATAGCCCATATATTTCTGGGGTTTGTGCAAATGAAATTGCACTAAATAAAATAAAAAATAATTTCTTCATAATTTACCAAATATCTTCAAAATCTTCTCCTTCGTTTGCTTTAGAATAATCAGTCGGGCGAACAGCAAAAAAATCAGTATGAGTATGCCCCCCGGTAAGATGGTAGAACCAGTCAAGATTACCTGATGATTTTTTGTCAAATTCAAAGTACTCCCCACTGTATGAGTATCCAAGCTCATGCAATTTTTCGTTAAGTCTTTTTCTAATGAATTGCTTGAGATCGTTGGCTTTAAGATTTTCAATGTCGCCGAGCTCAAACATTTTGTCAATATATTTTTCTTCTGCATCCAGTATTGTTTTAGCTGCATCAAATATTTCAGATTTACATTTGTTTAATAATTTAGGGTCTTCTTCACACATATGCCTAAACAATTGGCATCCCATTTTACTATGTAATGACTCGTCCCGGACAGACCACTTCATTTGTTGGCCAATACCTTTTAATAAATTTCTTAACTGAAAAGAATATAATACAGCAAAAGCAGAATATAAACTAACTCCTTCAGCAAAAGCAGAAAAGATAGCCAGAGATTTTGCGATACCAACTTTGTCAGATCCTTCATAAGCAACGAGGTTGTCAAACCTTTCCATAGTTGCATCATCTTGTAAAAATGCTTCAAAATTTTCAAGTCCTAATGTTTCATTTAAATAGCTGTAAGCAACGGCATGAATTGTTTCCTGGCTACCAAACATCATAGCCATCTGTTGTATTTCATGCTTAGGAAACCATGCTACAACTTTTTGTGTCCAATAATCAGATACCGCACATTCTGTTTGTGCAAATCCTAATAATATATTGCCTACTAAATTTTTTTCTTCTTTAGTTAACTTTTCATTCCAGTCTTTTACATCACCCGACATAGGTATTTCGGTATGCAGCCAAAATGCCTGCGCTTGTTTTAACCATCCCTCAGTATAATACTCTGGATAATCAAAAGGCTTATAAGGTACTCTTAAATCAAATAATCCCATTTATTATTTATCTATAATTAAACAAATATCTACGAATGGTAAATATAAAACATGCTCGCTGTAATCTTTATTAATATATGATCTTATTCCTAACAATATACCAGGATATAAACCAATACTTAATTCCCACCCCTTAAAGCCCTTGCCCTCGGTATTTTTTAACATAATTTTTACTTGTTTTAAGTTTAGAAGTTTTACTTTTTGCGTGCACACCCGGACGCTTAACTTTGTTTTTTCTAGTATAATTATTTAATATTATTTTTGCCATAACATTTTATATTGTGTACTTCTTGTATTTCAACTAATTCTCGATATAAAAGTTTACCTCTTGTTTCTATACTCCATTTTATAAACTTATCTACCTGCCTGTCTGCATATCTAATGCGAGCTACTTTTTTAGCTTTTCTAGGATCAATTCTACCGTTCTGTCGCATTCTTTTTGATTCTGTGGTTTATATAGTGTATAATTAGGAAATTGATTCATTACAAGTTGTTTAAATAGCTTCCAACGCATTGGAAATGATTCATTAGCCCTACCTTTTGTTTCAATTATAAAATTGTCTCCTATAAAATCTGGGGTATATTTAATTGGAAGTATTCTTTTACAGCCTCGGTTTTTATAATCACCTTTACCATTTGATTGTCTTTCATATACCTCGTTTTCAAAATGAAAACCATTTAATAAAACAAAAGTTTCACCTTCATATTTTGATCGTATTTTAGCTTTTTTTAAAGCCATATACATATACCTTTCTAAGCCTGATGCGAAATTAATACCATCATAAGATACTTTTTTAGAAACAACTGGACCACGTTTTCTTTTTTTATATGGTAGTCGTTTAATCATCTCCAAATGTTTTATTTATATTTTTTAACATTACTTCTTGAAGTTCTTCTGTAGTGTTTTCTTTAAGCTTTTGAAGATACAATACAGCATCCATTAATTCTTCTTGCAAGTGATTCATCCAGATAAACATATCAGATGGATCTTTATCAAGCGTTATTTTATATTTTTCAAAGCCTACGTCAGATCTATCTACGAATTTATCTACTACTCGCTCTACTACTGGATCTCTAAATTTTATTTCTTTTTTATTCATCTTTTACAAATGTTCCGTTAATCATTTTACCAGTTCTACTAGATATTTCATCATAAGCAGACTGAACACAAGTTTCAATATCGGTACCGACAAGGTGGGCAAGATTAGTAAGAACTACAATGCTATCACCAATAGCATCAATAATATCTTCTTTATTATTTTTAAGTAAGGCTTGTGATAATTCTCCGGATTCTTCATATAATTTAATTAACTGTGTTTTAGTATCTCCTTTTTCATACAAACCTCTTTCTTCAGCCCAACTTCTAATATTATTAAATATTTCAATTGGCTCAATAATAGGTATAAGATTGTTTTCGGGATTTAAAAAAGCTTCATAATATGCTTTATTATAAATATAGCTGCGTTTTTCGTTATACATGGACTTTTTACAGTTTAATAAAATCCAATTAATTGTTTCAACATCAAGTTTAAATTCACCATGTGAAGTTTCCCATGATAGATCCATATTATCCCTCAGCCAATTATTAAGCTGTAACTTAGGAACAGGAAATGTTGTGGTTTGTTCAGTAACGTTTATTTTCATTTTATTTAATTTTTGATTACATAAATCTTTATATTTTTGTCTGTCAACTTTATAGCCATAAAACTTTTGAAGTTCTATTTCCCTGTCAGATATATAATTTATATCGTCGCTAGAATCAAGAACTTCATACTCATCTGACTGATAACCCTGAACAGCCGTTACACGCTTATTAAGATTACGTGTAACTCCTATTTTTTTACCCGGTACGTGATAAATAAAGTACATATTTTATGTTGCTAATGGCGCTTTTATAGTTGATGCAGGGTTATAATTTAATAAAGTAATATCTTCATGCACAGGTATATCAACTTCATGTGTTAAAGATAACCCTTTTTTTAATTCAACCGTAGGTAATTTACTATCAGCTCTATTTAAATATTCTATTGATTGCCTAATATGATTACTATATAAATGACAATCGCCTAAAAAACAAACAAGTTCGCCTGGCTCATAACCTGAACCTTTAGCTAACATAAGCAATAATAAACCATACATTGCTAAATCATAAGGTAAACCTAAAAATACATCTACTGATCTTTGTGACCAAGCTAAGCTTAATTTATTATTATTTATATATACTTGAAAACCATAATGACAAGGAGGAAGTGCCATATCATCCAATTCAGCGGGATTCCATAAGCTTGCCACAATGCGCCTCGAGCTTGGCTCTTTTTTAATTTGCTCGAGAACACGCTTAAGCTGGTCAACACCATCAAAGTTGCGAAGTTGCTTACCATAAACAGGGCCAAGAGTATTGTCGGTTCTACCAGATTTTGTATAATTATCGTCCCAATAAGAAACGCCGTGATGGCGTAGGTAGTACATATCAGTACGCCCTTGTAATATCCATAATAATTCCGTAATTGCATGATTAAAAAATATTTTTTTAGCGGTTAATAATGGGAATCCGTGAGCCATATCATGTCTAAGCATTCTTCCAAATAAGGCTTGTGTTCCTGTGTTTGTTCTATCCTCTTTAGGTGATCCCTCATAGAGTATATCTGATAATAATCTTCTGTATTCATTTTGTACGTTTGTCATAATAAAATTTCATTGCTTTTTTAATTGCAGGCCATATACCTTTATCGTCATATGATACTGGAGATATGTGTGCTTTTTCATTTTTTTTATAAGGTCCTAATCTAACCTCTACAAACCAAGTATCAGGGAATAATCCCTTTGTAGCCGGCTTAGGAGATATGCGATAATTATTATTAATACAATAATTAAAATGTAACTGTTCTTCATTAGTTAATGATTTAACATATTTCATTAAGCCTTGGTAAGACTTTTTTTTAGCTAGCCCACTTCCCATGGCATAACTTCATTTTCAACTGTTTCAGGATATATAGGTATGAAACAACCTGATTTATATTCCCATTTAAAATGAGCTTCAGCACCGTTTTCACCTAAGTTTTGAAATTTTACTTTTAGCACTTTGGCTTTAACAGTTTTATTATCATAGTCGCGGTGAACCAATAAACCGTGATAAGACGCATCATACCACTCGCCACCGCCTTTAATATTATACATAGTTGGTTCTTCAATTTTGCCATCTTTATCTTTATACATTTTCGTAGGGTGAGCTACAACTATAACTAAAACATCATATTTTTTTGCAAAGATTTCAATTTTAGTAAGATATTCCATTGTATATCTATTAACATCTTCTGTTTTGCAATCAACATCTCTAACTTTATTAAATGGGTCAATAACTAAGCATTTAATACCTTTTCTTTTAACTAATTCAGCGCCTTTCTTTAAAACTGATTCTAAAGTATAGCGCTCCATATCTATAAAAAAGAAATTGTCATTAACATGCCCAGCTATTGAATTCCATTTTGCTCCCCCAATATCGGATTTGTGTGGCATATCCTGCCATACCTTTCGCATTAGTTTATGAGCATGTAAAAATGTAGGTGCGTTTTCAGGTGAAGCAAACGCGGTCTTCCATTCGTATTTTTGGTTGTAACCTACAACCATTTGATCCACAAAATCAGACTTGCCACTGCTTGGTATACCAGTAACAGTAATAAACTGACCAGTATAAGTGCTGAAAATATTGTCGAAATTTTCAAGCCCAATTTGATAGCCTTTTTTAAAACCATTTTGAACAAAATCTGTAATTTCCCCCTCAATGTCATTGAACGTTGTAACGTTTTCGAGTGGTACTGCCTTCGCTTGTTGTACAAGTTTTGATAATCCTTTAGTTCCATACTTTAATAAATATTCGTTTGCATCTTTACAATCATTAAAGTCTATAATAAAACAAACCTCTGCACCAAGACGTCTAATTAATTCTTGCTGCAAGGCTTGTCCTGCTTCATCTTTATCAACTGCTAAAATTATTTTTTCTTTATTATCAAGATAATCTATACAGTTGTCTAAGTAATCTAAATTATTACTATTTAAAGTTGCCCCGTTAGGGACAGAGATAACATTAAATATACCAGCTTCATGGAAAGATAATACATCCATTTCGCCTTCCACAATAACGCAATTAGTATAATTAGCAACGCTATTGATGTTATAAAATATTTTTTCGGCTCCTTTAAATAGTTTGAAGTTTTTTCTAGCATCTCTATATTTTATATTAATTAATTCATTACCTATAAAATAATTAAACTTAATTGTATTTTCAAGTTTATTAGTCTGTGGCATCCACTCTTGACCTTCTGAAACTTTTAAAGTTTTAAGTGTTTTAACAGATATACCTCTTGAATCAAACCATTTTTCAATTTTAGTACTTTCTATAGGCGCTATACTTTGTTCTAAAGGACGCGTATATTCTTTAAGACTATTACCTTTTCTTTGATAAGTATGTAATTGAAAAGTAGTATCACAGTTGTGGCAAGTGCCTAAGCCGGTTTGCCAATCATAAGAAGCGCACTTTAATTTTTGTTTTTGTGACTTCCTATCAGATGAACACAGGGGACAAATCCCCTGCGCTTTTCCTTCTTCAAGATCATATTGGTTAAAATCTTCAATTTTATAACCGTTTATTTCCTGAGTGTTAATTTGCATTTAATTTTCGTCTTTTAGTATTGGTTCGTTATTTTCATCATAATGAACATAAATCCATTTTTCATCTATTACATCATAATATTTATTAAAACGGTAAATCATCTGCTACAGGTTGAGGTTTATGGGCCGCAGGCGCTGAAGAAATATTATCTCTTGGCGCTGGCTCTACGTTTTGTCCATTAGTCCAAACAACATTTACGTTGCCTAAATAAACTTTAGGTTCTTTGCTTTCGCGTTGTTCTTTACTTTGTTGAACAGTAAGTGATCCCTGTTGACCAAATTGATCAACATCATCATTAATAGTAATTGTTACAGGTAAGTACTTTCCTTTCTTACCTTCAATAATTTTGTCCTTAGGGACTTTTGATAGATTAATACTTGTGTTTAAAATAGTTGCCATATAAAATAAAATTTAAAGTGTTTCATTAATAAAATATTGTTGAGGATCAAAGTTAGGTGTATTATAATGTAAATCAAACATTTCACACGCTTTAATTACTTTATCTTCTCCTCTTTGTAAAAACTTTTCAGAGCAATCACATAGTTTAATTTTATGTGTATTCTTATCCATTACAATAAAAACCATTTCAAATCCAAATAGCTTATTATAAATATAAGATTGACTGTCATAATTAAATTTATTTGCACTAAAACGAAAATTATCAAGATTTGTTGTAGTCTTTAAATCAATAACTAAACGTTCATCATAATTAATAATATCGGCCTTAGCTTTCCAATTAAAATTAAATATTTTACCTACAGCAGGTTCTTCATAAATCATATTAGACCCTGTAATTAAGCTTTCAATAAACTTATTTTTAAGTAGTTTGTCCGTCATAGCTTCTACCATGTCAGCTTCATGCTGAAGTAAACACATCTCACCGCCAGATATTTCTTTATAGTGCTTAGTGTTTCTTGTAGAACTTTCTACAATTTTAAAAGACTTAACTTTTTCAGGCTCTAATATAATAGTATGAAAATACCCACCAATAAGCATAGCAGCAGTTTTTTCAACTGGGGTATACAAATTTTCAGGTTCGCTAAGTAGCGTACTAATATTTGAATTACTTAAATATTGCTGACCAAACTTACCGTAATAATGTTCATCTTCTCTAAGCTTATCTATTATCTCTTTATTGTTCATTTAGAGTGTACTTAATTCTTTTTCTAATTCAGGTGTAAGATTATATTTACTTTTAATTTTTTCAAGCGAACCACCTTTCTTTAAATACTCTTTAGCCTCTGGTACCCAATTATTATTTGAAGCTGTAGTTGCATCGGCGTCTGCAGTATCATCAATTAAAAATAAATTGCCCAAAGCATACTTTTTAGCATAAGAACTAGCTGTGCCATATCGTTGAGGCATTGCTTGCCCTTTAAACATAACATCAACCCCCACGACCGCGGTTGCTGAAAGCTCATTTAGATTATCTCTAATGGTTGCTGTTGATTGAATTACTGAAGGATCACTTGATATAAGCTCTTCTGTTGTAGTTACGGTTACATTTAGCTCTAGTAAGAATGGTTTTAAAGCTTCTAAGATGTCTTCGGCAGATCTATAATAATAATTACCGAATTTGTTGAAGCGACTTTTTTTTGCTTTCAACTTGGTTTGAATGGTTGCTAATTTTTGTGTTAATTCCATAAAAAAAAATTAGGTTGGTTAATAATATAATTACGCATCTCGTGCATTATTTACACGGAATCTCCTATTTAACTTACAGATAATCAAGCACTTGCGAACTATCTACGTTGTCAATTAGTTTTTGTATTGCTGCTTTTTTAATCTCGGATACTCTTACATAAGAACTAGGTCCTTCAATACCTATGATCTTTGCGATTTCATTAGCAGAATGTTTATCGCAATCCAGTCCGTAAGATAAGCGTAATACTTCATATTCTTTCGGATTTAAGTTCTTTTTTAAGATACTTTTTAAATACATATTAAGCATGCCCAAATTATATGGCTCAGACCGATCTGGAACTTGATCAAAATAACTTTCTTCGTTATCAAGTTGTTCATCTATACTTAAAAATATACTGTTAAAAAATATTTCAACTATTTTTTTATCTTCAGGGTTTTGACGCATCTCATTTAATCTGTGCTCCGGTATGCGTATATGCCCTCTGGTTATGTCTATTGACCTTCGTATTGCGCCTTTAATTCTTTTAGATAGGAATGATTTAATTGTTTTTTCAGGATCTTCTGATTCAACTATCTTACTCATTTCTATTTTATCAACCGCTGCAACTAAACCTTTGCTTCCTTCTTGTATAAGATCAGTTATATCTAATATACCTGATGCCTGTTGTGTAGTTGAAAATTTATGCGCCATGTTTTCTACAAGTGGTAAAAACTTTATGATCAGCTCATCTCTAGTGTAAAGATCATACGTTCGTTTATCTTCTGGCATACTGTTTTGTAAATCAGTTTTATACCGAATGTAATTATTTACATTATATTTTTTCATGTGCTTAAATCATAGAGTTCAATAAATTTTTTTCGGTTTTTAATTGGTTATCAAGGTTTCTGTACACGGTTCGGGTTGAACAGCCAAGCATCCGTGCGATGGTTTGAACTGTTATACACTCATGCATATCGTGTAT
>Ga0233412_10000515_pt1 | contig 22298 bp, 25 predicted proteins | sample Na_anoxic_4_MG_FD_180667 | JGI IMG/M metagenome (GOLD analysis project Ga0233412, IMG submission 180667) | Seawater microbial communities from Saanich Inlet, British Columbia, Canada - Na_anoxic_4_MG | ecosystem: Environmental > Aquatic > Marine > Inlet | place: Canada: British Columbia...
AATAAAAACGAATATGAAAAACGGAAAGAAATAGCAAAGGAAATCAAATCTCAGGTAAGATGTGATAGGAATAAACGATCAAAATACATGGATAGAATGACCAAAAAAACTATGGTTTGGAAGCCAGAATGTAGAACATACGATTCATGGGGAAATAGTCTACTTCCTTTGGACAAACTTAAACAAAATTTGGAAGAATTGAAAAGAGACAGTTGTTATTCAAAAGATAAACTTAGAAAAGAATTTAATGCGGATAAAATTTGGAAAATTGTTCATGGTGAACAATCTCCTTTGCCGTCGACTTATACCCAGTCGACGGCGGACAGTGGCGTGGGACTTTCAGCCGCCCCGAAACCATTAAGTGCTAAATTGGGTGGTGGTTTTACCGATCCCAGTCTAGGAGAAGGGAACTACTATAAAAGATGTTCATTGAAGAAAGTTGGCACAGGATGGTCCAAAGATGGTAAAGCTAGTAGGGCTGCAGAAGCCTGTTGTAAAAAAATAAAAGGTGAGTATGAGCCGATTTCTGGTGAGTGCGCAGCGCCAAAAAAATAAAAAGAACTAACCTTCAATTAAAATTCGATTTATATATGAAAATCATATGTAAATCTAGATCCAAAGAACTAACCTTCTCTTAAAATCGTAAATTTTTATACATAACATTATCTTCAATATGATTTTCGGGAATTCTTTCTATTTCTTGAAAATTATTACTTTTCATAAATTCCTTAATTTCATTCGGTTTTGGACAATCAATATATTTTGAGTGAACACCTCTGGGTAAAAAAGGGTTATTTTCTTTTGGCGATGGTTCTTCCATAATTATATATCTAACATTTTTAATATTGTCACCCGCACCTTTTAAAACATTCAGTTCAAACCCTTGTATATCCATACAAAGTAAATCAATTAAGGGAATTTTTTCTTCTTCAAAAATCTGGTTAAGAGTTTTTATACTAATGTCTCCAGTCTTTTTTTGTGTTGAATCAAAATCAATTCGTTTACTAAAACTACTAGCGCCATCGTTGGAATCAACAATATATGAATAAAAAGGTAGTTTTTCATTTTTTTGTCCCAACCCAAAATCGAAAAATTTAATCCTAGGATTTCCCAAATTTGTAAATTTTTCTTTACAGATATTTACTGTCAAAGGATTACATTCAAATGAAAATAAGGTGGCGTTTTTAAAAATATTTACTAATTTGATAGTTTCATCACCATATCTTGCACCAACTTCAAAAACAATTTTAAAATTTTGTTCATAGTTTTTTTCAAATTTTTGCAGGAAACGATGATCCCAATAGTTTGTCATTTAAAATAACTTTTTATTTTTTTATATTGAGTGTGATCGTAATTTTTTTATAATTTTCAAGAATTTCATTCTTTCGTTTTTTATTAAAATCTTCCATTAACTTGGAAACCTTTGCACAATCAGTTTCTTCCAATTTCAAAATTAGATCTTCCCAAGAATCAAAATAAATTATATAAGGCATTCCCTCATTATAATAATCAGCATTATCAATCCATGTGTTTATATCCATAAATTTTTTCAAACAAATTGGATTTTTTACTTTCCAGTATATTGAATTAAAATTTACGATTTTACTAGAAACAAGTTTTTTTAAGAAAAACTTACTCGGGAAAAATAATGGAATATTTGCTGTATATTGTTCGAAAATCGACATCGTACTTAACTCATAAGGGATATGTATAATACCTCTATAATTATAGAGGTCTCGCCAGGAATAGCCATGTCCTAATGAACTTTTATGACAAATTAACTTATTATTTGGTGTTAAATGGATATTTTCGCAAACCAAAATAAATTTATTATTAATAGGTTTATAAGTTTCATTTGTATACTGACAAAGACTCGGAATATATTTAGAAGAAATTCCAGTTCCTTTTTTAAAATAACTTTGATCTCCTAAGTTATTTGATATTGGAATTAAATTTCCCTTTTTAAATAATTTTTGCATTTCTTCAACATAATAATCATACATTTCTTTATTTTCATTCCAGCAAAAAGGTTGTTCATATCTACACGAATTAACTAAAATTATCGGTTTTTTAAAAGATTTAAATAGTAAACAAAAAATTGGTGTATGAGTTACAATGAAACAATCAAAATCTTTAAGGAAATTCTTGTATTTTTCAACAAAATTATTTATAGAAGATTTGTTTATATTTCTCCAAGTATTTTGATTAATAAATTCGACTGTTTTTGGTTTATTTCCAAAAACCCAAGTATGTCCGCTAATGGACCAATCGGTAATAGAAATGCTATCATTCCCGTATAATTCTTTTAAAATATTTTTAATATCCGCAATTACAGAAATATGTAAATCTAGATTGAAAAATTTTACAGTCATATATCTATTTCTAAGAGAATTTACTTATAAATAGAAATTCTCTTAAAATTCTTAAACCCCAAAAATCAATAACACTCTCTACAAACTGGAAGGTATTCTTCATTTCCACCAATCAACACTTGTTCATTACTTTCAACACGTCTTTTTGAGAAAAGTGCCGGTCGTAGCTCCCCTCGATCCTTACAAGTAACACAATAAGGATGAAGTTTAGTGATATCATCGCATAAAGGAATTAATTGAAGAATTTCCCCAAATTCCTTTCGAGAAAAATCACCATTTAGCCCGGACACAATTAGTTTTTTATTACACCCTTCGACAAGATTCATAACAGTGTTGAAAAGATCTCCGAAAAGTTGAGCTTCATCGATTCCGAAAACGTCGTAATTATCTGCATAAGAAGTGATCCAACTAAAATCTCCTCTAGGGACTTTAATTGAATCCATTCCATCGGGTAATGAAGTAATAAAACTACTGTGAGTTGAGAAATCTTTATCACTTCGTTTATCTAAATCGCAATTTACATAAAGGACGCGAAAACCCAATGAGTTTAGAATACTGAGGCGACGGATAAGTTCAGTGGACTTTCCACTATACATAGGTCCAATAATAATGTCAAGAGATGATCTGAAAGAAAACATGTTCAATTATTTATGTGTATATATAAAATGTATTTACACATAAATTAAAAATCAATTTTTAAATTTTTAGTCAAGCCTTTCAATAATGATATCTTTACATTCGTCGATGATATTCCAGAAATCATTATAATAAGATTCCATTAATTCCTTGGCCATTCCGCTCATAATAACATTTCCACTTTGAAACACTAGGAAAGTAATATATGAAACTTTATCATCATATTTCTTTTGTGCCATTGGGTCAAGAGTCAGATAATGATCAGCGAAATCAATGTATTTTGTTTTAAAGTTCCCATCCCTGTCAAAACAATGATTAATAATTTTATACCCGTCTAAATTTTTTAAAGGGATTTTAATATTCACGCCTGTATATCCAAAACTAGTTTCAAGTAAAGATTTATAATCACTTTCTTCATTTAAATAAATATCAAGTTTTTGACGATCAACGAGAAATCCAAGCGGGAAATCGATATTTGTCATTACATTAGTACAGAAAATATTTAATTCGGGTACATTCTCAAATTCCTTAAAATTTAAAATATATTTCCAAAAAAATCCAAGACAATCTTTTGCATTTTCATCATTTTTTGCTCCCGTAATCTGGAATTTTCCATTTTTTGAAATCTTAAAATTAATTAATTTATGTTCAAAAACCCCACTTGCAACCTTATTTTCAATTTTCATTACAACTGTTAAGGCATTCCTAAAATACTTTTTGGATTGAATTTCTTTCTTTTTCTTTTTTAAATCAACTCCTCTACAATTCCCTTGAAATTTCAAAGTAATGATGGAACCCGGCGATAAATTTTCATTTGGATTAGCAACAACACCACCCCGTCTTCGTCCACGTTTTTTCGGAATAATTGTATAATCCGAGATTGGAAGTTTTTCATACAGAGAGTTAATATCTAAATCAAGGTTGGTTGAAACAATAATCGTTTTTGTTGAAACAGGAATACTATTAAAATCTTTTTTCATATTTTCTTAAATAGTTTTTATTTCTTTTTAAATTCATTTTTAAAAAATAATAATTAAATTTGGAAAGATTAACATTTATAACCCAAAATTCGCAATTCTTTTATTAAAAAGTCTTCGATCTGGGCCTCTTTTACAGTATATGGGACTTCTATTAAGTTAATTTTTAATTTTTTACATGCATCTTTTTTCATTCGGTCTCGATATTGTTGCGCATAAAATTTTTCTTTTGTGTTTCCATGCATAAAAGGCGTATATTTATAATGTTGCTGGCCGTTATACTCAACGGCTAGTTTCATATCGTAGTCAAACATATCCAGTTCCAGATTTTCCCCAGTAACACCGTTGAACATGAAATCTGGTCGACAATTGGGGAAAGGTTTGTTGAATACTTTTTGAAGAACTTCTCTACATCTTCTTTCACCTTTACTTTCGCGGGGGGCGCGGGATTCAGATTTCCCCCCAAATTTGTATGTCTTTTTATTTGAAACACTTGGCGGAATGTGAAAGGTTTCACCCTTTGAATAAGTTCCAGATTCGTTTTTTCTTGCAAAGAATAAATAGTAAAAAACAAAGAATGCCGCGACGCCAATTAAAATTAAAAACCAGCCTTTTTTATGCCAGTATTCCGAAATTTTTGCAAATAAACTCATTTTTATAATTAGATAAAATGATGAAATATTTAAATTAATATATTATTGTCCAACCGTGAGGTTCTTTATAAAGATCACTGTTTTGGTAAGGTGGGACAACGTTTGTAAACTCGTCATTTGGATTTTCAGTTTTAAATTTAGATACAACAACTGAACTTGTGTTATTAAAAATCCTTATATTTTTATTTTTATCTGTTTTTGTTAGAAAATTAAAATCTAACATTTCATTTAATCCAAATTTCGTTAAGGATTTGCTTTTGTTGTTTTCGATCCTAATTATTCGAATATTTGGATCAAGTCTGCGAGCAGTTCCACAATCATTGTGATTTAAAACTAAAACTGAAGGTTTTTTTTTATGTACAATAGAGAGAGTTTTATTGAATGTAGCAAAATTTTTATACCGTACTTCGGACATTTTTATTAAGTGAAAATAAAAATTACTAAAACATTATTTAAAAAATATATTTTTAATATTAAAATGTTTGACAGTTTAGTAAGATTTAGTAAAAATAATGCGATTACATTATCCGTAACAACTTTATCGGTTGCATTATATATTTTGTACAAAAAAGATTATCTACATTGGGCGGTTCCTAATTCAAAAAATAATAATAATAATAATGATAAAAATGAATGAAAATAAAATAAATTTAAATAATTAATTTATTTTATTAAAATGTCCCAAGAAGTAAAAAATTCAAAACCAAGTTCGAAAGAACAAGAACTTTCAAATAATTCTTATGATTTATTTTCCGATAAAACACTACAAAATGCTTACAAATCCTTAACACCGGCGCAGCGAGAAAAATATCGCCAAGTGGGTGAACACATGTATGGAAATCTAAATTTTAAAGAAAAAGAAGTTATGAATGATGTTGCGCCACCATTTGAAGAAGCAGCTGTTTATATTGGGGAGGGGATAAAATCTGGATTACATCCCAGTTATTTAGAGGAAAATGAGAAAGCAGTGTTACAAGAAGTTTACGGAGATAAGTGGTATGAAAAATGGGGATATACTCAAGAGGATGTGAATGCGGATGTGGAGTCTTAATTTTGTTGATTAAGTTTAAAAGAAGTTTTAATTTCATGTGTAATACTTGAAATTGCGTTTATTAAATTATTATATTTTGATGCATCATTTGTTGGTATAATAATTTTTTCCTTAACATCAAAATATTTATAATCATGTTTAAACATAAAAATTGGAGAAAGAGGATGTTCCTGAATAATTGAAAAATTTGATGATGAAATGTTTTTTCCCTTCTTTGTCAAAGAGAAAATCAAACCTTGACTATCTTGGTAAATATATAAAGGGGTTGAATTTATTATAGGTAAAGTATAGGCTACGAATTTAAAAAATTCGTAGTCGACATTTTCAGGGGGGTTAAAATATGGTCGATCATCAATTTCTATGCTTATTGAATTATATGGAAAATTTTTTGTTGTTTTAACAATAAAAATATTTGTTCGAGGGGGAAGCGGGGGTAATACATTTATATTAAATGTCCAGAGTCGGGTGTAAAATCTCCATTGAACATCATCCAAGCTATCGATTTTAAATTTATTTTCTTCGTTTACGAGAGGGGTTGCGATACGTGTGAGATCGTTTTTTATTTGAATAAAAATTGGAATAAACGTGTCGAAAGACAGAATTGTTCCACTTTCATAATCCATTGTATTTATAATTATAAAATTTCTTTATAATTAAATTTTATATTATAAAGAATATATAAATAAAATAATGTCATCGTTAATAACTTACGGAGTGCTATCTTCAATTATCGGTATTTTTGGAATTGTAATTACCACTTCTCAAAAAACCTGGTTTCACAAAGAATGGTTAAAATTAACCAAAAAAGATTTGGAAGAAAATACTTTAAATATAATTAAATATGTTAGTTTTGCATTAACAGCGTTGGGAGTTTTGATGCTTTTAGGGGGAATTTATCTTAAGACAAAAACCCCTGAACCAAATAGTCAAGCCTTGACCAATTTATCAGTTAAAACAGGAAAAAAGATGGTAGGAACAAGTAAGAAAAAACCTAAAAGTCATCATAAAAAATCAAAAGGAAATAAAAAACAATATTACAATGTAAAACGGAAGATTTATAAAGGACCAAAAGGAAGTAAATATTATACAACGAGAAATTCCGCAACGCATAAACTGGAAAAACATTACATTTAGAAAATTTATTTTAAAAGAGTTGTTTATATATATATATATATATATATATATGCAAAGAGATATTACTCTAAACGAAAATGAGGAATCCGATGAAATCCAAACCAATGATAGTACGCCGAATACTCAAATTTCTGAAATCGAAGAAAACGCTGAGGATGAAGAAATGGAAATTTCTGGTAATCCATTGGGTCAACCAATTCCCAATTCGAACGAATTGTTATCAAATATAACTAATTCATTATTTTTGTTCGAACCTGATGCCGCAATGAACGGAAATCCAATTTTTAATCAAATTTTTAATAATCTTGTTAACGAAATTAATGCCAACTATGAAGAGGAAAGGCAATTAGATGCAGCTCTCCAGGAGTCATTTAATTCTTATAAGCAATTAGAACGGAATGAATCAAAAAACTTAAATAAAACCCCGTGTAAATATTCGACGTTAGATCAACAAATTAAAAACGATCAAAAAACATGTACGATTTGCACAGATAAATTTTATTATAATCAAGATGTTATTAAAACCGATTGTTGTAATAACTGTTTCCATTTTAAATGTTTAAATGAATGGGTAAAATATAAAAATGATTGTCCAACATGTCGGAAACAATTTGAATAATTAGATTAAAACATACTCACTTCGACACCCGAATATCCTTGGCCAAGATTAGTTCCAACATTTTTGTTTTGGTCCTGGGCCGCCATATTAAGGGCAGTTTGATTTAAAACTGCCATAGGAGTGTTTGATAAGCCTCCATAACTGCCACCGCCAAATGCCGAATCCATTGTATGACCCAACATTAAACTGGCCGTATCCGTTACCGAGCTATTATCCATACCAGTAAGAACAGATGTCGCACCAACTCTCAAATCAGTTACTGCGGAACCAGGATAACCAAATAAGGATGAGCTATTCGAAGGATTTGAATTAGCAATGGCCAGGTCACCGCGGATAAAATCATTTTGAGCCCGTAAATTTCTACGCCGAGTAGTTACCGACACTAATCTATCGCAATTAATGGTTGGAGGGTTTACATGATTTTGAGAGGCCGCATTTGGCTGTAAGGCGTGAAAAGCTGGAGTTTTGTTATCCGAATAGCCTTCAAAAGTTAAAGCTGTTCTACCCATGTTGGAAGAAGCAGCTACCGATGGTCCTGCGCCAAGGGCACTAACGGGTGCATTTGCAGCTGCATTATAAGATAAACTGCCAAGTGGGTGTGGTTCACGGCCATAAACGTGACCTGCGTTGCTCATTCCACTTCGGGCAAGATTTGGATTGGAAGAAATGACAGTTCCATCAACAGAAAGACCGTTACCGAGGGGATTTCCAGGATGGCCGTTTCTATTGCAACATGATGCTTGTGTTGTTAGTTGTGGACCATTTGTCCAGAAGTTTTCTTTGATGTCATAATTTGAAGAATATTTAAAATAAATCGCGAGAACTGACAATAATGACAGACACATCCAAATAACCGTTTTGTTCATTTTTATTATGAAAAAGAAAAAACTTTAAACTAATAATTTTTCTTTTTAAAAATGAAAAATATATATAGAAAAATATATTTTTCTGGGAATGGCGAAAAAAGATTTTTACAAAACATATCAAGAAAGTTTAATGCATAGGAAATATGAAGGCACCAAAAATTCAAGATATTCAACTTTTAATCAAACTCATTATACTGCCGGAGATGAAGAACAATTTCTTTCTTTTATCCAAGAAAAGAAACCACCTGGAAAATTTGAGATTTATCAAAATCTATATTCAGATACTTTTGTAACAGGTAAGGTAAATGAATCCAAATTATTTGAAAATGTTGATAACTTAACGGTAATTCAAACTTTTCAATATATTTTTCACAAATTTAAAAAAGGAATTTATATTAAAATTGAGAATGGAGAGTTAGCTTATTTCCTTCCATTTAGTAAATCAAAATTTATTAATGAGGTTCCTAATATTTCTGTTAATGAACGATGGAAAAGTTTCGAAGACCTTGTTAAATACTGTCAAAAAACTGAAAAAAGAAATTTTAACCCCAAACATATTGGAAAATTCAATAATTATTGGTATTTTAACAATTTTTTAGTTCGATATGAATTCCCAATGTCTGAAGAAGATTCCGGAACTATGCAAATGAAGGATATGTTTGTTGAACTCTGTAAAAATAAAAAAATTCCCGATATGGAGTTTTTTGTTAACAGACGGGATTTCCCTTTTCTCAAAAAAGATCTAACTGAATCATATTCATCTTTATTTTCTGAAAATCAAAATTTACTTTCTTATAAATTTGATAGGTATATTCCAATTTTATCCATGTGTGTTACTGATGAACACGCAGACTTGCCCATACCGACTTGGGATGATTGGTCACATATTGAATACTTGGCAAGTTCAAAGTATTTCCCTAAATCTTCAATAGATTATTCATGTTTAACAAAATTTAATAAAGAATTTAATTCTAAAAAAGATTGTTTGATTTTTCGCGGCGCGAGTACTGGCAACGGCCTTGAAATTGAAACAAATCCTCGACTAAAAGCCAGTTATTTAAGTTTTAAACTAAACCGAGGGGATATTGATTTGGGAATCACTAGTTGGAAAATGCGACCACGAATGCAATTTAATAAAGACCGAAATTGTTGTGAAGCCGATACTTTTGATGTTGAAAAATTTGAATTCCCTTTGGTAAATTATATAAGTTTAGAAGAACAAAGTAATTACAAATATATCCTTCATATCCAAGGTCACAGCTTTGCGTACCGTTTAACAAGCGAGTTGGCTATGGGTTCAGTTATTTTAATGGTTCAAAGTGAGTATTCTATATGGTATAGTCATTTATTGAAAGAAAATGTTCATTATATTCCAATTAAAGCGGACTTGAGTGATTTAGTTGAAAAATTTGATTGGTGTTTGCAGAATCCTGAAGAATGTAAACGGATTGCAGCAAGTGCTTTAGAATTTTATGAAAAATATTTAAATAGGGATTTTGTGTTTAATTATCTCCAGAGTCTTTTATATAAACTAAAGGAAAAGATGGGTGAGTATGAACCAGAGAAGGTTAAAATTTTTACAAAAGAAAGAAAATTGTTAAATCATTTTTTGACAAATTCGGAATTTAGAAAAGAGTTGAAATATAAGGTAATTGGGACTGGAAAAGGAAATAAGAATTCTTCGATAAATTATGGAGAAATGGAAGATGGTAGATTGGTAATTGAAAAAATTGACTGTGGAATTTCGAGGGAGAAATTTTTATATGAAATTGCAACAGATATTTTTCTAACAAGTTGTTTAAGTCCACATATATCGGAATCCATTCCAAAAATTTATACATATGATGAGTCCAATAATAAATCCGTATGTCAATATATTCAAGGGATTACATTTGCAGAATGGCTAACGTCCTCAAAATTCAATATAAATGAATATTTAGGAATACTTTCTGACCTTGCAATTTTATTACAAAAATTACAAAAAAGTTGTCTTTTTATGCATAATGATCTATATCCTTGGAATATTTTATTGAATATTTCGAGTTCGAATGGAAAATTAAACCCTGTAATAATAGATTTTGATAAATGTTCATGGGTTGATCCGAATTGCGGGATTTTCCATAGTAGGACAAATAAATTTAAATTTTTAAAAATTAATGATATTTCTATTTTATTAATTAGTAGTATATCTCTTATTGTTGCCAAACAACAACTAACCAGTGCTTCGATATTTAAAATAATAAATCTACTGAATTTTTTTAAAGGAACTGATTTTGTCGGAGGTAAAACTTTTTCATCATTACGCCAGGTAAAAGATTTTGTTTATGTGAATAAAAAATATAGTATTTTGAATTTAATTAAAAATAAAAAAGGATTGGAAAATTTAACATGCAGTGATTTCCTCCGGTATATAAATTCACATCAAAATGACCATTTTTACCCGTCAAATTTTGAAATCAAACCAGTGCAAAAAAATCTTCTTTATTCATACTATTATATCTATAAAAGAATTGAGAATGGGGAAGATATCGAAGATATTCCCCTTTCAGGAAATTTTGTTAAAAAAAATTTAAACTATTTAAATTTGATAAATTTTTCTGAAATCATGTCGATCGATTTAGAATTAAGTATTCATTCATCAAATGAATTAAATAAAAACAACGAGGTCTTTATTCGAAATAAAAAACTATTCACAAATCTGACTGTTCTGTTGAAAGATGCTGAAATCTTAGATTATGTATTAAATTTTGATTGTAAATTCCATAAATTTTGTTTAAAAAGGGGGGAAATTGAAATATTACATGGAATCTATGAACCACTTGAAAAATTGAATATTATCGACTTGAAATATTGTCAAAGTTTATACAAGACGCATAATTTAATTATGTCTTGTTAACGAATTTATATAAGTTTTAATTTATATAAATTTATTATTGGTGTTAACTTTATAAAACTGGGAATCCAAGCGCTCCTCCGGCCACTCTGATAATATTATTATTTACAGCCAAGCAATAAAATTCATAAGTATTCGAACTTGAACCTGTTACTGAACTTACTAAAGCGCCTGACGGTTGGATACTCAAAGAAACATTGGTCAATTTCCCATAATTTGTTGAACCCATTGGATCTAAGCATTCAAAATCTAACGAATATGAGTACATATGATAACCTGTACCTCTTTGAAGTGGGCAACCAGACGACCCCGCAAACACATTATCAGGAGGACCAGATGGGGCATGATAGTAGGGTTGAACTAACGTATAATAATCCGAACCCATATTTGCTAAACGTGTTGTATTTTCATATAAAAGTGAAGTCGCAGCAATTGGATCAACACAAGCAAACGCTTCCTGAGTGTGTTGCTGCTGGAAAGAACCCGTCATGTAATTGGAAAGATCTCCTTTACATGAAGTATTCATCAATGAAAAAAATAAGACCTTAACAGCATGTGAAAACTTTAAATCAAATTTACGCGAATCACTTTGGGATACACTGTTAAATGATCGGGGACCATGTTGCTGAACCTGTTCGATTAATATATCCCGAGGACCACATGCCATTCTTTTTCTTTCATCATTTGATACAACAGCATAGTTTCCCCAGACTGTTAAATTACGAATTGAATAATTATCTCTTTGAGATGTTACAAGTGTTTTATCAAATTCCAAACACTCATCCGAAGAAGTATCATATAATAAATATAACTCTTCTAATGGACGCAAAGTTATCGAAATTAACATTTCGTTATAGGGAAGCGCCGCAGTGGGAAGGGCAACCCCTGAATCTCGCGAAAAGAAGAATGGTAATGGTAAATTTAGCGTTGTGGATGAAAGGGCTCCCAGACCAGGGGCCCCGACCGCATAATTAATCATATTGTTATAAGTATTAGTCTTGGACGCAGGGACTGTAAATGCAGTCCAAAAATCTAAAAACCTACTCGTAAAACTTTGTGCAACAAGGTCATTGAATGTAATGCAACACTCTTGAACTAAATTATGCATGAAATTATGCGTTGGCATAATGGTGATATCCTGATTTGCACTCGAAAGTTGAGGTAATTGGAGTCGTAACCAACAATTTAATAAATAATCGGCAGATCTGCTTATACTGACCGCAAAAGTGCTTCCAAAATCGGCACAACCACTAACAACTTGCAAAGGGACCGGGATTTGTGAAAACCAGGTTGATTTTTTAGTTTCTCTAACAAAATAGGAAGTGGCAAATTTTCCACCGTATAAGTATTTTTCAATTTCATCATATGTGGCAAGATCAATAAAAGCAGCCGTGCTATTTGATGTACATATACTTGTCATTTTTATATTAAAAGATATTATTTAATTTTTAAATAATAAACTGGGAAATCTATAAATGATAAGTTGTTTTATCATTTATAGATTTTAATTACTCGTCACTTTTAACTTTCATCAGTACTGCCAAATCCCCCCTCTCCGCGCTCGGTTTCATCCAGAATATCAGCAACCAAAATTTCAGGCGTGTAAGTTTTCCTTACAATCAATTGAAATTTAACAAAAGGTAAAGTTAGATCCTCCGCTTCGGGATAAATTTTAATCATAACAATTTTTAAAGTCCCTCTATATGTTGGATCAATAATTCCAACACTATTGGCAAGCATCCATCCAGTTTTAACTAGAGAACTTCTAGGAACAATTTCCGTATAATAACCTTCGGGCGGTTTAACTGAAATCCCAGTATCATAAACTACTGTGATATTATTAATAAAATTTTTTTTCTCAATTACTGTCAAATCATAACCAATCTCGTTATCCCCTGCTCGTGTCGGAATAACGGCATTATTAACATGTTTTTTAAAAGTAATTCTTTGTAAAGCCATAAACAATATTAAAGTTTTAATATTGTTTTAAAATTCAATTTTTATATTAATCTCTCAAATTGTCAAAAGTTTCTAATTGAAGGATATCTAAATCCTGTCTTCGTCTCCAATTTTCAAAAAGTGTTCTTATAATTTCACGATTTTCGTCCTCACTTGTCCGTTCTGAATTTGCGGCATTACCAACTGATCTAACAACATCTCCTTCGCGCATGGTTCCATCTAAAAGTTCTTGTTCCTGGGAATCTAGATCCTCAGTTTCTTCTAAAATAGGATCGATAAGATTAACATTATCATTTGTTTCGCCTACTCTAAATATTGCATTTTCTCGGGAAACAAACTCTATTTCGCATTCTCTTGGGGTGGCTATAAATCTATAAATCCCATGAGAATTTATTAATTTTCGAGATAACAAATCGGCGACAAGATAAATTTCTTTAACCAATTCACGAGATGTTATTGTAATTAGAGGTTTTCCCATCATTGCTTCATTTAATAAAATTGGAAGTAATTTTTTGTAGATATTCCGAAATTTCTTGTATCGAATACTTTGACATATATATGATAAATTTATCGTTGACGGAATATTCAATTCTTCTTCATATTTTGGTTTCTCCTCTTTATATTTTTGGAATTTTTTGGCATACGCCTCATTCTGACATTGCAACTCCAATAAAGTATGATTAATTGGACGATCGAACCATCTATCATAAGTTTCGTGACGACATAAAGAACATTTAAAAACGGGTAATCTATGCGAAACTGTGCTATCGGTTGCGCTTTTATCACTTTTAATCATACATTCTTCACATGTAGAATGGCCACATGGATAAATTCTGGGAATAAATATTATTTCTTGACAAATTGGACATAACGAGTCTTCGGACTTTTTTTCTTCCTCTACTGGCATTATTTTATATAAAAATATTTATTTAATTTAATGTTTTTATATAATGTTCGTTTGTATTTAAAAATTTAATTTTTATGATTCGAATTAAACAAATCAATAGTTTTATCAAATCTTATTAAATATTAATATTCAAAATTATTAAATTTATAACTAATAAATTTAATAATGGCATATTCTGTTCCCAAAAATGTAGTAAATAAAAAGCTGTATAAAAAAATATATAATAAAATCAAAAAAGAACATGAAAAAAAAGGTAAACGATGGGGAGCATATTCTTCTGGACAATTAGTTAAATTATATAAAAAAGACGGTGGAGAATATACTGGTTCTAAAAAAAACAAAAATCTATCTCGATGGTATAAAGAAAAATGGATTGATGTATGTGCTTACCCAAAAATTAAATCATGTGGTAGAAAATGTATATCTGGTAAAAAATCAAACCTTAAAAATTTTCCATACTGCCGACCTCTATATAGAGTTTCAAAAAATACACCAAAAACAGTAAAAGAACTTTCACCAATCGAAAGGAAAAAATTATGTAACCAAAAACGCCGCACTCCGAAAAAAATAATTAAACATAAATTTAATAACTTCTCGTTTGGAAAGTCACGCCGCAAGTCACGCCGCAAGTCACGAGTTAAATCAAATGAAATTAAATTATTTTCTATAAAAAAATCGCCCAAAGGTGATAAAAAATATAGAGCAACTTTTACAGTTAATGATAAATTTAAACATACGGATTTTGGAGCAAAAGGTATGTCAGACTATACAAAACATAAAGATACTGAACGAAGAAGCCGTTATATAACAAGACATAAAAAGGATTTACGCACAAATGATCCAACAAGAGCTGGGTACTTGAGCATGTATGTATTATGGAATAAAAAAACATTACAATCATCTATAAATGATTATAAGAGGCGATTAAGAAAGTATTCAAAAACAAAAACATTTCCAATAAAAATTAAATAAACGAGTCTGGTTGGTTAAGTATTCTTTAGTATTTACAACAACATCATATGACTAAATTAAATTCTTTTTGAAATAGATGCAGCCTTGTTGTTCGTTTGGTATTGTTTAAAATTTAATTTTTTCCTCGTAGAGGAAATTTACTGCTAACTGATTAAAATCAGGTGGTTTTACCAATTTTCCCTGGGGTGAAAAATCAACTTTGTAAAAATTATCTCGAAACGTATCAATATCTAACGGACCCCCGAATAAATTTAATAATCGCCAATTTGGCGCCGGCGAAATATCAAAATCAAATCCAAATAATTCTTTATAAATAAACGCGAGCAAATTTAAAGATGAATCATATTGAAACTCTATTTTTTTCTCCTGAATATAGGCATAACAACAATTAAATGAACAAAACACCCCGTCAGTCTCAAAATAAGAGGTTGTCGCAGTAATTTCTTTAAATCTTGAATCCCCATTCCCATCCCCATCCCCATCTTGATAATCAGGAATTGTTTCTTTTATGGTAACAGGTTCTTTGATAATTTCTGAAAAGTATTTTTTATAATGAACCTTTGGAACATATTTCAAAGGGCACCCAAGGGGGATTGTTGAAAATTGGTGACAACACCAGTGACATGCAATATCAGTTTTTTCGGGTAAAAACTTTCCATCGCTATGATTTTGCATTGTTAAAAAACATTTGTGCATTTTCTTTGATTCATCAACAAACGAAAATTTTTTAATATCGTCACCAATCTTTGCCAATTCCCCAATTTTGGTACAATTTTTAGGAATATTTTTAACTTTCTCTTCTTGTAAATTAGATGCAATTTCGAGTTTATATTTTGTATGCAAAATTGTAGGATCTATCCCTTTAAGAGTGAATGTGAATTTTTTCTTCCCTTTATTCAACGGTGAGGCCATTTGTTAAATTATTTCTTACAATTTAAATTTAAAATTAAATTTTCAAAGTTCATTTTTAATTTTAAATTTAAAAAAATTAACTGTTCTTTTAAACATTATTTAATGATTAAGAGTACAGAAAAATTCTGGATTGAAGATATAAATCAATTATTAACAACAAAACCTTTTTATAATTTAAACAATTTCGCAAAACACAGTTACGGAGCGCAATTGAATTTAATAACACGATTTATTTTAATTTTAAGCATAATCTGTCTATTTGTAAAATTTGAATTTGGGATTTATTTTTTTTTATTTGCTTTGTTATTTATAATAATAATTTATTTCATTATTAAAAAAGAAATGAATTCTTTAACAGAAAAAAATACAATAATTGAAAATTTTGGTCCAACAAGCAGCGGAGTTGGTATTTTACCATCACCCCCTCCACCCGTTCTCTCCAGTTTACGTCCAATTGGCCCAACTGGTCTACTACTTCCGACAGTAAAATCTGTCGGAGATGGAGTTTCTATCGGTAATCCAGCCTCTAGTACCACAACATGTACTCCATTTTTTAATTTAGATGAAAATGGTTTTAATAACCCAAAATTCGAGTCTGCAAATCAACCCCTGGCCGGATGTCCAAATCCAAAAACCTTCGTTCACCCGGTTATTGCCCCACCACTAGCATCAAGTGACTATTGGAAACCTAACGATTTTGTTTATCCTCATGGAATCAATGCCCAGGGTAATTTAGACCTATATAATTCTGGATATATTTCAAATGAAGTTAATCATTGCACTGATTGCTATGATGATATATGCACAAAAACAAAATTAAATGAATATAATATGTGTAACGGGCCAAAAGAATTTTTAGTTGAAACAAAACCACCGATAATAGAAAATTATGAAGTTCCAACTAAAATTCAGGGAGGTCAAGGCCCGTCACCTTATATCTATAAAGGTAATTGTAATAAAGGAGGCTGTGGAAATGATTCTTCAAAAACATGTGACGGTGAAACTTTTATTGTTAATGAAAATCTACCATCAGATTATGTTTTAGCGCCTTTTAAGTATGACCCTGGACAATTATTAAAGCACAATATCCCATCTAACCTACCAGCGGGTCCCGCTCAGCAAAGTGATAATTTAAATTGTTATAATAAAAATTTACATACTTCGATTATTCAACCCGGTGTATATACACGGGCTGAGACGATCGAATCAGTTAATGGAAATCTTGGAATCTCATATACACAACAGTTCCAACCTGTAACATGTGAAAAGAAGGATGGAGAAACAAATTTTATATCTCATGATCCTAAACTCGTAAATCAATTTCCACCTGAAAAAGTCAAAGTCAGTAACACAGTCACTGAAACGGATGTATTCGATCCCCGGTTGACAGGTTACGGAACCTCATATAGGTCATATGTTGATAATATGACGGGACAAGTAAGGTTTTATTACGATGATGTTGATGCAATTCGTCAGCCCAATTATCTAACACGTAATAAAATTGATTTTACAGAGTTTGGAAGCACAAGTGGTCCCATGAATGTACAAGAATTTTCAGACGCACCGGGCGTTCGGGCAAAAGCTCAACAAACTTTTACAACGCTAACAAACGACCGACGTGTTGGGTTGCAAGAAAGATTAATGCGAAAGATTAATATGAACGCCTGGCAACAAAAAATGTATCCACTTCGTGGAAATGTAAATTAAAAAAATTTTTATTTTTTATTAACTTAATAAAAATGAAAACAGTTGCGAAAAAAGTGTCCTTTAATATAGGAGCATTACTTCTTGCTTTATTATATATTGGTCTTGGTGTTGCTTTAGTTGCGGTCGGTTTCGGTGTCAAGGGATCGCCGATGAAAATTCCTGATAATGGAAGCGATGCAGATTTTATGAAATGGATTTCTGATAACCAAGGGAAAGATGAGTTTGTATGCATTAATACCCAGGATGTTAAAAATACTAACAGTCTGAAAGATTTAGTTGGTGCGACCGATAAGTTAACCGAATCAGTTGGCGTTCTTAAAATTCTCGGAATGGTTGCTGGATTTTTGTTGATTCTAATTGGAGTATTAATTGCAATGGGGTTAGCCATGAAAAAGAGGCATAAGAAGAGAAAATAAGTAATAATTTTTGATTAAAAATTAATAATTAACAATTTTTAATTAATAATTCATGTTAAACATCATTTGCTGTGGTTGCTTTCTCTTGATTTTAATCGGAGGATGTCCCCGTAACCCATGTTCATTGAAATCGCCGTAAACACTTGTCCAAATTGTCAATTTTTTATTGTTTTCAATTGTTGTGTAGTAGTCCTTAATTGAGCTCACAATTGCGTTAACAACACGTAAATTTACATTTGCAATATCGTTGCTTACATTAATCGGGGTTAAATATCTTCCTATTCCGTTTCCTATCATATGACTTGGAGATTCCGAAACGATTGAAGAAATTACTGAGCATATTTTTTGATCGCTGACGGATAATTGGCGACCTTCGGAATCTAATCCTTGTAACAATTCAGTAACTTTATTAGAAATTGTTTCTATATTTTGGGATGTAAATAATTCATTGTAAGCAATTGGACCAGTACCTTTGGAGCTTGCAATAGTTCCCTTCCAACCCACATAACGGTAATTATTGTAGTCGCATATCATATTACTTGTTTTTTCTTTACTATAAATATACTTATTTAAAATTAAATAAAAATTAATCAAAGTAATATGAATAAATCCATCCCCAATGAAATAATTTTATTTTATAGTAAATATTCCGAAAATAGTCAAAAAATAATTCAATTATCAACCCCAATAAAACACTTGTTAAAATTTATATGTCTGGACAATAAAGATATTCGAAAGTTAGTCCAAAATAATAAAAAATTATCCATCCAATTTGTTCCCTCGATTTTATTAATGTTTCCTTCTGGTCTTCTTGAAAAATATGAAGGAAACAAAGCATTCGAATGGGTTGAAAATGTTGCCCGGAATATTATGACTCAGAACCAAAGTCAACAACATTTCGAAACGTTTCCGAAAGAAACACCAAATCTACCAGTCCAAACTCGAGAACAAGATAATAATCAAGAAGAACCAATTGAACAACAACCCAAATCAATATTAAAAACAAATAACCGTGGACGTAATATTTCCAAAAAGGTAAGAATGGTTGAAGAAGAATACAATGATGGAAATGGAAATGGAAATGGAAATGGAAATGGAAATGGAAATGGAAATGGAAATGGAAATCATGAAAGTTCCGAAGAAGTTTTACGAGGAGAAAATTCAAGTGGAATGACTCGATTATCGGATTTGATATTATCAGACGAAGAAGAGGAAGAAGATGAAGAAGATATTAGCAACCAAGAAAACTCAGGGAATAAAGAGGCAGAAGATATAATTAAAAAAAGCATAGTTTCCAATGGAAATGGCAAATCTGGGAATCTAATGAATATAGCACGAGAAATGGAAAAGGCAAGAAATGCAGAAACAAAAAGTAATTAATTTAAAAAAATTTTATATTAATTAAATGACAGAATTATATGAAAAACTGGAAACCTTGCGAAAGAATAATGGAGAAAATTCAAGAGTTCTTTTAGATATTGATGAAACCCTTGTGTGTACTTTAAATAAAGATGAAAAAAAATTATTAGCTGAAGATAAAAAAGAACAGTTGGAAAAAATTCTTAAAGTTTATAAAATGGATGATTATTATACCGTTCATGAGAGACCAAATGTCCAGAAATTTTTGGATTATCTCTTCAAAAATTTCAAAGTAAGTATTTGGACGGCTGCAAGTCTTTCTTATGTATTAGCCATTATCGAAAAAACTTTTTTTGAAAATCATCCGGAAAGGGAAATCGAATATCTTTTTCATTGGGATCATTGTAAAGATTGTGAAAAAAAATTAGGATTCTATAAACAAATAAGTCATTTGCAAAATACTTACAAACTTCATGAATTCGGAAACAATTCTATTTTAATCGATGACCGTGATGATAATTCAGAACAAAAGGGAGTTGGAAGTGGTCACCATATAATTGCATTCTATTTAACCGATGAAGACGGTAAATTTAATGAAGATGCTTTAAGGGATGAGGAATTTAGTTTGTACTAAAAATAAAAAATTTAAAATCTTTTTTATAAATTTAAATTTCAATTTATAAATGGTTTACTACATTGGAACTAGTGGGTATATGATTTCTCAAAAATTATGGTTCAGTCAGGATATATTAAACTCGGTAGAAGTTAATTCAATCTTTTATAAACTTCCCAAAACCAGTACTGTTCAGAAATGGAAAGAGGATTCCCCAAAAGATATGAAATTCTCTGTCAAAGTTAATAGAAGATTGACTCATTTCAAACGGTTAAGTTTTCCGGATGAAGCTTGGAAAGAATATTGGGACTGTGTAAAAGTTCTTGGAACTAAATTAGGTGTTATTTTATTTCAGTTCCCCCCGTCTTTTCATAATACCGATGAAAAGAGTAAATTAGATGGGAAAACAAATTTTCAAAGATTAACTCATTTGGCGGATATTTTACCCAAAAAATTAAACTCAAGAAAAGTTCGATTTGCATTTGAATTTAGGAATACATCATGGTTCGAAAAAAAGGTTTACGATTTTATGAAAAAGTGTAATTGGGCGATTGTTAATGATTATGTAAATAATAATAGAAAATGGATTGGAAACATTCCAAATGGCTTATGGCCAAAAGTATGGACTGCCGATTTCAATTATGTACGCTTACATGGGTCTGTTGGGAAATTTCGTGGATCCTATTCCGCAAAACAATTAAAAGAATTAGAAGAAATTTTAAAAGCTTCCAAGAAAAAAACTAATTTTGTTTATTTTAATAATACTTTTTTTCAGGATAGAACCGAAAAGTGTAAAGTTGATGGAAAAGCGATAAAGTATGCCGCCTATTGCAATGCGTGTAATTTTTCAAATTTAGTTAAAAATTAAATTAAAATTTTAAATTTTAATTTTAAGATAAATAATGGATTCACATTGGGAACAAGAAGAAGCTGTCGATCCGCGAATTAAAAGGATTTATGAAACACGGAAAATTATTGCCCAAGGGTTCCCTAGAGGAAATGGTGTTTACTATTCTGGTTTTGATATGAACTATCGCGAAAGTCATTCAGATTTTTGTAAACGCACTGGCCGTTCACCAAATTCTGGATTTTTGTATAATTGGCGTCCACCTGGCGAATTCCATATGACAGACGATACAACTGGGAAAAGATTTTCGATTAAAACAAACAGTGGTGGAAGATGGAGTATTTCGGAACACGTTGTTTATGATCATGACCCAGTGAAGGATGTTGATGTTTATCGCGCAGATACATTTGCTTGGTTGTACGCAGGTGGAACATATATGTGCCACCATGTTCTAAACGGAAAATGGTTGGATAGGAATGGCGAATTAGAAGGTGCTGTAATTTTGGACGTGGCTTAATTTCACACGGAAATATAAAAACTGGGTATTCGGAAGAAAAAATTTAAAAATTAAAATAAAATTTTTAAATTTTAAATGAAACGCATTAAATCAAAAAACCATTTAGGAATCTTAATTGGAATATTATTTTTTATCATGGCAATTCTAAGTATTGTTGCTTTCTCTCTTGAAGTATCTTCAAGTCGTAAGGATTGCCCTTCTGAAAATTTTGAAGGGGATGGAGACTCTTGTAAGCAATGTCCCATAAACACTTACAATGATGGAACTAGGTTAAACTGTACAGGTTGTCCGACTGGGCAATGCTCCCCTGCAGGTAGTATAAGCGCAACCGCTTGTACTACCTGCCCCCCAGCCCCCGGAACGGCGCGATGGGATGGTATTATGGAAGACAACTCAGGTCATGGGTATGGAGTTTATCAAATATATTTACCGACCGGTAGGGACAGTGATACCATTGCTGGAATTACGGATCGCGCAATTTGTTTAAGCAAGTGGGGAACTGCATCAAGAAATAATCCAGGAGTCTCTAAAATAGGTGAAGCCGGGAAGATACTTGTCGAATCAGCCAATAAGGGGAACGTATGCGCGAATTGCTGTGAGCAAAGGGAAAATATCTTTTCATATAATGCGGAAAGTATTGGAATTTGGCCTCAAGGTCAAGGCAGCCCCCCGCCTCATGATAGTGAACAATGGAAAGTTATATATGATCCAAACACGCCAGGCCTTTCATGGTCAAAACCTTGGACGGTTAATGATAACCTATGTATAAGCAAGTGGGGAACTAATCGAACAGTTACCTCGGACCCAACTACGAAAGTCACTGATCCATCTAAGGAAATTAATGCCCGGGTCGGGAAACAGGATGGGCTTACCGGTGTTATTGAAACT
>Ga0233412_10000516_pt1 | contig 22270 bp, 36 predicted proteins | sample Na_anoxic_4_MG_FD_180667 | JGI IMG/M metagenome (GOLD analysis project Ga0233412, IMG submission 180667) | Seawater microbial communities from Saanich Inlet, British Columbia, Canada - Na_anoxic_4_MG | ecosystem: Environmental > Aquatic > Marine > Inlet | place: Canada: British Columbia...
TTAGCTTTTTGACCTGTCACCCCTTGCACCCTTGCACCCTTGCAGCCTTGCACCTTTGCACCCTTTTACACTTTGCTTTGCCGCTTTGCTTTGCTCGTTTTATCTTTGCACCCCCTTTATTTTTGTTTTACATAACAATAAACAAAGGGCTAAACCCCCCTTAATTTCATCAATACCTTAACATTTTTACACTAAACAAGACTAAAATTCACGATCTAAACAACTAAAAAACGCAAAAATTAATGTAAATAATTCGCAACAAAACACAATAATTATTATATAATTCGCAAATAATATGTTAAATAACTAACAATTCAATAAAAATGCAGTAATTATTTGTTTTTTATATTTCTTTTATATTATATTTGCCGAGCCAATAATGGTGAACTAATTTAAAATAAATAATCATGACTAATTCAGTAAAAACAAATTCAGTATTAAAAACAATTGCAACGTCTAAAAAAGTTTTAACACAAGAGCAAAAAGACGCAATTGCAAAAAAACGAGCGTTAAACCCTCAATTCGCAAACGTGCAAAGCGCAAAGCGTAAAACAGAAAAAAACGCCTACAAAACAGATGCAGTACTTTGTTTATTAGAAGTCAAAAGGACTGCAACGCTAAACAATGTTAATGTGTCAAGCTATGAAAATATAGCGTATCAAAACGAGTGTAAAAAAGCGATAAATTTTATGCTTAAAAACGATGAAAATAAAAACAAATTTTTGCCGTTGCTAACTGAAGCCGTAAGAACATACAAAGGTGCTTTTGTTGTGTATTACTTTGAGCAACTTATTCAAAAAATTGTCAAGCTAAAAATTGATAAGAATTTTGACTTTATAACCTCGTTAAATTATATCATAACTGATAAGCAGATAAACGCTTAAAACACGCTTAAAAACCCCTCTAAATGCTTTTTAGAGCATAAATTGAAAATCATATTTTCGAGGGGTTACAAATTACGTTCTTTGTTTCTTTGGTGCCTTATGGCATGGTTAAAAAATCAATATACTAAAGTTATTGATACCAATTTAAAACTGCTAATTGCGTTTTATTTAACCGAAACATACATATTGAATAAACAGAAAAAGCTATTGTTAGTTAGTAGCTAAGGAGGTCGGCACCTATACGACATAAAACTCAAGAAGAAAATCTAAAGTTTATTTAAAGACTGAAAAAAAATACCACGAAATGTGAAGCATCGCAAAGGGTGTAGTGTGTTAAATTACCACTACAATACAAAACCTTTGCACTATTGTAGCAACTGCTCAAGCAATCGCATTTAGATAACTGATAACCCACGCAATTGGTATGAGGTGGAGTCTATGTATCGAAGACAACACGAGAGGACGAGTTCCCTTGTCGGTTTAGTAGGGAAGTAGGGGATAGGATAAAACCTCCTCATAAAGCATAGGGCTAAGTGTGTACTATTGGCACAAAGTCAAAACCAGTTCAGAGAATTAGGGAAGAGAAAATAGAGACACTATCAGGGCTACACTTGAGCTAATGAAACAGATAGGGAAGAGAAAAAAGTGAAACACAAAGGGCATACACTCGTAGAGAATATAGTGTATGCCCACTAATTTAATTAATATAGAATGAAGCATAGAATAGTAAACGGACTACACGTCATAGAAGTTTATGGGAGAATAAACGTCTATACAGAGGAAGAGTACACACACCTAACATGGTGGAACAAAGTAAAAATCAAGTTTAACTTAAATAACAATAAATAGAAACTATGAAAAAAGAAAACGAATTAATACTAGAGTTAACCGAGAGATTATATGCAGCCATAAATGAAAAAAACGAAATGGAGGCTATTAAAAACAAAATAATTAAAGAGCAAACAGAGTTAATTAAAATGTTAAGCGAAGAATTAGGATAGATAATTTAAAAACAAATTAAACTTAATATAAATAATCAAAATTAAATCTAAAAATTAAAATTATGAGAGCATTAATTCAAGACGTGGTAGAAACCACACAAGTAAGAGACAGAGAGGGTAAAGTATTAACTTCATTCACTGGCAAACTATCAACACTATTATTGAGAGTAGTAATCGCAGGGCTATTTACAATGGCGATAAGCGGCATATTATTCTTAATCATAGCTATGATAATGGGAGAGGCAAACACAGATAACGTATCATTTGGTATATACTAAAGATATGAATATTATAAAAGAAGCAATCGTAAAAGAGAGCATGTTCGGATACATAACAGAGGGCGACAGAGTCTTTGTTATTAAAGTAAAAGGAGCATTTTTTACCTCAGAAGAAACAATCTCAGGAGAGATAACAGACGTAAGGTTGAAAGATCCTAAGTATTATGTACTAAAGTCTATTGATGATGATGGGTATGAGATAGATTGGAGTGAGTTTATTTATGTGATAGACGAAGAACGTTTAGAATTTTTAAATAATTAAATATAAATAAGATGATAGAAACACAAGATGAAATGGTAACTACAAACAGAGGTGTTGAGTTACTGCAAGGCTTATGCGAATACTCAGAGTTAATGGACGAATGGATAGACAAAGAAGAAGTTTGTTTAGTAGAAGAGGGAGAGCCTGTAACGGAAGACTATAGAAACGAAAACTATACTTTATGTGAAGACACAGAAGCCTATCAAAGTAATAATGATATTTGGAAATGTGAAATTTCAAATAACTACTATCACTATGAAGACTACAGATGTGCTACTTATTGTGGTATGACTGCTCATGACGAGACTCTGTCTGACTCTGACGATTGGAGGTATATAGAACATGGTAGAGCAGATGGTTACTTTGTAAGTACTGACGAAATTAGATTCTGTGAAGACATAGAGGATTATGTACATCAGGATGACGCCACATGGTGTGAAGTAGATGAGAATGATTACTATGATACAGACTGCATGCCATGTGAAGAAATTGATGACGACTGCATTAAATCATACCATAGTAATAAATTCCCCACAGACCTAAACAGTGGATATCATAAGAGTTTGTTTAGTGTTGGGTTTGAGATAGAAAAGAATGAGTTTATAGATGAGCATGGAGGCTCATCAAGTGATGAAGGAGATTGGGTAGGAGATTATGATTTGTTTGAGGGATTTGAAACAGACAGTAGTTGTGGAGTAGAAGCAGTCACCAAGATACTTCCATTGGGTAGTCCAAGAAGTGAAGCTAGGAAGGAAGTGTTTGACATGTTTGACGAAGCTGAAAACATAATAAACAGTCCAAGTGACACGAGTTGTGGTGGACATATAACAGTGTCTTACAAGGACTTAGATGGTGATGGGTATGACATGGCAGACAGAATGAGGAAGTACATGAGTTTAGTCTATGCCTTATACAGATTCAGACTAAAGAGAACCTATTGCTCAAACAACAAAGGTATTAAGAAAGATAGCAACACAAAGTATTCACCAGTAAATATAAAGAACAACCTTGTAGAGCTTAGACTTCCTTCTAGAGTAAAAGATGTTAAGCAGCTTAAGTTAAGGTACGACCTTATGTACAAGATAATGTACCACTCTATGATTAAGCCAGTGTCATTCCAGCAGTTCTTAAGCAATGTAAGACACATTGTAGTTAGAATGTATGGAAACCAAGAAAAAGTAGATGAGATATACTTAATAGCTGAGGACTTTAGAAAGTACCTTGTAAACGAAACAGTATCAGAGTCAATAGAACAATATATTAATAACGATTAAATAAATAAATCATGTGTATAATAATAGTAAAAGACAATAACAAATTAATTAGTAACGACACGTTGATTGCTTCGGCAACAATAAACCAACATGGACTAGGCGTACTGTGGTTAGATAGTTACAAGGTAACGTATCATGACAGTAAAGATTATATGTTACTAAAAACAAAAAGACCATACATTGCACACTTTAGATATGCGACAGTAGGTAAGATATCTGTAGAGAATTGCCACCCATTCAAGATAAATGATGATGAGATATTGTTTCAGAATGGGACAGTACATAACTTAGGCAACAAAGATAAGACAGACACACAGCACATGGCTGAGATACTAAAGGACATACCTAAAGATAGATGGTGTGAAGTACTAGAGATGACTGACTGCAGGTATGTTACTGCAAACCTTAAAGAGAGGACGTATGAACTATACAATGAGATGGATTGGGTTACTAATAACGGTATACTTTACAGTAAGAATAACGTGTTAAACCTAACTATGATTGCAGTATATGGAACGCTGAAGTATGGGTACAGTAACTTCCACAACTATCTTACACAAGCAAAGTATGTAGGTCCAGGAGAGACGCTAAACAAATATCCTTTAATCATTAACGGATTGCCTTACTTACTAAACAAAAAGGGAACTGGAGAGTATGTAGAGGTAGATATGTTCCTTGTTAATTCTGAACAACTAAAGAACGTAGACTCATTAGAAGGTCACCCCACATGGTACTATAGAAAGAAAATATCTATACTATCTGAAAATGGAGATGTAATGAGACCATACATATATTTCAATGACACAGTAGAAGACAATGGAATGCATCATTGTAAATACACTCAAGAGTATACAAACCATGAGACATATTTACATGGTTGGGAAGATGATGAGTTATGTTTTGAAGAAAATGGAGGTTGTAATTGTGCTAATCCAGAGGTAAAGGAAGATCAATATCTAGGGGAGTTATACTGTGACATCTGTTATCAGACTGTTCACACTCATACTTTCATTTAATAATACTAATTAAAAATAAACATTATGAGAACAAAAGATGAAGCGCACTCGGCAAAGTTTGACAAACTGTTGCGAGGTAAGAAGATCAATTCATGTAGATACATGACTAGAGAAGAAGCCGACCAGTTTGGTTGGTACAAACGTCCATTGATTATAGTATTCACAGACGAAAGCTATATCATATTACAATCGGACGATGAAGGTAACGAAGGAGGCGCAGCCTTTTACGAAGACATACCAGGTGGAGAGAACTATAACACAATTTATACAATATAACCATGAATAGAGGTAAACACATATGGGATAACTGGTGGCTTTGGGATTTCATTGATAGTATAGAGCCTACATTTAATAATAATACGAACAACAAACCAAAATAAATAGAGTTATGATAACAGACGAACAAATGCACAATATAATTTTAGTACACGTTGCAAGAACTTGGGAAAGAATAAGGTTGGAACAACCGTTTAAAGAGATGCCACAAGACAATATAGAAAGCGCAAGTGTTGCTATACCTGAGATTGCATACGAAATATATAAAGATGATGTAATACAAAAACTAATCAATTATAAAAAAAATGATTGGGATTGGGAAGTAATGACTAAAGGAGAAACACATTTTTCGGACTTATATATTGAGGGAAGGGCTGAAAAAATTATATACAATGAGTACATACACGCAGATGTAATGTTGCGTAGGGCATTAGATTTGAGAGCAAAAAACAATGTCTTAATAGCAGAATTTATGGGAGTAAAATCCTATGAAGCGTCTGGTTACACTAATTTTGTGTACTCAGAGGACAACCACAGAACAGAAGTAGACCTTGCCTATCACGATTCATGGGATTGGCTGATGCCTGTAATTGAAAAATGCTTTGATAATTCTGAAGATGGTGATATGCAATATATAATGCACTACCTTATGGTTGTTGATTTTGATAACACATACAAAGAAGTAATACAATTTATTAATCAATTAAACAAATAAGATATGAAAGTAGAGTATTGGAACTCACCTTATAAAGGTGCTAAAAGTGAATTAGTAAAGACAGAAGAGTGGCCTGACACAGACGAATCTTTTGCAAGGTATTATGAATTAAATAATCAATTGAAATACTGTAATGGAAGTCATTATAAGTTTGTAAGTGATAAAGTACGCAGAAGATATACGGAAGAATTCTTTGATAAATACCACACAATAGAAAATTATTACAGAGGTGGGATAGTAGATTAATAATCAATTAAACAAATAAGATATGAGCACAGAGGAATTTGAATGCTATCTAATAAACATATTAGATAGTCCAGACTTAACATATAAAGAAAAAATAACACTAATAAGACAACAAATATAAATTATGAGTAAATTAAACCACAAAGCACATAAGTTGATAACAGAATACTTCAACCTCAACAACGGATATCCAGACGATGAGAATTACGACTGGAACTACTATGATATCCAAGGGTATCAAGAAACTCTGGACGAGAGTCCATTGGAAGATGCATTTGACATAGAGGATATTGAACATATTCAGATGCGTATAAAATACCTACGCATGTACTATGAAGCCAAAGAAGGACTGAAAAAGTTTAACCACGTGTACGCTTAATATACACGATATGAATATAAACACAAAAGGAACATACACAATCGAGCAAGACCACTATGTATTAAGTATAGACTATACTTACTATTATAATAGTGGCACATATGAGCAACCACCAGAAGCAGACATGGAAATAACAAGTGTCGAGCTAAACGGTATGGACATAACGGACTTCTATTGGGATTACGTTGATGACACATTACACACAGAGGTGTGGGAATACGCACAAGATAATAACTAAAAATTATAAATTATGAAACTATACGATGTACCTAGAAACAGTAGAATAAGAGTAAAGACCAAAGATAAAGTGCCACCTGACGCTCCTGAGATTGAATCAGGCGAAGAGCTTAACTTTAGATCCATAGACGGAATGTATAGCTATTGCACCAGAGACAATGGTGAAGTAGTACATTTAGCAGCATGGACAGACGTAGAAGTTGTAGTAGGCAAGTAATTGCCATCATTAATAACAATAACACACGTTAATGCGTGTAAAAACAAACAATTAGAAATTATGGGAAGATATTATGACGGAGACATAAACGGAAAGTTTATGTTCGCAGTACAATCAAGTAGTGCAGCAGACAGATTTGGTTCAGAAGGACACAACAATTATTTAGAGTATTACTTTGACGAGGAACACCTACCTACAATAAAGGAAGAGTTGTCAATATTAAAACCTGCATGGGAAAAAGTAACAGAGTTTTTTAAGGATAGAAACTCATGGACTAATGAAGAACAAGAAGAGGCAGGAATAAGTACTAAAGAAATGAGTGACTTTGCCGACTATCGCTTAGGTAAACAGATAGAGGAATGTATAAAAGAGGAGGGACAATGTTCGTTTCAAGCAGAGCTTTAATAGTATTGTTCACACTCATCATAGGGGTAGGTGCTACCCCTGTTGATGGGGTCTTGGTTACTGCAACAGTATACAACGCAGATCCAAGACAATGCAACGCAGACTATCTAACGACTGCGAGTGGTAAAAAGATAAACGAAAGCAACCCCCAGGGACACAGATGGATAGCTGTGTCAAGGGATCTAGAGCCATTGGGTTTTACTTTCGGAACTAAGGTATTAATAAGTAACGCAGGCGAAATGAATGGAGTCTGGACCGTAGAAGATAGAATGAATAAAAGATGGGTACATAGGGTAGATTTCCTTGTAAACAACGATATAAGATTAGGTAAATGGAATAACGTAAAATTAGAAATATGGAGACCAAAGAAGAATTAAGAAATGGATTAGAGTTAGTTTTAGCACTTCAACTAACGTTAGAGTTAATGGACGAATATAGATTAAAAGGATTGCCAAAGAAGTATGGTAATATGTTTAAGAACTCAATAGAGAAGTCAATGTCTCAGACATACGATAGGCTTTACAAAAATGATCCAGAATTTATGACCAACTCAATGAATATAAAGAATGAGATGATATCCTCAATAGCTTCTTTAAACGAAGTAGATGCTATTCTTTTTGCATCATTTACTCAGCACTATATGGACAACATAGATGTTGCCAGAGAGAAGGGAACTGTGTTCTTTTCTAAACTATTATAAGCCACAAGATTATTTAATCCTTAGTTGTCGCTAATGTAGGCCGCTATAATGCTTTACATGATGTTCTTGTGGTGTATTATATATGACATCATAAATTATAGTAAGACTGACAGGACGGAAAGACGCCCCTCTATTGAGGTAACTAAAATAAATAAAATAGATATGAAGTTACAAATTTTTACAGTCCATTTATATTACGGACAACATACAAGATATGAAACAAAACAAACACCTTCTATAGAAGAGGCAAGAAGGTGGGTATCAGGAGCTGCAAAAGGCAGAATTATTAACAAGCAAAACATATATGTACAATGAATTTACTAACACAAAACAGTAAGCTTAAAAAGACAAGTAAGAATCTTAATTTAAGAGTATTCAACTTTGGTATACCTGCATACAAATCGGCAAGTGGCAAGCTTACCTGCCCTATGGCTGACGAGTGTGTTGAGTTTTGCTATGCAAAGAAAGGTGCTTATGTATGGAGCAATGTTCAACCTGCATTCGAGAAGAGATACCAACTCAGTAAGACATTAGAATTTATTGACGCAATGAATTCAGAGATAAAAAAGAAACGACCTGAGTATGTAAGAGTACATGATAGTGGTGACTATTATTCAAGAAGCTACTTAGCTAAGTGGATCACGATTGCAAATGAAAATCCAAGCGTAAAATTCTACAGCTATACAAACATGGTTGACATGATTAAAAACACCAAGCTTCCTGATAACTATGACATTATATTTAGTGATTCTGGCAAACAAAAGCACATGATAGACCAAAGTGCTGACAGACACACTAAAATATTTAAGAGTAAGGAAGACCTGTTAAGCAAGGGGTACGTAGATGCCTCAGACACAGACCTTTATGCAACTAAATGGTTTAATAAAACCAATAGAGTCGGTTTAATATTTCATTAAAAAACAAATAAAAGTTGCGTAATAAATAAATAATTAGTAAATTTGTAAAACACAATTTAATTTAAAAACATGGGAAAATCAAGCGAAGAATTTATGAAACAAAGAGAGAGGTTTGAAGATTCAATACCTCTACTAACATCATCATTTAATTGGGATCAATACTTTTTATCCTTACATACTAACAATTTAAATACAATCAAAAATGAAGAGGGGAATATTTAATCAATACGTTGAATTCGTATGTGAAGAATGCGGAATAACAAAAGAAGAACTTTTTACTAAAAGTAGAAAGACTAAGTTAGCAATGTCGAGGTACTTGCTTTATTCTATATGCTATCAAAGACCTATGACAATAGTACAGATTGTTGATTTAATGTCTGAGAATGGATATGATACGTCTAGAACAAATATTGAATACGGAATAGCTAAGATAAAAGAAATGAACGATGGAGACATTAACCGTTTAATTTCAATAGCCGTAAACCATATTTCAAAAGAAGAGTCGTTATGTTAGAAGATTCTATGACAATTCTTTGGCAAGAGGTTAAGGATAATAGGAAATCTGTTTGTCTTAATACAAGCAGAGAAGAAGCCTACATATATAGAGGTGTTAAGTTTTCAAAGTTAGATGGAGTAACAAGAATATATAACACCACTAAAGTTGGACTTAGTTACAGAGAAGTAACTAAAGATGAGTATGATTTCTTAATTGAAAATGGATTAAAGATTGGGGTTAAAAACATTCTCCAGAACACCTATAGAGGTCAGATAGAAAGTATAAATGAAAAGATACATGGAGAAGTCAATACTCGTAACAACAAGAAGCATTATGAGTCATTGAAACAAAAAAGAGAAACATTAATAAATAAATACAGTAAACTAAACAATTAATTATGGGAGAAACAAAATCAACATTCAAAACATTAGCAGCGGTTAATGTTAAGGACAGAGTAGAAAAGAAAGGTAGATTCGATTACTTATCTTGGGCATATGCCTGGGCTATGATTAAAGATCAATACCCTGATGCAAATCGTAAGGTATATGAATCAGAATCCAATGAACTAAATTACTTTTCAGATGGAAGAACAGGCTATGTAAAGGTAGGTGTAACAATAAATGATGTAGAACACATTGATTATCTGCCTATTATGGGACACAACAATCAATCGTTAACATTAGATAAGATTACTTCATTCGCAGTAAACAAGACTATACAACGTAGTACAGTTAAAGCTATAGCTATGCATGGATTGGGATTATCTTTATGGGCAGGAGAAGACTTAGTAGATATCAGTGAGGCAGCACCTGCTGTTAAGCAAGAAGCTAAACCAACTCTAAAGAAGACAAGTGAGAAGTGGAATGATGTAGTTAATTACGTTAAGGCAAACAAGACAAATCCATTCGCTTCTACGATTAAAACATTAGAGACTAAGTATATTATTTCATCAGCAATTAAAAAAGAATTAGGAGTTTATGTCAAGTAATATAATAGAGTCGCTAAGAGACGACTCAAAGTACTATGGTGACTTTGGTAAAAAGTATCTATCTAATTCAGATATCTATAGTTTACTAAACAATCCTAAGAACTTCAGGATTAGCCAAAAGGGATTACCTTTATTAAAAGGTGGTTACTTTCACACAGCTATGTTAGAGCCACAGAAGATAGGAGACTATCCTGTTATAGATGCTTCAACAAGAAGCACTAAAGCTTTCAAAGAACATATATTAGAGAACAATTTATATCCATATGACGTCTTACTATCTAAGGAGGTAGATGAGATAACAACATGGGTTAATGCAATGAAGTCTAACTTCGTAATGTATAGCGACATATATGCTCAAGGTAATATATACGAACAGCCTGCAATAGCTACCATATTTGGGATAGAGTGGAAAGGTAAGGCAGATATAATTACAGCTGATAAAGTTATAGACATAAAGACCACAGGTAACATAGATAAGTTTAAGTGGAGTGCAAATGATTATAACTATGATAGTCAGGCTTATATATACGAGCAGCTATTCGGTAAGCCAGTTGAATTCTATATAATAGACAAGACCACATTGAAACTAAAGATAGCTAAACCATCAGAAGAAACTCTACTAAGGGGTCGTGATAAGGTTTTAAGGGCTATAGAAGTATACAATAAGTTCTTTGCTGAGGACTCAGTAGAGGACGTTACACAGTACATAGAGTATGAACAGTTTTAGTATTTGTTCACACTCATCATTTTAAAGGAGTCAGCGGTGCTTCTCCAACTAAGCACCCATTAAATACCATTAATTATGTCAAACGACAAAATATTTGCAGACGGATTTATCTTCAAGAGAAGAGAGAACGCACCAGAATTTGTAATCGGTAACATCAGCGTAAAAGTTGAAGATGCTGTTGCTTTTTTAAATGCCAACCAAAAAAATGGATGGGTTAACCTAAATGTACTTAACAGTCAGGCAGGTAAACCATACATTGAACTTGACACTTTTGTACCTAAGAAGAAGGCTAATGGGGTGGACACAGCACCTAACCAAGCACCTGTACAAGAGGCAGATTTACCCTTCTAATTAACTAACTAAAAGAAGACAAGGGGTTTAATTATCCCTTGTTTTTTCTTTAGTAAATGTTGAAAATGTTAATTTTTTCCCTTAGAAATGGGAAATAAAAAAAATACAATTAAATAAACGCTATAAAGATATATAGAACTATAAAATCAACATAATGAGCAATAACGTAACAATATTTAGAAACATAAAAGACACATCTACTCCGTTCTTTAAAGATATGGCATCTATTCTTGATAGAATGAAAGATGGCAAGTCTAAGGATTTGATTAAGCAGATTAGGTCAGAGAAGAATAAAGAGGTTCGACAGGAACTAAAAAAGAATTTACCAGCAATTTGTTTTTCTGGAACATTTAATAAAAGAAATGATGATAGTATCATTGAACACAGTGGATTCATTTGCTTAGACTTTGATGGATACAAGACTAAGAAGGATATGTTAGCCGAAAAGGAAAGGTTATCAAAAGATAGATTCACATATTCTGTATTTGTATCGCCAAGTGGTAACGGATTAAAGTCTTTAGTAAAGATACCTGCAGATATTGAGAATCACAAGAACTACTTTACATCATTAGAAAAACATTATAACTCAGAATATTTCGATAAGACAAGTAAGAACATATCAAGAGTATGTTACGAGTCTTACGATCCATTAATATTTATTAACTTAAACTCAAATGTTTGGGATAAGATTGAGGAACAGGAATACAAGGTTGTAGATAAATACTCTTCAAGACCAACTATACCAATAACAAACGAGAATAAGATAGTAGAAATACTTATGACTTGGTGGACAAGAAAGTATGGATTAGTAGATGGTGAAAGAAACAATAACGTTTATATACTCGCTGCTGCATTTAATGACTATGGAATTAGCAAATCATTAGCAGAGTATATCATGTCTCAGTTTGAATCAAAAACATTTACTTCACAAGAGATAAAGACCACTATAGCATCAGCATACAGTCAAACACAAAACTTTGGGTCTAAGTATTATGAGGATGAGGATCAAGTTAATTCTGTTAAGATGAAACTAAAACGTGGAGTATCAAAAAAGGAAATTCGTCTTCAGTTAGCTGAATCCAATATTGAAGACGCTGTAGTTGAAGCTGTATTAACTTCTATTGAAGAAGATGAAAGCGACAAGAGATTCTGGAGTAAGAATGAGAAAGGTGTTATAACAATGATACACTACTTGTTTAGGGATTTTCTTGAGGACAATGGATTCAAGAAGTTTTGTCCAGAGGGAAGTAAGAACTTTATATTTGTTAGAGTTACCAATAACCTTATAGACCACACTACAGAAGAAGAAATAAAAGACTTTGTACTGGGTTATCTTGAAAAGTTAGATGATATGTCTGTATATAATTTCTTTGCAGACAAAACTAGATTCTTTAGAGAAGAATTTCTTTCCCTGTTAGGTACTGTTGACGTTTACTTTGTAGAGGACGACAGGGACACAGCATATCTTTATTATAGAAATTGTGCTGTAAAAGTAACAAAGGATGGAAAGACTGCTATAGACTATCTAGACTTAGGTGGACACGTTTGGAAGGACCAGGTTATTGATAGAGACTTCCAAGTATGTGAGTCTTTTGAATGTGATTACAAAACATTCATAAAGAATATATCAGGAGATGATAAGCATAACATGAAGTCAATGAGAAGTACTATCGGATTTATGTTACACGCATATAAAAATTTAGCATACTGTCCTGCAATAATATTAAATGATGAATCAGTATCGGAAGATCCTGAAGGAGGGACAGGTAAAGGTTTGTTTATCAATGCACTATCTCAAATGAAGAAGTTAGTTGTTATAGATGGTAAGGCTTTTAATTTTGAGAAAAGCTTTGCCTATCAATTAGTTTCAGCAGATACACAGATACTTTGTTTTGATGATGTAAAGAAGCATTTTGATTTTGAAAGATTATTTAGTGTAGTCACAGAAGGAATGACTCTTGAAAAGAAAAATAAAGATGCTATCAAGATACCATTTAGCAGGTCTCCAAAGGTAGCTATAACAACAAACTACGCAATAAAGGGAAGAGGTAATTCATTTGAAAGACGAAAGTGGGAATTAGAGTTTAGACAATTCTATACAAAAGATTTTACCCCATTAGTAGAATTTGGAAAGTTATTATTTTCAGATTGGTCAGTAGAAGAATGGTGTGCATTTGATAATTATATGATTGAGAATGTTATGTTCTACCTGAACAATGGCTTGATAAAAGGTAATTGGAAAAACTCAAGTATAAAGACATTAGGTTCTAATACGTCACAAGACTTTATTGAGTGGTGTGATTTAACTTCTTCAGAGGTAACTAATGGAGTTATAAGACTTGACGAAAAACTATACACTAATGACCTTTATAATGAATTTGTTCAGGATAACCCTGACTTTTCAAGAACAGGAAAGAGAACTGTATCAAGAACTGAATTTAATAAGTGGTTAAGATACTACGGAAAGTATAAGACAGGAAATGAGCCTAAGACCAATAGAGATATGCAGGGTAAATGGATTATGTTTATAACAAATAATACAGTAAAAAATGAAGAAGAAAAAGACGGAACTAGACTTCCATTCTGATTTTAATTGGTGTGTTGATAATGACTTCCAGGTTTATATAAAGCCAATGGAATTAACTGGTCATTGTAGAATTGCAGTAAGAAAAGGAGGTATATCTACTCAAGGTAAGCCTTCTCTGTACTGTAAGGAAAAAGACATAACAATTTATAGCAAAGAAACATTAGGATCTGTATTGTATAAGAATCAAAACAAAGCTGCTGAAAAATTGCCAGAGGTGTTAAACTATTTAAGAAATTTATATGGAAAAGTTTGAAGGTTATTATGAGTATGATGAAGTTTATTATGGTATGTTGAATTCATATGAAATGGTAGTTTACAACGTTCCTTTATCAGATATACTTGTTAGAGATGTGGAGTTTTTTATACATGATATAACTAAGCCTATTACTGTAGATGTTGTAGACGATCTTATTCAGTATTTTGAAGACATAGAAGACTATGAGAAATGTAAGATTTTATTGGAAAAAAGAAAAGAATATGATACAATTTAGAGATTATCAACAAAACATTATAGATAAGGGAACAGAAGTTTTATTAACTAAGAAATTTCTGTACCTGTCTATGGAGGTGAGAACAGGTAAGACACTTACCTCTCTAGGTATTCTAGATAAGATGATGAGTGTGAACAGAGTATTGTTCATCACGAAGAAGAGAGCAATAAGCTCGATAGAATCAGATTACAATCTGCTTGATCCAGACTATGAACTGCAAGTTATAAACTATGAATCACTTCACAAGATCGACCAAGTAGGTTGGGATGCTGTAGTTTGTGATGAAGCACATGGTATGGGAGCTTTTCCAAAGCCAAGTAAAAGAGCCAAAGCTGTATCTGAACTTATTAGAAAAAACAAACCATATGTTATATTACTTTCAGGCACACCAACGCCTGAGTCTTATAGTCAAATGTATCATCAAGTATATTCAATTCCAAACAATCCATTTAATAAATATTCTAACTTTTATAAATTTGCTAGTGACTACGTAACAGTTACCACTAAAAGAATAGGTGGATTTATGGTGAATGATTATTCTGATGCCAAGGAAACCATAATTGATGACATGAATCCTTATACTATTTCATACACACAAAAAGAAGCAGGATTTGAATCTTCTATAAAAGAAAAAATTTTGTTTGTCGATGCTCCTGAAAGTTTAATGGTTATGTGTTCTAAGTTAAAGAAGCTGCTTGTTCTGGAAGGTGAAGATGAAGTTATACTAGCTGATACAAGTGTAAAGCTTATGCAGAAGCTACATCAAATGTATAGTGGTACTGTTAAGTTTGAAAGTGGAAATTCCATGGTCCTTGATTTGTTTAAAGCTGAATACATATACGATAATTTTTGTTGTAATAAAATAGGAATATTCTATAAGTTTAAGGAAGAGCTTAACGCAATTAAGAAAGTCTATGGAGATAGTATATGCACTGATTTAGATGAGTTTAACAGCACAGATAAGTCTATAGCCTTGCAAATTGTCAGTGGAAGAGAAGGAATATCTTTGCGTAATGCTAAATATTTAGTATATTACAACATAGATTTTAGTGCTACAAGTTACTGGCAATCAAGAGATAGAATGACCACCAAAGAAAGACTTGAAAACGAAGTGTTTTGGATTTTCACAGAAGGAGGAATAGAAAGTAAAATATATAAAGCAGTAAGCAAAAAGAAAAATTATACTCTAAATCATTTCAAAAGAGATTTATTAACTTTAAATTAAATATAATGGTAGAAGCAATTGGTTGGCTATGTTTAGCCTGGGTAGTAATGATAGTAGGAAAGGAAATAGCTAAGAAGTTATGGCCAGAAGACTGGAAATAATGACAGAACAACAAATACAAGCGAAGAGAATCAAACAATTAGAAGCTGAAGGGTACTATGTTATCAAGCTTATTAAGACTAATAAGAATGGTATACCTGATCTTGTTGCTATACCTCCTAACTGTGGGGTTATATTTTCAGAAGTAAAAAAGCCAAAGGGCAGGGTGTCTGCCTTACAAGAATTTAGATTAAAAGAATTAGAAAAACATGGAGTCAGAACAGAAATATATAGAGGATGAATTTGAATTGGACGAGTACTTTCTAAAACAAATGCATACATTTGAATTGGATGTAAAAAATAAAATAGCATCTAAAATAGATGAGCTAATAGGGTTAAAAAGCACAGCTGGAAAAATACAAAGCATAGCTGGTTATATTAATTTAAAAAAAGATATTGATATATTTTTTGTTTTAGATTACTATAGAGAAGCTGATTGCGCTCCTACTGTACTAATAGACGTTAACGAAATAGAAGTAGACAGATACCTAGACTATATAAACTCTAATAAATATATTAAATGAAAAATTCAGAAAAATTAATAATAGAAGCTGTAGAGTCAGCAACTGGTGTTTTGGATATAATGAAAAAGACTAGAAAAAGAGAGCATGTTGATGCCAGACGAATAGCTTACATGATATTCAGGGAAACACGGTTTTACACGTTTGAAAAAATAGGTGAATTGTTTAATAGAAATCATGCAACTGTATTGTTTGGAATTAGATCAGGTCAATCACTTATAGATTTTGACCCAAAGTTTAAAGAAAACTATTTACAATGCCTTGCTGAGATTAGGACTATAAACACTGAAAAAGAACAGATAAGACAAAAAATATTAGATTTAAAAAGAAAGTTATTAACACTAGAAAAAATAGAAAATGGATTATAAATTTGAAGACATACAGAAGATAATAGACTTTAAAAGTTGGGCAGATAAAAAGAAGATTGATGAGCTTCTTAGAATTGATTGTACGATGTACACTAACCTGGGACTAGATAGTTTAAAGAAAGATCGTGAAGAAACAAAAAGAAGATCAAAAGTCATTTACAAAGCTATATCTAAGATAGATGAGGCTTTTGGTAAAAGCCTAATATACCAAATGGATAGTTAATAACTATTTTGTTTTTTATTGTTTTTTTATGTTAAATTTAGGAAACAATTATAAAATGGCAATACAAATACACAACCATAATTCCATAAATTTTATAAATCTTTTAATGGAAAGAATAAATTCACTTAGTGACGATATTTACGAATCACTAATGGATGAAGATACTGAATCTCTAAAGTCCTCAATAAGGGAGTTGCAAATAGTTTTACGAGAAACACAAAAAACAACTGAAGATGAGTACTAATAAAGACGCAGGATACAGACCAAGACTTACTGATGAAGAAAGTGAAATGGTAAAAAACCATAGAGCATTAAAAATAGAATGCGAAACCAACGGAATACCAATGAGCGATGTAAATCATTATTGGTATAAGGGTAAAAGCTTCTCTCTTCATGTGAAAAATAATGGAGTAAGTCTTGACAAAGTGAGACAGGACATAATCAAGGCTATGAATAGTCATTCTCCTTCATATCCTAAGATAAAAAGAACTAAGTCAGAGACTGGTCACTTATTAGTTATAGATCCTGCTGATATACACATAGGAAAGCTTGCAACCAGCTTTGAAACAGGCGAAGACTATAACTCTCAGATAGCAGTAAAAAGGGTTAAGAAAGGCGTAAAAGGAATTTTACAAAAATCAAATGGATTTAATATAGATAAAATTCTTTTTGTTGGTGGTAACGATATACTTCATATAGACGAACCTCATAGAAAAACTACTGCAGGAACACCTCAAGATACTGATGGGATGTGGTATGAAAACTTTATGACTGCTAAAAAACTTTACATAGATGTCCTAGAGACATTGATGTCTGTAGCTGATGTTCATTTTGTATACAATCCTAGTAACCACGATTATATATCTGGATTTATGTTATCCGATTCTATACAGTCTTGGTTTAGAAAGTCTAAGAATATAACATTTGATTGTAGTATAGCTCATAGAAAGGGATTTAAGTATGGTCAAAATTTAATTGGAACTACACATGGAGATGGAGCAAAGCTAGCTGACCTTCCGTTAATAATGGCTAATGAGTTTTCAAGAGAATGGGCTGATACAAAACATAGATATGTTTATACTCACCACATACACCACAAAAGTTCAAAAGACTATCATGGAATTACAGTTGAATCATTGAGGTCTCCAAGCGGATCAGATTCCTGGCATCATAGAAAAGGATATGGAGTTGGTGGCATAAAAGCAGTAGAAGGTTTTATACATTCAAAAGACCATGGTCAAGTAGCAAGGTTAACTCATATCTTTTAATTATGAAAGATAAATATTTTACAAAAATATTTGCATGGATAATTATATTGATAGTAACTTTTTTTATTTGGTATAGTTTTTATATATGGATATTTTAATGATTAAAAAAGAATGGCACTTTATGGATAAGGCTAAACAAAGAAAACAAACTCCAGTTTATACAGGAGTATTAATGTATTTCCCAGATGCTATAAAAGAAATAGCACAATGCAGTTATGCAGGACAACAACAACATAACCCTGACCTTCCGTTAAATTGGGATAGAGATAAGTCAGGAGACGAATTAGACGCTCTTACAAGGCACTTAATGGAATGTGGCACTGTAGATTCCGATGGAGTTAGACACTCTGCTAAAGTCGCTTGGAGAGCTTTAGCAAACCTGCAAAAAGAAATAGAAAATGAAGGATCAAATTAACGAACAGATACTAAGAGAAAAGTTAAAATCTAATCCAGATTATAAGTTAATACAAAGGCTTCAGCAATTACTTGATGAACTAAGTTAATCTAAAGGGCCTTTACTTTTTAACAAATTAGTAGAACCACTTCCTGTTAATTTGCTTTTAGTATTTAACAAGTTAGAAGATTTACCTGATTTTTCTTCTTTTCTAATTCTCTTAACTCTTTCCTTTACTTGTTGATCATTAGGTGCTTTTTGCCCTTCTTCTTCCAACAAATCAAAAGCTTCGTCTTCTAAGTCACGCTTCTTATCTATTACTTTCATTTTAGATATATTCTTAAATGCTCTTTCTGATAAGTAACCTACTTCGCTAAATGGTAGTAATCCAACTACGTGTAGAGCGTAAGCTCCAGCTACACCATTTAGTTTATCAAGAGCTTCAGGAGTTAACTTCTTAGAGCTTTTTTTACCAAAGTATTCACTGGTTACCTCTCCACTTTGAATTGTCATTATCATATCTTTAAGTAAGATTAGCTTTTTTCCTCCAATACCTAAGACACCTAACTGATCTCCCAATTCCTTATCGGTCTTAGCAAAGAATTTAAAAGGGTCGTCATCTCCTTCTTGCATTATTGAAAGCATACTGTTTGCTTGGGCTAATACCAAATCATTTAAAACAGGAATAGGAACAAATACATCGGCAACAACATTACCTATACGTCCTGCCAATCTTGCATCAAATTCTTTATCTTTTTTCTTCTTATTTTTTTCTCTGTTTTTAAATGACGTTAAATTAGGATCTTCTTCTTCTCCTGTATACATTCTAGCTACATTAGAAAGCATTTGAGTTACTCCTAAACCAATCGCATTAAACATTGCTGTTTCTACAACTAATCCTCCTAAGGATTTAGCTGCAGCAGTTTTATCTCCTGGCAATGCAGTAGGGTTTCTAACAAGAGTATTTAAATCAGAATACATTCTTGTTTTTTGATTTAACAAGAAGTTAGCAAATGGGAATAGTGTTTTTCTAATAATCTGAGTTTGTAAATCTTTTTTCGTAAACAATCCACCCTGTAAGTCAGAGTCAGATGTATTCTGTTGTCTGTCTACTTGTTGTTGAGCATATTGAGCTGCCTCTTTATCAAGTGGTTTAGTAAAATCGATATCCCCTGACTTTACACCTTTTTTGTCCATTGCCTTTAAATAATAAGCAATGAAAGAAGCTCTTGCGGTTTGAACATCAGGAGCTACTAATAGCTTATCGATAATAGCCTTATTACCCTTGTCTATTGCATCTACTACCTTTCCAGGTATCGATGTTGCAGATTTTTTTATTCTAGAATCAACTCCTTCAATATCACCCTGAGAACTTGCTCCTCTATTCGCAATTGGCAATCCTGAATTGTTTATTGCATTTTGAACGTCTTTATTAAATATTAATGCAGAAGCTTTAGAGGTGTTAATAATACCTGCATTTACTGCAGTATTAAATATAGGTACAATCTGTTTTAAAGGTTGAGTTATTCCACCTAAGGCTTTTACAACCCCAAACGTAGCAGCTTTATTTAAAACCTTCAAAGCTTTTTTCTCATCCTCTTTTACTCTTTGACCTGTTCTTTTTGCATCTATGTAACCTATTATTCTTTTCTTAACAATATCTCTTGACTTATCATTTGGAAATACCTCATTAAATGACTCCGAAGCAATCGCTCCTTTTATTTGTTGTATTGCTCCAGCTGTATTAATATCTGTTAAAGCAGATTTTAAATTAGCCATGTTCTGAGAATCAAAACCTAGGTTTAGAATCCTTCCTTCTTTTAATTTACTAGGTTTAGTTGACTCTTCTAATACACCTGTCTTTTTACTGTACACACTACTTGATCCATCAGGGTTAAAAAGAGGTTTTGTTATATCCCTTCCTTCTGTCTCAGACTCTACGCTAATATTCTGAATGCTTCTAGGTATATAGTTAGTATCCTTGCCTAGGTTTTTATTGTAAACATTCAGGGATGTCTCAGCTAAAGCGTCATAGTTAGAGGCCCATACATCTGTAACATACTTTACACCCTCTAAGTTTGCAGGATCAGCCTTAGACTGAACCTCAGAAATATTATTTGAATCTTTCACAAGCCTTTCATAGGCTTCTTTAATTAATTTACCTTTATTTTGATTTTCTAAATCACTTGATTTAAGAAGAGTTTCATAAGTGTTTTCTATTAATTTCTTGCTATCATCAAAGTCTTTTACTTCTTGACCAGGGGTAAATCTTTGGACCTCACCAAGTATCCCTCTTTCAATATCATTAGCTAGGTCAAAGAATTTTCCAACTTTCATTACTTTTTTCCTGAAAGCTTTAGCGTAATCTTTAACTATATTTTCAGAATCTCTTTCAGCTTTAGCAGCTCCATTAATAGCTTCTGTCACCCCTATTTTATCCATAACCTTAGCTCCCTTTTGTTGAGAAGCAAACATTAATTCAAAAACATTAGGCAGTGTTGCTATACTTGTATTCCAATACCTTCCACCAAACCAACTTCTTGAGGTGCTAGTTATCTTGTCTTTAACCAAAGATTTCATGCCTTTAGAACCCTTAGCCTGTTTAAGAATAGACTCCATCCCACCTGTACTTTGATTTGTTTCAAAGTTTAGAATAGCATCTAAAGCTTTCATCTTTTCTTTTGTAGTAAGAACACTCATATCCATTTTTAGAAACTCTCCTAGAAGTTTCTTTTGCTCTTTAGTTACCTCAACATCGCTGTCGGCTATAACTTGCTTTGCGTTTATTTTAGCGTTAGATATAGCTTGTTTAAGAGCCTTTTCTACAGCATCTTTCTTTTCATTAGCAGCCTTCTCTTTACCTTCTTCAGTAAGCGTATTCCCATCCAAAGAGATCAATAGATCTCTCATCTCCTCAAGAGTTAAATCATTCGCATCTAATCCAGTTAAATCTTGGAAAGCTTTTTTCTGTAATTCGTAATCTTTTTCTTTTTGAGCTTCCTTTTCTTTCTTAGTATATTCATCTGCTTTCTTAGTGTCAAAAGGAGTGGCTGTTTTTAGTCCATTCTTTGTTTGTTTAGTTGGCATGAGACCATCTTTTATTTCTCTTGCTTTTTCTAAGTAAGCATCAATGTCATCTACTTTTGAAGGGTTTATCTCTGAAAAGTTTTTAGCCGAATCAGATAAGCCTGCCTCTTTTGTCTTAGAGTTTTTCTTTATTGTTTTTCTAAGGGAGTTAGATTCGTCTAGCTTTTTTTGATAGTTAGCATCATTCATTGTTTTTTCTACATAGTCAAGTAGCTCGTTTACGGTTTTAGTGTTATTGTACTCTATGTTACTAACCTTTCTAAGTAATGTATTTGCTTTATTTGTAGTAATTCTACCTGTCTTTAATAGTAAATTTATTGAAGACTGTAAAGCTTTTCTTTTAGTTTTCTGGTCGTTCTTAGCATCTCTAGCAATTTTAGCTTCCTTTCGCAAGTCTTTCTTCATTGCTGCATAGTCATTAGAAACCTTAATGGTAGTTGGCTTTCCAATTCTTTTTATACCCAATAGCTTCTTAGCTGTAGGTGGTTTTATTTCTACACCTAACTTAGAACTCACATCTCTAAGTATGTTTTCTCTTTCTATGTCTGTAGATTCCTGGAACAACTTAGAACCTTTTAAATAAGAGATAGCATTGTCTGCAATCTTCTGAGGATTAGTATCTTTACCTACCCCTCTAT
>Ga0233412_10000517_pt1 | contig 22247 bp, 34 predicted proteins | sample Na_anoxic_4_MG_FD_180667 | JGI IMG/M metagenome (GOLD analysis project Ga0233412, IMG submission 180667) | Seawater microbial communities from Saanich Inlet, British Columbia, Canada - Na_anoxic_4_MG | ecosystem: Environmental > Aquatic > Marine > Inlet | place: Canada: British Columbia...
ACCGTAAGCAGCATTTGCCCTTCCTATTTCAAAAGGTCCAGTATTAGTGATGTCGGCATTGACAAAGGTTGTTACCAAGCCGACTGAAGCTGCTCCATCTACATAGAACCGTAAAGTATCACTCCAGTCTCCTGAGATAGTAATGTCATATTCGGTATTCGCCGCAGAGATAACCCCTGTAGCAGAAACACCAGAAATCTTAATCACTCCACCTACCAAACAAAACATAAATATCGATCCATTAACGTCCCTTCTTATATACCACCTATTATTTGCGTCCCCCCATTTAGAGAAAATATAATTCTGTGTGTCTGCTGATGTAAAACTAACCTTGAAGTTAAAAGAAAAGTTGTCAGCACCTAGATTAGCTATGTCACCATAACTCACTAGCTGACTAGAACCGTTCATGGTTACCCCATTGCTGATAGTAGGTGAGCCTGTTGCAACTCCACCATTATCAGTAACATAATCATCGTTGATGAAGTTCTCTCTAAACACTACGTCCTCTGATGGTCTGGAAGCATATTTAAGCCCCATATTGTAATTGGTTAAATGATACGAACCTACCCTTCTCGTCTCTTACCGCTTGCTTTACGTGCTCTATAGCGTGAATCCTCATATGTTCCGCTCTACTCATTACCTCGAGATTATCAATGTTGTTATTTGTAAAGTCTCCGTCTTTGTGGTGAACATCCTCAGAAGCCTCCAGGTCTCGTCCCAAGACTTTTCCCACAAGTTTTCTGTACAGAGAGTTCCTTCGCCCCTTGTAATCATCACCAGCCCACCTTGGATTCTTTTCTCCTGTCATATTGTTTTGAGGGCGAGCCTTAATCATCTCTTTGAACTCAGGTGTTCCCTGTTCCAGTACTCCGCTAGCATGCCTACGCTCTTGTAGCTTCTGCTTGTGTTCATCTGTACGCCATTTAGCAGTTATCTGCTCCCTATTCTCATTGTAATAAGCAGAAGTCTGTGCCTTAATTTTATCTTTATTCGCCTGGTAGTACTTCTTGTCATTCAAAGATTTGCACTCTTTACACCAAAGCCCTTTCACACCAAAGCTAGGAGCTTCTTTAGCCTCCTTACAGATAGAACAAGTTTTGGTCTCTACTCCTTTTAACATAATTATTATTTAGTTACTTCTACTTATTCAACTACTTCAGGAGCAGTAAGTTCTGCTATCTTAGCTAGCCTAGCCATGTCAATCTCTTTGATTTGACCGTAAGAGAATCCTTTAGCAGAAACTTGCTTCTCTCCATCCATTTCTACTCTCCTAACTGTCTTACGTATTTCTTTGTAAGACTTACCTGCAACCAAGCCTGCAAGTATAGCTTCTTTCTCTTCCAGTGTAGGTTCTAATAGATTTAACTCCTTAGCTGGAGCCACTACAACTAGGTCTTCTAGCTCCTTGCCTTCAAAGACAGTGTCTAAATTTTCCATGTGTTTTTGTTAATTATAAAAATGTTAATGTTGACCCATTTATTGGATAATACTCAAAGTGTATCTTTACATCAAAGTCTATAGGGTTATCAGTTGTAGTAAGGTTCAGCTGAATAAAGGTATCCGCTCCATCCTTCTGCGTGATTATGAATGGTCTTCCAGCCTTTTTACTATCTGTTACCTCTGACATTCTACACTGACTAGCATCATTTACTGTATATGGTTGAGTGTATACTTGGTCTTTTGTAAAAAATGTTCCAACTGGCATTCCGCTCAATACCGCTCCATCAGCCGATAAGTTAACAGTGTTGGTCCCATCGTACAGAGTGGCATACATATTAGTACAATTGGTTAATGTCCCAACTCTAGTAATGATTGCCCACTGGTCAGTGATAACAACTGTTCCTTCTACCTGTAGAACATTAGCAGAGATTGCCCCTGTTCCTCCGACTGTAAGCTCTTTATCAATGTGATATCCGTTACCACGAGCTATCATTTCAGCAGCACAGTTGTCCTGTTCAGCCCCTGTTATGAGCTTAAGCAGATTGTTTGATGATTGAGTGATAGTCATATATTTTTAGTAAAGTTTTTTTGTGATATATTTTATCGCACTCTTTAATATATCTATATCTTCATTCAGAAGTCCTATTGCCATGTTACACCTAGCACACAATAAACCTCTTACTTCGCCCGTCTCGTGGTCATGGTCTACTGCTAATAATTTCGTCTTACCTAGCCTGATAGATGTTTCCTCTTCTCCACATATAGCACATACCCCATTCTGTTCTTCTAGCATTAAATCGTAATCCTCTAATGTTAATCCAAACTTCTGCATTAAATTAACTTCTCTGTGGAATTCTGACCATTCTTCCTTAGACATCTTTTCTTTTAATTTATCCCTATGCGCTTTTGTATATTGACAACTCTTATTCCTGTTATTCTTTCTCCATTTTTCCGTACGTACAAAGTGGCAATCCTTGCATTCTCCATATAAACTCCCAGCCCTAGGTCCACTTTTATAAGAATAGAATTGGTCCAAAGCTTTATCATCTCCGCATTTTGTACATTTCTTTTTTGTCATAATTACTTATATATTAGCATCAATATAGCTTTTTTGTATAAACTGTAAGGTCAGCATCGTTTCCTCCCCCAGCCGATGTAACGTACTTAACCCTCAAGTATTTAACTGGAAGAACTGTATCAAGAATTCCAATGAAGTCTGTATCTACAAAGCTAGCTGAACCAGTCAAAGCGTTAGTAACGTCTTGGTAGTCACAACTTGCTGCGGCAGTACCATCATCTTGAACAGAAGCCTCAAAGGTAACAGTCAATACATCGGTTGGTGCAGCTCCACTTGTCTCTCCCTGTATACCAACATACTTAACACCTGCCATATCTATATAAGCGTATGTAGTTGTGTTTGCAGTAATGTTTGTCTCATCTATTAGGGTCTCACTAACGTACTGTTGGTTTAGAGGATTAACCTCTGCTGTTCTATCTGACTGTGTAGAACTATCATAAGCTTCACTTCTAGTCTCAAGTCTACGCTTAGCTGTCATTTTAAGTGCTCCTTTGTCTCCATCATCTACTTCATCATCAGTAGTATCATAGAATCCCATAACAACTTGCCCTTGGTCTGTTCCAGCTGTGAACGCAGAATCGTCTACATCAGCTCCTCCCACTGTTTGGTCAGATGGCAAAACAACTGGAATAGAAGCCGCCATAGCCTTTTGTCCCAATGTAACCGCTGTTCCCCCCACTTTAGCTACATTTACGTCTGAAGCGATTCCACCACCACCTGATCCTGATGTATTTGTCTCAACCTTATAAGCAGTAGAAGTTAAAGTGACTGAAGCATCAGCTTTTACACCGTAAATCGCTCCTGTTCTATAATCCACACAGTATTCACCATTGGCGAATCCTTCAGTAATTGCCGCTGCTTTAACCGTTCCTGTTAATCTATCGTTACGCTCCGCTATGATGTTAGGGAACTTTACCTCAGTTGTAAGAGCCGTAGAAGTAAAAGATAGAGAAGTATCATTATAAGTTCCTGTAACGTCTCCTAGGGCGTTCTTTACATTCCTATAAGCTAGTTTACCTACTACTACAACTCCAGCAGCTTGTCCTGCATCAATTGTATAAACTCCTGAATTATAGAAATATAGTTGAACAGTTTCGCCTGTTACGGGTGTAATGGCATCTGTTCCTACGTTATCAACTGGAAGCCTTCTCTGCTCACTGACCTCTAGTTGTTGTCCTGTGTTAAGTAATGTCATATTGTTTTTAATTAAATGATTTCTATAATCTCTTTATGAGGAGAGCGATTTTTATCACCCCCTCTCTCCCTAAAAAAAAGATTAAGCTATTGTTCCTCCGTTGTTAGCGCAAACTACCCAACCATCAGCTGCTTCATCCCAAATCATTTCACAACCTTTTCCCAAAGGATTAGCTGCGAATGTAATCTGAGTTCCACCAATCATCTTAGCTGGAGTAATCTTTACTGAATCAGCTGCATTGCCTACGACTGAAACGATAAACTTTTTAATTTGTCCATCTTCATCACCGTCTGCAAGAGTAACTGCATCTTCATCTGTATCTCCGTTGGTAGTAATTTTAGAAACTATTGTAGCAATAGAAGCCGCAACTCCTTCTGAGGTTGCTGCTAATACTTCTGTAGAAAGATAAAGAATCTTCGCTAGACCTACTCCGTTACTTTCAATAGAGCAAACTTCTTCCAAAGCTCCGCTACCGTTCATTACGTTATAGACCAATGCTCCTTCTTCACTACCATCAGTAGGGTCTGCAATAAATCCTTGTATTACTGCATACTGAGTTTCGTTACCACCATCATCATTACCTACGAATACAATGTTCCCTAGGTTATCATCCGCTGCTGGAGAAGCTGAATCAAGATTCATTACTATCCCTCCTCCAGATGCACCGTCGTCTTCTACGTAAACCTCAAGACCAGACTGAGGACCTGCATTTACATGGACACCTTCGCTCCCTTTAGGAGTAAGGTTAATACCAATATTAGTGTCGTCACCTATTGCTGTAATAGCTGGACTATCCCCTATAGCTGCATTCCCAATATCAATATTGTTTATAGCTGCTGTCGTTACCGTAAAGTCTAGTAATTCATTGCCATTACTGTCTGTAATACCACCACTGGCATCAAATTCAATATCAGCAACTACCTCACCATTTTCATTAACGATTTCCTCACCTGCCACATAAAGTGGTCCTGAAAAATGTGTATCTCCCATGTTTTAAATTGTTAAGGGATATAAAGATGGAGCTGTTTATATCAGCCGTAGCTTTCCTCTCTAGCCCTCACTAGAGGTCAAGCAGCCCCACCAGAGGTCTTTATAGACCTGTAGATCCTACAGTTCCAAAGTAGTCAGTCGCTCCTTGTGTCTGAACGAATCTAACTTTCTCGTACATATTTCCTGTGTCTTCGTCGATGTACATTCTCATGCTTGGTTGTGCTTTCTGGTAAGCAGTAAGAGTGTGGAACATCTTCTCTGAACACATGAAGTATGCAGATGTTGAACTATCATCAAGTAGTGGCCATTCAATAATCTTGATGTTCAAGCTATTGATGAAGTTCTTTGAACGATCAGCTGTTGTTGGATCGTCTGGAGAACTGATTAGTTCCCAAGCAGTCATCTTAAGTGCAGTTGGCACTACTAGATAAGCTGTTTGTAAAGGCATCTTTAGTCCATCATGTGCCTTCATTTGCTTAAGAGCGATATACATCTCGTTAAGCTTGTCTTTTGTCATCGCACCTGTAATCAGGTTTGATTGTGTTACTCCTGTATCTGATACTTCGTGAGAAGCAGAGAATAGATACTCACCGTCCCAAGTTGTTGTTGTAGCGAACCCTCCTGAAAGAGTTTGTTCCATCAACAGATCTTGTTTGTATCTAGCTCTGTATCCAGCCATCCTCATTTCTTTCATTGTAGAACCGTAGTTTGAGAAATCCATCATTAGTTCTGTGATTCCAAACTTCTTCTTGTATTCAAGAGATGTGAATGTTTGTGTTCCAAGTTCACGGATCTGAGCTTCTGGATAATCAGCTCCTTCTGCAACTTGTGGAATGTCTCCATCAGTCGTTACTACAGACTCTTTCTCATTGAGACGATCTGGAGTGTCGATGTTGAAGATCATTTGACCATGTGGGGTATATGACTCGTATCCAGAAAGAAACTCTTTCTTTACGAGCAAGTCAACCTCACTTGGTTTAAGACTTGTAAAACTCATAGTCTATAATCGTTAATAAATTAGTTAGTTGGATTTGCGATAACTTCCATTACACCTGATGTAGTTTCGAAGTTGCCTGCACCACCCTGAGGACGTTTAATCCTTAGGAATCCGTTTGCAGTGTCATTTTCATCTACAGTAATTACTCCTGTATTTACATCTACTGTAACTAGAGTATCAATTACTGCTTGTACTAGGTTGGCTGGAGTTGTCGCAGTCCCTTCTAGTATCATGTTTGGAGCGTATTGAAGTTTTACCGTTCCATCTACACCAGCTGTTTCATCTGAAGCACTTAGTGCGATGTAAACACGATAAGCAGCAGCTATAACTTCTGCATTAGCAATCAATCGTACATACCCTGGATTAACATCATCAGGGATTACTAGATCACCAATAGCAATAGAAGCAGCTGTTCCTGCTACAACATCTTTTACTACTCCTACAGCATCTTCTCCATTGAGAGTGCCTCGGAATCTAAAATCTGCCATGTTTTACTTTGGTTAAAGAATTATTCTGGCTTCACGTCTTTTAAAGGTGGAAGTGATAATACACTTACTCCTTTATTATCGACGCTTGAACGCTCTTGGATCGTTGCGATCTCTCGAGCGAATTCCTTCAACTCTATACCTCTGGACTTTGCAAACTCTGCTAAACCAGCTGATACCTTGACTATCTTGGAATCTACTGGGGCTGGTGCTTCTCCTCCTCCAGCTGTATTATGCGAGATTGGTTTAGCTGATACCTTTTCATCGTTGACGACTCTTGCTGCTGATCTTGCAGCTGCGTCTTCATCAGCTTCTACTCCAGATAGGACATCGAAAGTCTTTTTAAACTTCTCCGTCTCATCTGCATTAAACCCAAACTCTACAGCTTTCTGGTCGAGATACTTATCTCGGTTAGTTACAATCTGTTTTTCAATCAGTTCTGCTCGAGCTTTAATACGCTCTTCTTCCCTGATCTTTTCCAAATCAAGTCCTTCTGTCTTCGTTACTGGCTTATCAGACATGATTTGATCGTACTGCGTTCCGAACTTGCTTTTTACATACTTCTCCATTGAAGGATCAGATTGTATTTTAGCTTTGATCTTGTCTCTAGCTACTTCACTTTCCATTGCTAGATCCATTAGATCCTCGTATGCAGCTTTCTTGTCATTACCAAGTTTCTCAATTACGGCTCCAACATTACCACCCTTACCTTCCTCGGCTTTTGCCTCTGGTGTAGGCGCATCGTTTTTAATAGCGGTGTCTTCCGCTCCACCTGTTTGCTCAGTTTGCACTGGCTCGACGGTGTCCTTCGTTACCTCGACCTGAATGTCGTCGGTTGAAGATGTTTCATCCATTGTATAGATGTTAAAAAATATATGAACCTATGTGGCTCAGGGCAATCCATTAGCGTGAACTGCACCTAAGCTACATAGTTTGTGATATTCGACGACGTTTGTATTCCGCCATCTCTTCCTTGATTTTAAAGGTCCTCTTTCTTTCGTTAGCTCTTGCAGTGATTACTGACTTTAAATCAGATATGAATCTCTGACAGAGCTTTTTCTCAGCCAACAGGGTTAGGTTGCTCTCCTGGCCTAGCAGTTTGCGGTATATTTTGTGGAGCCAATGTGTCTCCAGTGATTTGATTAGCTTCTGGTTTATCTCCTCCAAACGAGTTACCCACCATACCTCCAGTGCTCGGATTGCTTCGTCTGGTAGATACTTCTTGAGTCGTGCCCATTCCTTCCTCTCCATCGGTGGTTTGTGCAGTTTTTCTGTCAACATAGACCTTTTGGTTAATTATATTTTTAACTGTCATCTCTAAATGCTTATTAAGAGCTTCTTTAGCTTGTTTACCTAGATCCTTGAATACTTTAGATCCCATAAACAATACGTGCTCTCCGTAATGGGATTCACTATCTTCACCCTGCTTAATAGTTGGAACGATACCTGCTGCAACTAAGTCATGCTCTGCATCGATCTCATCAAGTTCTACTCCAGTCTTCTCTATTACTGGGAAGATATCCTGTAACTCATCACCTAATCCAAGGTTCTTAGCCATATATTTCATTAGTTCTGAGAAGTCCATTGTTCCGAATATCTCTTGTATCAAACTAGGATTAGTCTGAGCTAAGTTACTTAGGGTGCTCATAGTTGTCTGTAGGAGCATCATTAGCTTCTCAGTCTGATCTCTCTTCAATTCTTCATCTTTCTGAGCTGAGATGATCTCTATTTCATCTATATCGAATGTATTTGTAATCTTTTTATTAAGATTGAATTTATCAATCGCTCCTTGCTGTTTTACGAACTTAACTCCTGAATCAGGTTTATTCTGCACAGCTTTGTATCCTTTCACCTTAACAAGTGGGTAAACGATCTTCTTATCTTCTCTAATAGGTTCTGATAGCTCATTCTTTATGTAAGATAATGTCTGTCTAGTCATATAGAATTCAGCATCGTAGATATTCTGCTTAGTAGAAGCGTCAATACTCTTATTAAGTGTCTGCATTTTAGCCAATGTTTGAGTAGCTAATTGATTAGGATTTGAATAAAGAGCTGTTGTATCGTCTGAAGTAACAGCTATTCTTGAGTTCTCAACCATCTGAATCATTGACATTACTCCTTGTGTAATACCTCCTCCTGGTCTTAATGGCATAATATGATCCTGTAGTTTACCGTTTACTGGTCCTCTTACATCAAATATAGCTCCAGATTGTAGTTCATGCTCTTCAGGATTGAAGTTAATATCCCCATCTACTACTAATGCTGGCTGAACTTGTAGCATTGCGTCATCTATTGCTAGGTTCATTATCTTCTCTCTAAACAGATTATATGGAAGATTAAGCTCTATCTCACCCATTCCGTTGATAGTGTCTCCTCTTTGGATATTCCTGTACTGATGAAATGGAAACTCTTTATGTGATAGCTCAATACCATCTGGTGAGTTGTAGATTTCAATTCCTCCAGAGGCGTTGATTGAGTATATATCGTTTTCAACATCATAGTATTCTAATACGGTTACGAATTCTTTCTGTGAAGTAAGCTCTTCTGTTTCATGCTTCTTCTTGAACTTATCGTCATACCAAACATTAGTATCTCCCCATGTAGTAGGACTTACTTGATCTACGTTCTTATACTTAGGATCACTGTATATTCGTCTAAATGTATCTATTTGGAAGATTTTCTTTCTAAATACCCACGGACATTGATTCAATCCAGTATGATCGTGTAAGTTCTGGAACCCTGGAGCTGGAAACAAATGTCTCCAATCTACATGCTCAGAAGCTACTCCTCTATATTTTGTGTACCATTTATCTTTCTTCCTATCGTATTGAGTGTATCTATTAGGAACTACACATATTGCTGAATTACCATATCCAGCTGTATGCCATAGAGCTTGCATTCGTGTACGAGTCATATTTGCTACACGTTGAAAATGATCCAGTGTAGACTGCATCGTTAATCCTTCATCTCCGTTCATTGTTGCTCTAGCTTCTGGAATAACACTAAGGAAGTTGTTATATCTACGCAAAAGATACCCCATTGTTTCAGGGAATCTGTATGCTGCGTGTCCTTCTTCACCTCTTTCAAGGTGTCGTTCAAATTCATAAAGCCACCAAGAAGCCTTCTCTATACGAGATAGCTCATCTTGTTTAGCTTCCCAGGCAAATTGCCACCTTTTCTGTATTTCATTATTATCTATCATAGGGAAATCACGGTTACTCTCCGTGGGTTTTTCCCTTTTCGAGATAATTACTACCTTTATTTTAACTTATTTTACCATTTAAGTAAACATAAGTTACAGCTTAATCCTCTCAGTTATACGTTCTATGAATACTGGCTCTCCATTCTGAATAACAATAGTTATCGTACAGTATGGATTATCTTCCATGTACTCTACTAACTTCTGTATCTTTAAGTTTACTGGTTTTAGCATTTAGGTGTACGTAGGTTTAAGGTTTTATTCCTGATAGATCTAACTGATCTCTGCTTTCCTCTTGGTCTGAAATAGTAATCTTCCATCAATAATCTATGTAAATCCTCTATTAAGTGATCATCCTTGTCTACTGGATTAGGATTAGGATCTTTCTTATCCTTGCTCTTCCCTTGGTATTCGTCCCATACATAGTGTAATAACTCTTTAATTAGTCCCTGACAATTAGAGAATATGTAAAACTCTGGTTCTACTACAAGTTTGCCCTCTTTTAATTCGTATTTAAGAGCTGAATCTGTCCTTCTAATACATTCATGCAACTTCTTACTACCTCGCTTAAATCGTAATCCATGCCCTTCTAATCGATCTGCATATGATTTTTCGTTCGTTCTCTTGTCATCGTTAAATGCTGATGGATCTATCAATCTATCTATTATTCTCATATGTCCATCCTCTTCTTTCTTCATAATCTTGGCTGCAACTTCCTTATCTGTCCCTGTAAACATCAATTCATCAATGATGTACTTACGTCCCTTTTCATCAATTGCCATCCAGAGGAGTGCATCAGGAACCCTAGAATGAGTATCTAATGCCATTGCCACACAGAAATCGTTCTCATCTATATCAAATGGCTCTATTACATGAATCTTTGGTTCGAACTTCTTGTGAACTAATCCAAGTAAATGTCCGAACTTTCCATTCACACGAGCTTCAAACTCTACTTCTGGATATTGGGAGATCATTCTATCGATATCTATTTCCTTAAGAATTCCCCTAGTTCCTTCTCTCTCTTCACAGTTCTCCCATACATCTGCTGTGACATAATCAATCGTCTTCCCGTCTCTTTTATCGTAAAGATCATCTTTAATCCACGCTGAATACTTCAATGGAGTAAATCCCCAATAGACTATCGCTCCTCTTCTACAACGAGCTATTGAGGCTAGATATATATCATTTGGAGCTGGCTCGTCAAAATAAAGGAATCCTAGATCTGTTGATTCAAACTCTTTAGCATTCTGTTCTGTTGTCATTAAATCAAATTCAAATCCTGTATCAGTCATCCACTTAGCTTCGAATTGCTTCCCTTCCTTCCTTGTATCGTAATGAATGTCGAATCTATTTGCTGGGAACCATAGCTTTAATTCTGGAACAATCTTCTCTTTAATCGTTGTGGGATCAGATATAATTCTCCCTTTCTTCAAATAAGGGAAATCTTTATACAGAGGATAATCAAAAAAAGAATCAGGTGCTTCTCCCCATTCTTCTTTCCATCTACTTCTAGTAGTATCGTGATCTACTGGTCCGAAACAGATTGCTCTTGTTATCATTGCACAAGTTGCTGACTTCCCTACTCCATTAGCAGCACAAAACATATTGATGAAGGATTCGTTATTCCCTACCATCTTAATGAATTCTTCTCCTTTGCTATTAGGAACAAAAGTTTCTGCTAGGTTCTCATTACTTCTTCTTTCCAGTTCCGCTTGTATCTCCAATAACTCCTGTAATGAGTTCCGAGGCACGTTCTCTAAGTTCTTCATCACTAGCTCCTTTAAACTTGTGTTCATGTTTTTCTGCAGCATGTCTTCCTTTTATTTTATTATATTCGTTTATTGCAGCTCTCTTTGGATTGTATTCTGCATTTTGTCTAATTATATGAGCTAATTCTAAATCTACTTCTTCGTCATTTAAGTGATGTTTATCGAGTAATTCCCTTATTCTCTCGTTAATGTAAACCTTTGTTAGGTTGTCGTGAGCTATAACTCTAGCTGTTTGATTCCATCCTGGTTTATCTTGATCTACGTTATAAGCTGCTAATACTGCTTTTATTTTATCGAATGTTTCTACGTATACATTACAAAAGAGCTCTTCTTTATCAGTAAGAACATGTCCACTCTTGGTTTTACTATTTAACGGTGTCTCTAGTGTTGATTTTGGCATATTTTTTATTTTAAAGTATCGTACAACATTACTACTCCTAAACAAAAGAAGAACAATCCAACTATACTTTTATCATCTCCGTAAAATCCAGCTGCTCCTGCTATGAGGATTAGAATTGATATACAACCCTTTTCTTCTTTTTTAGTGACCATTTACTTCTTGTTAAGTTTTTTAGACTCTCTCCCCCCAACGTGAGTTGGGGAGCCTCATTCCTATGAAAACCTGTTTTTAGACGGGCTTTCGAAGTTCTGACTCCAGTGTTCAAAGCTGGAGAGGGAAAGTCTAAATCTCAGAACCCTTGACTCGATTTCTTCACTATTCGACTACTGTTAGTGCTTTAGTTTATAGAGGTTAAGTCCTCGGGCTTGCACCTTGTTAATCGTATTGAAATTAAGACAAGAGCGCTAATTTCGTTTTTCCCCTTGATTTCTCAAGGGTTCCAAGATCTATTCGTTGCTTATCTTGTTGATCATCTCTGATACTAGGGCTTTCAAATGCCCTTCCGTGAACACTCCTTTAATCTTTTCTAATTCGTTTATTACTGCTGCTTTCGATGTAATCCTAGCTAGATTGTCATCTGTTTTAGCATCTAGGATAACCCTTCGGTATCTAGCATCCATTACTGGACGATACAGCTTATCGCACAATCCTTTAAATAAAAGCTGCCAGTCGTTAATACTAGTTTCTTCTTTAACTTCTTCTACTTCAGCCACCTCTTCAGGAGCTTCTCCTTCCCATGAAGCTAAAACCTCAGGCTTTAATCCTGCTGCTAACATCTTCTCAATCAATGACGGTGCTTCCCATCCGTGGTAAGGCTTTTTACCTACAACTTCTTTGTATTTTTCTTGTAAGAACTTAATTTCCATTTTTAGTATTGTTAAGTATTTTTTTATAAACATGTTCAGTAGCGCTGTCTCCTTCTTTGACGGCCTTTTCTAATCCTTCGTGGATAATTTTCTGCTCTTCATCTTTAGAAATCTTATCAAACTCTTTAACATCCGTAGTTCCTTGATCGTCTACGATATGCCTTGTGTTACTAGCGTTTGGTTTATCTCTACGAACCAATGGTGTTCTACCTGAGAATCCTTTTACAATTACGTGAACCATAAATTATTTATTTAAAGGAATTGGATCCATTTGTATATTCTCCGCTTCAAGTTTAAACAAAATAGCGTCGATTGCATCATCGTACGCAGTTTCTAGCTTTCTTAAATCGTCAACCGAATCAGAACTAGAAATACTGATCTTCTTATAATTCTTTGATGAGTCGAAAACAAATTTCATAAACTGAGGTTTAAGGTGGTAGGATTGCCCTTCAGAGTTCCTACCAGACTCCGTTGTCTCTCGGCATATTCCTATGAAAAACTTATTGTATGCAATCTTTACCTGCATATACAATATACCAAAACAAGGCAGAGTTGTAAACTATTTCTTTAAATACAAAACTCCAAGGATTCCGACAGGAGACATCATCCCCATCGTAAATAATCCCAAAACAAAATCTTGCGTTTCCAACATATCCCCCAAAAGGAACAGAAACATGTAGACGGTCAGGATTATACAGTACCAAGCTAGTCCTTTCATGATAAAAGGGTTAGATAATAGATGTTTGTGGCTTAACAAGAACACTATCCCTTAACTCTTCCATAAGGGCTTCGTCTTGTTTTAAAAACTTTTGAAATTTCTTACAATCACCGCACACTGATTTTATGTGGAACGTATATTTAGCATCTCCAGCCCATTGCCTTCTTGTTTCTTTGAAAGGAACAAATGTTTTTAATTCGTTACTCCCATCGCAATACTTACATTTAAACATAGTTTTTTAGTTATTTATTTTCGATTATTGTGTTTAATTTCTTACTCCAATACTCCTTGCTCTTTCTACTTGCCATACTATTCAACACTAGGGCGTTCTTGAATGAAACAATTGTGCTGAATATCACCCTACAAGAGAAACACGTCTTTTCTTCAAAATCATCGTGATACTCCTTTTCTTTAAAACCGTTCTTACAAAATTGGCATTTTTTCATAACATTATTGTTAATAAATTATTCATACATTCCATTTCTATAATTAAGACCTACTGTTTTCTCGTCTCCGAACCTATTCTTGTGGCAAACAAACAACGTCTTCCCATCACTAGGTGCTGCATCATCATCAAATTCAGACAATTCTGCTGTATCATTTCTTGGATACCAAAGCTGAAACAATAAACTCGTTAAGTTTCTAATGTCAGCACTTCCTGCAATATCATTCACTGACCTTGGCTTGGTTGAGGCTCCAGCCTGTCCCTTGTTGAAGTGACTTAACAGTAGTAGCGGAACCTGGTGTTGTTTTGCTATTTGTGATAGATCAGATAGAAGCTTGCTATATTCTTCCCATGTACTTTTGTTCTTATCTTTTCTGACATATCCAAGATGGTCAACAATTATAAGATCGAACGGTGATCCACTTTCACTATCTGCCTTAACCACCTTCTTCAACTCACTTGTTCCAAGAGATATATTGTCCTTGAAAAACTTTAATAGATTCTTGCTTCTATCAAAGAAATTAAGTCCACCATCTAAGACGTCTTTATGATGTTTCAATTCAGCAAATGGTATTCCAGCCCACTCTGCTATAGTCCTTTCAACCAATGTCTCTGTAGACATCTCAAGCGAACAAAACAGCACTCTATTTCCCTTGTCGATGTTCTTCTTGGCAACATACATTGCAAAAGCCGTCTTGCCCATCCCAGGATCAGCAGCACAAATCATCATCTCCTCTTTCCTCCTCTTGCCCCATGCTTTATCAAACTCAGGATGCCCAAGTGTGATAGGTGATAATCCTTTCCCTGTTAAAATGTTGTCTTTAACATTTGCTACAAGCTCGTCTGAATCATAAAACATATCCTCAACGTCCATTCTCTGATAACCAAACTTACATCTGCTTTTATCGCAGAATTGTAGAACATAGTCATTGTTGTTACATCCAAACTTGTTGTTATGCTTAAACGCAGACTTCACTGTCCTGGCCACCTCTTTATCCTCAAGTCCTCCGAATCCATTTAATAATTCAACAGTATCTTCTTCTGATGCGTTCTGGCTTTTCATAAACAGCGCAACAGTATAACAAGCATTATTCCTTTCCCCCTTGCCTACCCCTTCAGTCAACATCCTCCTAATACATGGAAGTGTTTTTATATCATCAATACTTTTAGGCATATATTCATTCTTCTTTCTCTGTGCTTCATGGCTCGCTTTCTCTGTCTTGTCGAACCCCTCTCTAAACTTCTCATTAAAACTAAACTCTGGAGCCTTGGTGGTTCTAGGGTTCGATGCAAGTACTAGAATCGATTCTAAGGTGCCTCCTAGCTCCTCTCGAGTGATTCTAACCTTAAAATGACCCGAACTACCATGCTGGGTATTATTCAGTCGTAAGAGCCTCTTACGGTCGTATATTGCAAGATCGAGAGTCTTAAGCCGTTTAAGGAACTTTAAATTCCTAGCTATCTGTTTAAATACAGTGATTGTGTCCACCTTTAAGCCTAGATCCAGCACTTCTTGTCCTGCTATTAAATGAAAACCCTTATTTCCACTGAAGAATATATCTAGTTTTATTCCGAACACCTCATCGAAGTAATCGTAAATATCGATAGACTCCTTTCTTGCTATATCGACATCATCTTCGCTATCCATGTCAAACACCAACGGTGCAATATAAGCCGACGAGTCCTGCTCTGGCTCCTCGTATGACATGTACGTTGCGTAGCACTCTTTGTGTTCATGCTTCTCACAAAACTCTTTGTGCATTTCTTTGGAATCCTCTCGCATTAGAGGGTTATCACCATCCATTTCTTGAAACTTTTTGTGTGCAAATCGGATATACATTATTTTTTGTTGTTAAATACTTTGTTCATCAAGTCGGAACCCGATAACTCACTGATTGGCTGTTCCTTTACTTCATCGAGCCAACACTTACCCCTAAGCCATGATGCAGGATAAGGGATGTATTTTCCCCCATCTTCTAGCCAGCTTGCGCTCTTCTTCTGTTTAGCTATCGCAGCCAACAATACGTCAACATCCTCGGCCACACCCTTGAACGCTTTTTCAGCATCCCCTTTCTTCCTCTTCTTGGGATATGCTGAGTAGAATGTTTCGAAGTGTGCACCGTATGTTTTCTTTTCCTTTATTTCCTTTCCTTTCCTTTCCTTTATAGCATTGCGTTCGCATTGCGTTCGCATTGCGTTCGCATACCCTTTGTTTTCCTTATTCCATCGCACCTTTGCGGACTTTCGAGCGGCCTCACTTTTCTTCTCTTTTTCTTTAAAAAATTTGACCAAACGATTACTCCAAAAAAACTTTTCATCAATTTTAAACAATTCAAAATCAAAAATAATGGATTTTATGCGTTCGCAATCCAAACGCATTGCGAATGCAATATCTTCTATGTCTTCTATTTTTAAACGAGCCTCTGAAGAAGCAGCAACCAGCTCTACTAGGTGCCAGTAAATTCCGTATCCTTCATGCCCTTCCCTCCTTAAGAGCTTGATAATTTTTTCATCCTCATGAGCATTATAATCATGAGGAAAATAATAAGATTCCTTCATTGTTGTTATTGTTATTGTTACTTGCTTATAAGACCGAAAGTTATTTTGTTTATTTTAGTTAAAAACTCTCTGTCGTCAGAGAATGTTGAAGCAAGCTCTGTAAGTATGAGCCGCTTGGTTTCTTCTTCTTTTCTTTTCTTTTCCTCCTCGGGGATTTCTACGTGTGACATAGTTTTGTTGTTATTATTAGTACAACCCAATTGTATCAAATTTTTTATAAAAAGCAAACCTTTGTTTTGACTATTGTAAATATGTGTATATACTAAGGGTATGGAAGAAAAAAACTACACAGAATGGAATGAGAAATTCATCTTTTCTTTGATGAAAAAATGGAAAGCTAAATACGAGCAAGCTGTGTCTGTTATAAAACTTTACCAAAGATGTAGTAAGAAGTCTGAAACGCCAGAAGATTTCTATTACGAAGAACGATCTGAAAAAATAATTAACAATCAATGAAACACCTTAAAGACATAAAGGATTGGCAAGAACTCAAGAACGAGGTTGTTTGCGGCGATTGCCTTGAGGGTATGAAGCTGATTCCTGACAAGAGTATTGATTTAGTTTTGACAGACCCTCCTTATGGACTTGGAGACAAGCTGTTAAAGGGCGGTAAAAATGGGAACGTGGTTGATTTTGGCAAAAAATACCAAGAAACGGAATGGGAAGATATAAAACCGACTCAAGAAGTTTTTGATAAAATGTTTTGCATTAGCAGTAATCAAGTTATTTTTGGAGGAAACTATTTTAATTTACCGCCCACAAGAGGGATTATTTGCTGGGATAAAAACATAGGGACTCCTAACAATTTCTCACACTGGGAAATGGGGTGGACCTCTTTTGACTGTCCTGCTAGAAAATTTGTTAAAACAAATGATAACAATAAGCAGCACCCTACTCAAAAACCAGTAGAGCTAATGCGTTGGATATTAGAGAACTACTCAAAAGAAGGCGATTTAATCTGTGACCCCTTCATGGGAAGCTGGACTACCGCTAGGGCTTGCAAAGACTTGGGTAGAGATTTTATAGGATTTGAACTAGACGAGAACTACTGCAAGATAGGAGAAAAGAGATTGCAACAAGAAGTATTATTTTAAAAAACAATCAATATGGAAAACCCACTGAACCAACTAATAAACTTTAAATGCGGAAAAAGAGAAAAGAAAAAGTTCCAAGATATTTGTAGAACAAATGGATACAAACAATCATCTATTATAAAGATGGGAGTAAACGAAAAGCTAAAAGAAAAAGTGTTTGAAATAAAATAGTATTGACATTTTGTATTTACTTCGATATACTGGAATCAGATCAGTCATAGAGTCTAAATAATATAAGCACTCTGTAAGCATTGGTCACAAATTATTACTTAGCCTGTAATCATGAACATCAAAACAACTGTTGAAGTAGGCGAATCTGTCTACATGGTCGAAGCTCCGACGTTTGAGCTTCACGAGGAGAAGTTAGGATCTTTACAAAGGTTTGTTGAATACAAGCCTGGTGAAGAGTTGGTTCCAGAAGAAGATTACGAACCAGATCCAAGCTCTTTGTATAGAGAGCAGGTAGAATTCGATTTAACTAATTTTTAACAAACACAACATGGATGTACAAGATTTAAATGACATTGCAAATGATATAGCTGTATCAAGAATAGAAATGTCTGCTTTAGAAAAAGAACTAGAAGAGTGGTTAAAGGCTACTCCTAGGTATCAAGAATTCATGGGAAAAATAACCGAAGCTAAGTTAAGGAAGGATGAACTATCTAAAAAGTTGTTAGACGCCATGAGAGAGTCTAATCTAAAGTCGTGGAAGACGGAGCAAGCTTCGTTCTCTAGGGCCATTAGAAAGAGTGTAACATTTGATCCTATCATCAAGAAACAAATAGAACAAAAGTTGAAAGCTGGAGAAGAAGTAGAAAATTGGGAGTTAAATGAAAAAGAATATATATCAATTAGATTAACCAAATAATTATGGATTATTTCAAAATGAAAAGCGTGCTCACCGCTAACAACCAAACGGTTAAAGTTGAGATACTAAAGGACTTCGGAATGCAGGAAGCTGATAAGTGGGGAAATGTAAATCATAGATATGGAATACTAGTTAATGGACAGAAACTGTATTGGGATGCTTCTCAAGTAGCTTGTAAAAGAATGGCTGATATAGGTAATCCTAAAACTGTTATCATTAAAAGAATAGACAAGGGTGAGAAAACTATGTTTAATTATCACGTAGAAGGAGACGTTAATGTTCAAGAGCAGAACGTGGTACAAGTAACCGAAGCTCCTAAGGATGATTTTCAGGATAAGGTTTCAAGAGGAGCAGCATGGAACAATGCAGTAGCTTATGTATTAAAAAAAGAAGATATTTCTACTATGAGCGTAGCCGATCTATGTGGAGCTGTGTGTGAAGTGGCAGAAGTAATATCTGTATTTCAAAAAGCTTTCGTTAACGGAGAAAAGAAAGATCCAGTAGAAATGGCTAGAGATATTATGGGTGGAGAAGTAGTTGGAAGTATTACAGATAAACTCGTAGCTGATAAAAAAGCAGAAGATATAGATGATTTGCCTTTTAATTAAGACCTTGATAAGTCTCTAAACTATCTGTTAAAATGGTAATACAAATAACCGTTTTAAAATGAAAGAATGTAGAAAATGTGGAGAAAAAAAAGGCCTTTGTGAATACTATGTGCACAAGGATATGCTAGATGGCCACCTGAATATATGCAAAAAGTGTGTTAAAAAAAGGACTAGAGACTATAGAATCAACAACTACGAAACGTGTAAAAAGATTGATAGGAAGAAGTACTTAAAAAGAAGGGAGGCAGCTTTAAAAAGACAATCTGAATATGCTAGGGAAAATGAGAAGCAAAAATATATCGGCTGGATAGGCAATATATTAAGGCGAGCAATTCGCAAAGGAGCCATGAAGAAACACCCGTGTAGTGTATGTGGGGAAAAGAAGTCACAAGCCCACCATTCAAATTATTTAGAACCATACAACGTTATATGGTTTTGTGATTATCATCACAAGCAATGGCACAGGGGAAACAAGCCAGTATATCCTAAGAATCTAGTCAGAGATATAAAAACACTAAATACTTAAATTTATGTTAATCAATTTACACAACGCTCAGATAGAGAAGGTGCAAACTATGGTCGACAGGAGCATTCAGGTGAGACTAGGCTTGCCTGAACTCGCTCCAGCTGAAATGACAGAACTCTTCTCTGCTCTCAACAACGATGTTCATCAAATCAGTTTTGAACATGAAGAAACAGAAAAGAAGTCCCCATCTACTAGATTAAGAAGTGTGCTCTATCTTCTCTGGAAACAATCTTATAAAGACAAGTATGAAGAATTTGAAGTTTTCTACAGAGCAAGGATGGAAAACTTAATTGATCAGATAAAAGAAAAACTGGAGCCGTTATAAGCTCCTTTAGGGGGAGGAAAATCTTCAAGAAGGTTACAGGCCCTCCCTCTAAATAAGTTTATAACTAAACAATATGTATGACTACAGTCCTCCGAATAATAGCAGCAGGAATGATCGCATTATTAGCGATGTACACCTTATTCATTATCTTAGGTGTATTCCTTGCGCTATCCCAGTGGTTCTTATTCTGGGTTTTATTACCAACGTTGTATTAGCTATTAACTAAAAACACCATGAAAACATTCGAAGACTTCTTACAAGAAAAACACGCAGAGCAGTACATCGGTTTGGATGACGACATGCCAGACGATTGCGGAGAATGGATTGCTAACCTAGACGTGGATGAGCTGATTGATTATGCAGACGAAGCTATATCCCAAGACCGCAAGCGTATAGAGGAGGAGGTGCGACTTCTAAAGAAAAGGAAATTCCCAATAGGAGAAAGACCCTGGTGTGTAGTTTGTTTCAATAGAGTAATGAAAGAGCTAATTAAAATTCTTAAGGGCGAAGGAGGCCCGAATAAGTAGAATCACTTTTAAAACTTTTAACCAAATAGGATGGCACAAATAGTAAAAAAAGAATGCACTCATTGGAATTTTGAATATAAGGGGATTTTTTGTGAAGTTGTATTTTGGAACAAAGATTATCATAAGGAAAACAAGGACGTTTATTGGGCTGGTGGAATATGGAACTCATACATTTATATAAAAAAAGATAGGCACCCAGAGCTTTTCAAGAAACATTCATTGAGACTTAAAAATGGTAGACATTCCATATTTGATGTAGCCATTGACATGGCGAGCGGAGTAACTTTTTATGAAAAACTTTATAATGAAAGAGGCAAAGTTTATGCAATAAAAATAGGGAATGACTATAACCATATTTGGAACGGAGGAGAAGATAAGGACATGATTATTTCCCATTTGAAAGACACAGTGGACTCATTAACACCCCCACCCCATGCTAAATAAGCAAAACATAGAGGAAACCACAACACAGCGTAGCGGAGAGAACCAGCTCGGAGAGGCAAAAAAATGTATCACAAATGAAATCCTGAACTTAAAAAGAGACATGATTATCTTAAGGGTAGACGGAGTAGAAAGAATGGTGCACAAAAACAAGTTTGACAAAGGCTTCAACTTTGCTATTGAACAAGTTCTTAAGATTATAAATAATGAGAAATAAACATTTAGACATGATAGGTGACACATTAAAAATGCTAGCAGATAAGATATATGAAGAAACTGGAGAAAAAATGTTGATAGGATGGGGCGTTGACGAAGGGGAAACAACGACTGAAGGATGTGTTACTTCTGACGGTATGAACTACCCTACTGCTTGCAAATTATTGGTAGGGATAACATGGTTCGCAACAGAGTGGTATGGAAATTTGCCAGAAGATGAAGTAAGGGGATTGGACGACCTTTAAATTATAGATACCTTCCTCTAGTGGAGGTGGACAAGTGGGCAGAAAAGATGCTACCCTTAAAGCATGCCGTATAAAAACAAACAAGATATACTAATGGCCTCCAAGAGGTGGGCCAAGAGAAACCCTGAAAAGTGTAAGGAAAGGGCTGCAATACAGCATAAAGCTGCAAGTGCCTTCCCTGAAAGACAGGAGTGCAGCATTAAGGGGTGTGAAGAGCCTGGAGAAAGACATCATCCAGACTACTCAAAGCCAACTGAAATAATCTGGCTGTGTAAAAAACATCACGAGATGGTTCATCATTCTGAATACAGGAGGTGTTCTATTGAAGGTTGTGACAGAAAGCATATGGCCAAGGGGTTATGTCACCCCTGCTATAAGAAACAGAGAAGGGCAAAAGGATTCGCAAAGAACTCTGCGTAGCTCCCTGCCCTCCACTAGAGAAAAGTGTTTATAAATTAACCCCATAACAATGGAACAAAGAACTGAACTACAACCAGTTAATGCAGACAGAGGGCTTGCCCTTGGTAGAGCGTTAGTAGAAAGATACACAAACTACGACAACTCTATTCAAGAAATTAACGTACAAGCTAGAGGACAAATGCAGTTACTCTTAACAGATATGATGCTTACCCTTACGCCTACTGACTTTGAAGAAGCAGGATTTAGAATGGGAATAACTGAACAGAACGCTATCTGTGACATGACAAAGATGGGAGATATGATTGGTGGGCAATTTGTTTTCCAAGAATGGATGTCACCTAACGACTACGCTTTTCTGGGAGCTGTTGCTCAGGGGATACGTGGAAAGTTTGAGGAGATAAGTTCGGATGATTGTCCTATAATTACTAAGGATGAAGTATGGGATAAAGTCGAACTACCAATGACACGGGAAGAAGAACTAGAAGAGACGTTAAGAAGACGCTAACAAACTAAATGAACATTGAAAGAAAGAAACAGAATATCAAACAGAGCAGATGATTTGACTAAAGACTTACAAACTTCGTGGCTTTGGAAATGGAAGCAGGCCGTTAATAACAGAGAGGCAAGACTAGAAAAAACAAAAGACGCTATAACAGGAGTACAAGAATGGCTTAAACTATATATGCTCGACCTATTATCTGCCGTGGACATAGAATGGAATATCAACAGGATCAGAAGAAGATTATTTGGAGATGGAAAAGAACCACCAAAGCGTAAGTAGGTATTTACTTTTCCTTGAAAATATGTTAAGATACTTATAGTCATTAACCCCTCAT
>Ga0233412_10000519_pt1 | contig 22145 bp, 31 predicted proteins | sample Na_anoxic_4_MG_FD_180667 | JGI IMG/M metagenome (GOLD analysis project Ga0233412, IMG submission 180667) | Seawater microbial communities from Saanich Inlet, British Columbia, Canada - Na_anoxic_4_MG | ecosystem: Environmental > Aquatic > Marine > Inlet | place: Canada: British Columbia...
ATAAAATTGAACATAAATGTATTATTTTCTTATTCATATAGTATATATTAATATATTTATTTAATAATTAGGAATAATCCTATACATATTTGAACCATCGTACCACCTACTATTTAATAGTAATCTATTATTTAATTCTGGTGTTAAATGTTGATAAATTGCATTATAATTATTTGATAATGGATAATAATAATTTTTACTAAATACCCAATTATTATTATTTCTAAATCCCCATTGATTAAACCAATCATATACACGCGGACTGCTAATTCCACCAAATTTTTCTGTAATATTATAATAATTATTTATAATAAAAATAATAAAAAATATAAATATTAATTTTAATAACATATATAATATATTAATAAATTAGTTTAATTATCTAAAATATTTTATATATTTAATATATTAATGACAAAAAATAAAAAAGGTGATTACAATAAAAATAAAAACCAAAATGATAACAAAAGTTCAAATAAATTAATTGAACCTGTTACAGATAATGAAGATTCTTTATCAAAAACACCTACACCAAATTCAACACCAATTTCAACACCTCAGATTAATTCTAATGAAAATAAGGATAATATTAATAATATTTTACTTAATATGAAAATTATATCAGAAATAAAAGAGAGTGATAAACTATTAACAAATAATGACTGCTTAGAAATAGATACCAGATATGTTAAATTTGTTCAAAGATGGTGGTATGAAGATGGTAGGGAGGTAACTCTCATTAAAATTTCAGACATAATCGATAATTTATTTAATTTTATAGATAATAATTATGGCCCAAAAAGTAATTTAGTAAATAAAGGAAATTTTGATGAAGATAAAACACATTTATTTCAAAGAATACATCTTATTTTACAAAATAGTATTAAAGGTCTTGAAAATTTAAAAACAACTTATAAAGATGATATTAAAACAATTAGTCAAATTGATTTAATTATCGAAAAAGTAAATATAAGGGTTGAAAGAATGAGTTCGAAAGTAAAACTAACATAAGATTTTAATATTTCCAATTCGATAGAGGATTTACATGATTTAATTTATCTGCTTTTATTGGAATAATTTCTGTTTTATATTTAAAAAATTTAATCTTCGGTGGATTCAATAATTCACCAAATCTATCCTTTTTAAACACTGCTTTTTTCCATTTATTTACTGGTAATAATATTCTATTTGCTTTATAAAAAAATAATTTATGACCACTATTATGTGTAGTTTCTCTTAATATTAAATTTATATTTTTAATATTATTATCACTCTTTTGACATATTTTAGAAACGGCTTTTTCTGCAGCGTTTAATGGTATTTGGCCCTTTGAAACATCAATTTTAAATCTATTTCTCTTATTTAAGATACTATGTTCTAATACTACATATTTACTATTTATTTTTTGAACATTAACAACGGTGAACCATCTAGTATTAGTCATTATTATAATAAATAATTATATTTAAATTATGATTTATACCTAAAATTAAATATATCAAATAATAATATATCATTATAGAATATATGAATTATAATGAATTATTTATATATTATAGAGCAATAATAGTGAGTATATTAGCATCTGTATCCGATATAAGTGTTATGTTTACGTTAGATAGAACTAAATTAAATGAAAGTATTATTTTGATTTTATCATCATTTACAGGACTATTAATTCAATTTTTTGGTCAAAAATATTGGACATTCAAAAGTGTAACTAAATCAAGTCAAAAATTAATGTATCAAGTTGCTCAATTTTTTACATTAGAAATATCTCTTATATTGTTTATTGTATTTATGTATGGATATGTTTATGAATATGTTACAAAAGTTATATCAAAATATAATAAAAATTATGCAAATGGTGTATTTACAAAATACATTTTTAAATTAGATAAGAATAATAATATTATATTAACAAATATTGGAAAAATTTTATTAAAATCTGTTATGGTCTTTATTTTATTTAATGCAATTTCATACCCTATTTGGAGATATGTAATATTTGTTGAAAAAAAATAAAATACTACTAAATCTAAAATAAAATATTTGTCTAATATATAAAAATGAAAACAGTTTTATTTGGCTCAGTTGGCTTATTATTAATTGTATTATTAGTACTTGTAATTGTTGTATTAGTAAATAGATCAGGTGACTCACCATCTCCTGTTATTATTGGGGGATGTGATGGAACAAGATTTGGATGTTGTCCTGATGGAATGACACCACGTTATGATCCAGATGGCACAAATTGTGTACCAAGACCTAGACCACATACAAGACCACATCATAGACCACATATGGTTGGTGGATGTGCAGGAACCCGACATGGTTGCTGCCCAGGGAGCAGTATTGCTAAAAAAAACAGAAGGGGTACTAATTGTCGTTAATAATTATATAAGTAACTATATAAGTAACTGTATAAGTAACTAAATAAGTAACTAAATAATAACAAACATATATTTATTATTATTTATCATATTTTTATTTTTACTTTTTATTTTTTTTTCCAAATATACGATAACACCAATCATGCTCAAATATATATTCCTTATATTTATAAATTAAATATCCTAATAATGTACCTATTAATCCACCAACTATTACTTGTTGAATTGTATGACATTTAGACCAATATACTCTACTATACATTACCATTATTGCTAATATAAATAAAGATATACTAGATATTGTTTTATAAAAAATATGTAAGTCTTTATTATTAATGATTTTTAAAATTAAATAAGTACTAAATAAAGCTGATATCTGTGAATGACCAGAAGGCATCCCATATGATCTTGAAATTTCATTTGTATGGAATAACTTACAATTTTTAGCATTATCTGGTCTTTTACCGAAACCTAAGATTGGGAAATTTTTATTTCTCATAATTGGTTTAAATATCAATACTTTTAAAAAGTGATTTAAAAAATTTGAAACTAACAATAATACCATAAAAATATAACCTTCATTTGTACTATTAAATATTGAATTAATAAAAGACGAAAAAACAATTATAATAGGATATGCTCTTGTAAATCCATCAAAAGATTCAAATATTGTTTTATTCATTTATAATATTAACATACATAATATTTTATAGTATCGTTATACTTTGACCATCATTTAGTATTTCTAGAACTTGGATTCTTTGATCTGATCTTCTAACACCAAATGCTTCTGACATCATTGAATCAATTCTCCAAACTCTATTATTACATCTAGAATTTATGCCATTTTCTTGTGGTGTATGTCCAACAACCATATATTTTGCATCTAGTAATCTAAGTGAATTATATAAAGTTTTACAATTTACATAATCACCACTAAAACTTCTATTCCACAATAAACTATCATTGTTTACAAATAAATCATAAAAAGCTGGTACTTTTGAAACACGCGTATGACCCATTAAATACATTCTCATTAATAAATTTATATCTGATATTGAATATTTTCTGGCATATTTTGGAAGAATACCACCATGAACAAATACCCATGAACCAATTTTCATTATTACATTTCTTTTTGATAATTTTCTTGAAACCATACCACCTGGTCTAAATTTATTGAATCTTCCAATTTTACCACCTGTCCCTGACATTCCTTTTGGACTAACATATGTGAAATCTCCCATCACATTCATAATCTCGTGATTACCTAAAAGTGAATAAACAGCACCCATTGTTCTTTTTGCTTCATTATTTAATCTATCCATTAAATTAATAATTTTTAATTCAGAATTTTCATCATTTGTAACCATACCTCTACCACCCTTATCTACTTGATCACCTATTTGAACAACAACTGTATCCATTCCTATCCATTTTAAACTATTATTTATAACACCTGCTCTTTTTAAAGCTAATATAGTTGCTTTCCAATCACCATGTAAATCCCCAATTGCTATTATTCTACGTTTTGCAGGCAATATATTTGACATATACTATATAATTATATAATTATATAATTATATAATTATAATAACATTAATTTAATAATTTTTTTATTCTTCTACATCCTTTGATGCTCCAACACTCTCTGATGCTCCAACACTCTCTGATGCTCCAACACTCTCTGATGTTTCAACACTCTCTGATGCTCCAACACTCTCTGATGCTCCAACACTCTCTGATGCTTCAACACTCTCTGATGCTCCAACACTCTCTGATGTTTCAACACTCTCTGATGCTCCAACAGGCTCATCTAGATCAACAATTTTATTTACAAAATTATCTTTATCTTTATCTGTATTTTTATTCTCAAAATTAGAAGGATTAAAAGTTGTCGTGAATTGTTTTCCACGATTTCTCCTGGATTTCAATGAATCACTATTATTTTCAGCAAATTTATCAAAAACATCAGTTGTTCGCAAAAACTTGGCAAGACGTGTCCATTGATCAAGATAAAAAACAATTGGCCGATGGCTTTGAAGACCATTTAATGCAAGTGCACCATTTCTTGTTACACTAAATGAAAGTCTACGATTATTGTTATTGTTATTGTTTCTCAATAATTTTTCTGCTTTTTCTGGATCAATTTTACCACTTGCAACCTGCTCTAAAACATTCTTTCTACGTTGATTGTAATTATTATTGTAATTATTATTGTAATTATTATTGTAATTATTATTGTAATTATTATTGTAATTATGATTTCTATTACGTCTGTACGAAACAGTCGAATATGTTTCATCATTATTATTATTTTTATTATTTTCAGTCATTTATAATAATATTATTCCCGATAATCTTTATATACTTTTAAAATAAAATATTAACAAATTATATATGAAAATAAATAATATATTTTTAGGATTATTAATATTAGTAATATTTTATGCGTTATTTAAAGGTTGTAATAAAAATAATGAAATGTTTGATAATGATAAATCTGATAATGATAATTCAGATAATAATAATTCAGATAATAATAAAAAAATAGAAATTGAGATGACAAATAATCAATATAAAGATTTTAAAAGATATTTAGATTTTAAAAATAAAAGTTATAAAGATGATGGTGGATATAATGGATCAAATTATATGAGTGATGATGATGATGACCAGGATGATGACCAGGATGATGACCAGGATGATGATTCCAATGACAATGGATACAATGATTATCAAGAAAAAAGAAAAAATAATTTTTCAGATAACAAATGTAAGGAAGGGGTTAAATGGCAAGATTTAGGTAATGGATATAATACAATTGGTAATAATTTAAGAGATTTATATGACAAATGTTTAGATTGTCCAGATGGAAACTGTGGTGTATTTAATGCTGATGATCCAACAAATGTTAGATGCTTGCCTTGTAAAGATGGACAAACATGTTTAAGTTCTCCAGATGATGAATACCCGGGTTTTGGATGTCCAGGTAAAGAATTTACAAGTCCTAATATACAACCATTAAATTGTAAAGGTAAATATAAAGATATTGTCTGTCAATATAATCAACAATAAACTATAAAACTATATAAAATAAATAATATTATTATATATAATGATATTACCTTTTGATGTAATAACTATTGTAATATCTTTAATGAAGCCAAAAGATATATATTACGTTAGATTACTTAATAAAAAATATTATAAATATATTCTTACTAAAAATAGATTTGATTTTTCGAATCTAAAATATTATAATTTAATTTATGCTATAAAAAGAAATAAAATATTATTAATTGATTGGTTATTATCAAATAAAATGTATACTAATAAAATTTTAACATATGCAGTTGTATATTCTAATAAAGAAACTATATGTTATGTGCTAACAAAATTAAGAAAATATAAAAAATCTAAAATAATAAATAGAAATTTAATATTAGCAAGACAGCGTGAAGTTGAACCAGAAATATATAAGATGATTATAAATTATTATAAAAAATTGAATCAAAACATTTGTTCATTTGATAGTTTAGCAGCATAATTATAAAGTTCATAATCAAATCTATTTCTTTTTATAAAATCTTTATCAAATTTATCATGTTTTTTAATATAATATACTGTTGCCATTTTACTAGGTATGTTTATATTTTTAATTCCTATTTTAGATAATAACCTAAAACTTTTTTTATTTTCTAAAATTAATATTATTTTAAATTTATCTAAAACCTTTTTAGCATATTCAAAATGAGGTTCTTCTATTTTAAAATAAGGTTTATTACCTAACCCACATAGAATTCTTGTATAATAATTATCTTTATTATAGGAAACAATAAAGCCTTCATCTCTAAAAACCATTTTTTGAAAATCACCAGGAGTAAGATGAGATTTTGTTTTTCGTATACTTTCAAAATTTAGACAAGAATAAAATCTTTTTAATGGATCTCTAAAACATACAATATAGTTAATATTATCAGTAATAAAATTATGTGGATTAAAAAAATTCCATTCTAAACACATAACTTCTACACCATTATATCTTTGTTTATTTATCCATATCTCAATATCTTTTTTTTCACGTGACCAATAATCAATTGTAGTTGATTTATTATAACTTATTTGATATGCCGGATTTCCATTTTTATTTGGTTTAAAAAATTTTTTTTTCCTTTTTAACATTTCTACTATTGTAGATCCTGCAGCTTTATGAAAGTGTAAGAATATAATCATAATATTTTATGATTATATTATTATTATTATATTTATACCAATTAACTTACCAAATATAACCTTTAATTTTACTAATTGTAGTTGTAACTATTGTTTTTACCGTTTTTTTCAAGCTGTATTCTTTATAATAATAATGTACAGAATCAATAAAGTTAAAAGAATTTGTACTACTGTCAATCTTATTTGTTAAATGTATATTTGCTTTTGGACAATTTTCTCCAGGTATAAATCTCTTAAATATCTCATTTGTAATTACAAATTTACTCAATTTATAGTCAACTCTTGATAGTGGATATAACATGTGAGTAAACAAATTTGTATGTTTTCTTAAACAATTATAACATTTACCACACAATGTTCTGAATAATTTATAATTATCACTATTAATACCACCAATTGTATCAACCATATCTGGAATAATTCTTATAAATGGTACAAGAGGTTTACAATCAGATCCTAATATATAATCATAATCAATATGAAATAATGTACCATCATTTTTTATTAATATATTTTCTAAATGTCTATCACCAATTCCTAATAAATAAGTAATTGTACAATATGCAGCGGTACTTTTAATAAAATTATTTTTAATTATACCAATCGGCTTTTTATCATTATTTGATAATATAAAATTTTGCAAACTGGTTTTTAATTTTTCTTTAATATCATATATTGTAGTTGATTTGTCTACCATTTCAATAAATCCTGTTTCAATATTAATAGGCAATACATCATATGTCGTAATATTTAAATCCAATTTTAATTCTTTCTTAATTATTAAATCCATAATTCTAATAACACTAATAACTATCTTATCCTTCATTAAATTATCATTTTTAATTAATATATTATATTCAAATTCCTTGAATCGATTATTTTTATACACACATGCACAAGGTATCATTAATGGTTTTGTTTTACTATTTTTATATTCGATAGCATTAACTAACACTTGATTAACATGAATATTTGGATCAAGTGGAATACTTTTATTTTCTAGTTCATTTCGAAATAAATTCTTAAATTTATATTTATCATTTGGAATATATGATAATTTACTAGAAATATTAATTATATTAATTAAATTATTTACTGAATCATAACCTAATTTTGCAATTATTATTTTTTTATATTGATTAAATATTTTTTTATAAAATATACAATATTTCTTTTTATCTAAATTTGATAATATAAATAATTCAAAATACAAATATAGTCTTATTTTATCAGATTTTAATGCTCTTGATACCAAATACATAAAAGTAATATTTTTATTTAAACCATCTAATGTTAAGTAATAAACCATACAGGGTAATAATGCCAGAAATTCATATTCAGAAATATTATCAAAAAATTTCAAAAAATATCTTTTCAAATAATAATTATTTTTAAAACTAATAATTTCAATAATATCTTCTGATTGGATATTTTTACAACAATTTCGAACACACATTAAATTCCAACATGAACATTTTTTACCAGTATTAATATGCTTTATATATTTTTTAACTTCATTATCTGTTAATTTATCATAATCTAATGATTTAAAAAATTGAACAATAAGCTTATTATGACCTGATAAATAATAATAATTATTTAATAATAGTTTTTTTTCACAAGATGTATAAACATGATTTGTTAAATTATATTGTATTTCTCTAAATATAGATAAATATATAATCATCGCATCTGTCCATTTTTTATTTAAAAATAATACACACATGTCTTTCAAACTTAATGGTAAATTTTTTATCAATATTATAATATCAGATAAATTTGATATATTATTAAATGTATTAAAGCATTTATCACAAGCTCTATATTTATAACATTTAACATTATAATGTTTATGATGAGAATTATAGATATATCTATCTCTATTTATTAAATAACATGGTTCATCTCTTCTTTCTGCTTTAATAATATTTGTAGAACAATTTGAACAAAATATTCTTCCACATGCTCTACAATGATGACGCCTGTATATTAATGAAAATGTTTTGTTACATTTATAACATTTTGTTACAGAATTATCGTCAACCCATTTATGCATTGATCTTGGTAGTAATTTATCAATGTAATTTGTTATATTTCTTCTACGTAGAGATGTTTTATTTTTAATATTGTCATCAACAAACATAGAATAAGAAATTGAAGAATTCATAATAATATGTTTCACTATAGTATATATGGAAAAAAAATATAATATTAATTATTCAAATTATTGTAAAACTAAATATACACTTGAAGGTTCACAACCCTATGTTTTAACAAGTAACTGGCCCCAAGGTTTTACAAAAGCACAAACTGCATTTGTTCCAGATTATTCAATGAAAAATGTAGTATCTTATAATCAAACCTCATGTAAATTTTCAACATTTGGTTTATGTAAAAAGTAAATGATAATTACCAACCATAATATTGAAAATCACTAATAGATGGTACATTATTAAAAAATAGATGTACATCTGCACGATTTTCTGGCCAGAGTATATCTGCCGTTAAATCAATATTATTATTATTATCTTTTGGCCAATTACCACCACTTGGTATTCTAACCTTATATAATATTTTCAATGGTAATGGTAATTTATCCCAAGTGTTATTATTGTTACAATAACTAATAATTTCATTTCTAAGATTAATTTTTCTATCACCAGCTGCTGATGTTTTAATTATTGAATCATTATTAATATCTTTGGCGTATAACCATTTATTTTTATATCCTTTTGTTCCATTAGCGTATGCTTTACCCATCAACCTTCTAAATTCTTGTTTTTGATTTTCATCCCAACCAGGATCATACCAATTATCCATTATCATTTTAAATGTATAAAATGTACCAGCTGGAATATTCCCGAAATTTACTTTGGATAAATGATTTAACCTTGCTTTTTCACAAAATGAACGTATTAGCTTATTACGCATTCTATATCCCTTCATTAAGAATGGGTATTGACAATGATACAACCAATCCAACTTCTTATAGCTTAATATGTGGCTAAATATGTATCTAGGTAGATATATATTTGGATTTTTTAATTCTATTCCATTATCATAATTAAGTACTACCGATCCACCAATTTCACCTTTACAAAATGATTCTAAAAGTTGATATTCTGCATATTTTCTCTCCTCTTCTCTTTCTTTTTTGTATTCAATGTCACCTCTATGTCCAGCTGTTATCAATATATGTTTCACAACTGACATAATTTGTGTATTATTCAATAATAAACTTAATTTATATCAAATACTATAAATAATCAATTTATTTTATAAATATTTTATAAATATTTTATATTTTATCCCTCTGATAATACAATATTATTCATATTGCAAATACAGAGGTTATCGCATAGCGGACGTACATATGTACCATCAGCTAAACATTCATTTACAAAATCAATACCCCCTAGGGAATACATTTTATCACAATCAGGGCATAACAGCCCAGGCATATCTCTGAACTCAATTTCATAATTTATTATTCTTTCATTTGTGGGGTCTAACGCCATTTATTTATTATTAGCTTTATTAGATTTAATAATATATAATAATATATATATATATAGATCATTTTTTATAAAATAAAAATGTATGTACATTAACATTATAATTTTGGAATAATTTATTTAGAAATTCTGCGCAATTTGTCTTTCCATCTATCATATTTATACTATAATTATATTATAACTATAATTATATTGTAACTATAAATATCTTACGATATCTTTCAATTAATTGATCTAGTATTTTACCGTAAATGAAACTAATATAAATAGTATTTAATCTTATTCAAATTGAATTAAAATTCAATAACTTCCAGATGTATTAATGCATTTTTAGCTGCCATTTGCTCTGCTTCTTTTTTTGATTTTGCCTCTCCTTTTCCAACTAGTTTACCATCTGTATTATTAACACCCATATGAAATATCTTTCCTCTACCATTAGATGGTATTACAACTTTAATTTGATGATATTTTGGAAACTGGCCATCAAATTTCTTTTGATAAAACCTCATTAATTGATCTTTATAATTATCATCATTCATTATCATATCTGTTAAATCTAATGCTTTTTCCATTACAGTTATTATAAATTCTGAGCAACATTTATATGAATAATCTTGGCCTTTATGTTTTAAGTCTGAATATATTGATCCTATTAAAGCTTCAAAACAATCTTCTAATATTCTTGGATTATTTCTACCATTACATACTTGTTCGACATGTTGTGACATCAATATAAATTTATATACACCTAGAAATCTAGATAACTTAGCTAAACTTTCAGTTCTAACCATTTTACTTCTTATTTTAGTTAAAAAACCTTCCTCTTGTCCCGGAAATCTTTCCCATAAATACATTGCAATCACTGATTGTAATATACCATCTCCCAACCATTCAAGTTGTTCATTTGATTTATCTTGTAATTCAATAATATTTGTCATATCGCCTTTATATTCATATGTTTCATTTTTGAATTTTTTCTTTCTAAATTTACAATAAGATTTATGTACAAATGTTAAACGCCATTTATCCATATCATTAATTTCTTCTGTATAATTTCCTTTTTTTAATATTTTTTTCAATGATCCCAAATCAATTAATTTATTATTGGGGTTAAATATAGGGTATACTTTTTTTTGATCTATATCCATATTATAATAATAATTATACCACAGAAATGTTTAAATCATTTTTATTTAAATTTTCATATTTTTATAATTATTATAAACAATATATGTAATCAATTTCAATATTCATTAAGACTATTGTTTGTATTCCAATCAGCATTTGATCCATTTACAAATATATTAACACAATCAATATTATGTTCATTAAATTTTTCATAATTATGTATAAATTTATGAACTTCTGTATCTTGAATAGTTCCAGCTTGTGGTTTAGAAATATAACTCCACTTAGCCATTGTTGTCACTTGTGCAACTGCTTCGCTTGTTGTCCATTGATCTTTATATGGATTAGAACTTCTTTTGTATTCACTTAATTCTAAAAATTGTTCATATCCAGCATATATACTCCATGAAACAGTAAATTTCCAATTATCTTCAATATAATAATTAATACTCGCCATTTTTGTATAATTATTAATAGCTATTATATTTAGTTCCTCTTTTATCTCTTTATCACCAATCCTGAGAATTATACATTTTCTTTTGAAATCAAATGAAACCTCCATTTTGCACAACTAAGCCCGTGAATGAAATTCACTTGTATAAGAATTCGTGTTGGTTGTTGGAGTTATTATAAGGTATCAACTTGATATATTTTCATCAATTTTTAAAATTGATAAAAATTAATAAATCAATAGCCTAAACAAGCTTATTTATTAGTATCCGTTACAACAAGCGAAGCAGTTGCACAAGTGACAACAATGTCTACACCCAACTATATCAAATTATTGTTATATAACTATCAATCTAAATCTATTGCTGTTAATTTTAATATTAATCCAGAAAGAATAGAAAAATTTGTGGTAGAAATTCCGATCCCGCTTAGACATTTACTTTGTTTAGAATCATCATTTGAAATTCCAAATACAGATGAAAATGGTTGTTTTACATGGCCACTTGATTATGGAATGACTCTATCAGATTTCACTAATATTATTTTCTTTTTAGAAAATGGAAAATCACCTTTTGTTTTTGATAATCCTGTTACTTTATCAAGAGAGTGTAGACTATCAGATTTTTTTACAATATTTGGTGGATGTCATGAATATGATAAATATCGTTTATCTAATCTCAAAAAAAGAGAGGATATCCAAAAAATGGCCACACCAGATCCTTTTAATCCACAATCTATTGATGAAGACATACATCATATATTTCATTGGACATGTTGTTATCAAAAACTAAGTGATGACTGGGATTTTGTTACACAAAGTTCATCATCATATAGAACTTGGCGTAAAGCAAAAACAATAGAAGAAATTACTGTTGAAAAAGAGGCAAGGGATTTTGTTAGAAATCAACGTCAATCTGAATTAGATAATGTAGATGAATAAAAATAGTTTTAACATATTAATAATTTTATTATCAGTTAAATTATAATTCATTATTACAAAAAAAATTGACACCCGTATGTATTTATTCATCTACTAGGGTTGGTTTATATTGAGTTTAAAACAAACACAACAGGCATTCCCATTGAGTTTAAGACAAACACAATGGGAATGCCTGTTATGATTTTGGCTTTGGTACCAGAAAATCCAGAAGATCCCGGTGGTAAATCGTATCCTAAGCTAATTGGCACACCATATAGTAGCATGTACACAAATAGTCAGGTTAAACTTCTCAATGAACTTATGGTTACTACAAATAATCCAGGTTTCAAATTTGGATACGTTTGGTATGATGGCGATGCTACTAAATTTTCAAATAATGGTCTGTACGGGACGAATACCTCGGGGACAATTGTTAAAGCAGAAATTCTTGCATCTAGTTGGGAAAAGGCTCTGGGTGTAGAACTTTATACCGATCTATCTGGCTACCCGCAAGTAATGGTTGCTATTGGACGAGAGTGTTAGATCCGTATCCACATTTGAAATAATTAAGCTTTTTATAAAATAAAAAATTGATACTCAAATACATTTATCATTTATTGATATTTAAGAATATATGAGAACCATCCCATCTGTACATAAGTCAGTATGAACAATGAAGATTTCCCCCCGTTGCCGCGTCCCGCGCCATACAATAATTCAAGTAGCTCACGTCTGGTCGCTCGATGGACACGTATAATTAGTTACGTGGTGCGGAACGGTAAGCCGCGTCTGGCCGAAAACAATCCGGATTGTAAGCCGTGGCTGAACGGATGTAACAATTGTGCCCAATATGGCTGCTCGACCATGGGCTTTGGGTGGGATGGCAAGTGTGTGAAATGCGGGTTCCCTGAGGAGAAATTAAGATCAGAAATTCAACAACTGAACTTTGACCTAATGGTCATTTGGATTAAGCTCAGGTGGAATTGTGATAATCCAAGGTTGTGTGCGGAATTTAAAGAAAAGTGGAAAAGTGTCAGGAAGAAGATCAAAGCTCATAATAGAGCGATCTATGCGGCTAATGCGTGGAATAAGTCGCAGTGAGCTCCTGGGGAAAACATGTCATAGAGTTGACTACAAAGATGTTTGACATACGACGTTAGGATCGCCTAACATTATAAATATATATTTAATTACCAATCGATTGGTGTTTTACCACTGGTTTCTAATATTTCATTACATTTACTGAAATGTTTGCATCCAGTGAAATATCTAAAACTCAATGGTGAGGGATGACCAGCTTTTAAAACATGATGTTTTTCTTCATCTATATATTTTATTAAAGACTGTGCATCCCGTCCCCATAATATAAATATCAATCCTTCTGTTTCATTTGAAAGATTTTCTATCAATTTATTAGTGAATGGGCGCCACATCTTTTTATGTGAATTAGATTTAGATTCTAATACAGTTAAAGATCTATTTAAAAGTAGAACACCTTGTTCCGCCCATGATGTCAAATCACCATCAGTTTTATCAATACCAATATCTGCTTTTATTTCTTTGTAGATATTCTTTAATGAACGTGGTACTTTTGTGTAATTAGGTACACTAAAACATAATCCCATAGCTTGATTTTTATTAATATAAGGATCTTGACCAATAATAACTACTTTTGTATCATTTAATTCAAAAAAATTAAAACAATTAAATATTTTGTCTTTGGGTGGAAATATTTCTAATGAATCCTCATATTTATTTATTTCTTGATCTACATATTCCATTATATGTTGATATTCGGGTATAATTTTTGTCCAACTTTCCAACATATTTATATATATTAAATATAAATAGCCTTTTATTTATGTATTTTTAGATCAATTTTAATATACAATTAACACTATTGTTGCACAAGTGACACAAAAAAAATGACACCCAAAATAAACTATTTTTTATTGACCATAGAAAAAAGAGTGCCTAAATCAGGGGCTAATCATCCACGGATTTATTAAAAATTTGAGGATTGAGGTTATTACTGATATGATTTTGAATCTAGGTAAAGAATTCAACCATTAATCCAGGTTACTGGAGGTGGCATTTAGTTAAACAAAGCATGAATGATGTTAGCTGGTTTAGTGGACAGTGAGAATGTCCATTGAGAAACATAATAGTTCAGCCTTCTTGTGGCTTGTTTTGAATCATAGTATTAGTATACTATGAACAAATGAACTTAAAAAAATATGAAATAGCTACATTCCAAAGTAGTAATAAATAAATTATTTATTATAATATACAATTAACACTATTGTTGCACAAGTGACACAAAACGAAGTTTTACGCAACATTATGAAATAATATTGCCAACAAGCGAAGCTGTCGCACAAGTAATACCTACTAACATATTTTTTATAAAACAAATTGATTTAATATTATTTAATTAATTCTAATTAAAAAGAATTGCAGTAATATATATACTTATGATTAAAACAATTAATAGCACTAAATTAAGCAATCAAATACAAAAATTTCCTGATTTGTCATTAGACATCCTTGAACAGAAGTGCAATGAAATTCAACTAAGATTGAAAAGTGATAAAGAAAATGGTAATCTTGACCCAGCAACTAAGATTGAATTATCTACATTAGTTGGTAAAGACAATATTAAAAAATATATTAGGTTTTTTATCAGAAAAAACAATGACAATTTTGATATTGTAAAACAGACAAGAACTGTAAGGGTTGAAACTGCAATGAACCGTATCAATAAAGCAATTGAAAGACGGAAACAATGGGGTAAATTTGGGGAACCAAAAAAACGAGGTAATGAAGGAATTACTATGACAAAAGGTAATGTTTATTTTATGAAACCAAATGGTGATTATTTATTTGATGAAGATAAAATAGCAGATAATGCGAAGAGTATTAAACCAAAAATGAGAATCTCAACAAATACTAAACCAAAAGCATGGCGTTCAAAAAGAGTTTCTGATAGAAAAACAAATCCAGAAGAAGAAGGACCTGAAAGTAATAAATTTAAATTTACATCGCGACGCGATGATAATGATAAAACATTATTTGTTAGTAATATATCATCAGATACAACCGAAGAAGATCTTTACACATTATTTGGTGAATATGGTAAAGTAAAGTTTATCAGTTTACCTAAACATAGAAGAGGACCAAAAACTGGTCAAATGAAGGGTATTGCATTTGTTAAATATTACAATATATCTACAGCCGAAAAAGCATTAGATGCTAATGGAAGAGCATTAGACCATATGAGACTTGGTGTTAAAATGGCTAGTCAAAATAAATAGAATAACTACAACTTGCATAAATTAGCCCGTGAATGAAATTCACTTGCATTAATTAGCCCGTGAATGAAATTCACTTGCATTAATTAGCCCGTGAATGAAATTCACTTGCATTAATTAGCCCGTGAATGAAATTCACTTGCACCCTTAGTTATTTAAAACTAAATCATTATAATAAAATAAAATGTTAAATAAAGATATTTTATTAAAAAGATTTAGTGAAGCTAAATACATAGAAATAAATAAAATTGATGTTAATATTGGGAAAGCTACATCTAATTTAATTGAAAACATTCTATTTTCTAACTTTAACATTGCAAAATTTTTATTAAATATAAACATTTATTCAATTATATATATAATAGATGATACATTTAATTTTTTTATTATAACAAATAATAAATATCCAAAAGAACAAATACTAATTACAAAAGAGAAATTATACAACGATCTTAATACAAATTTTGTAAATAGATTATATTCATTATTAATTGAAAATTTTAATGATGAAAAGATAAATAATATTATATCTAAGTTAATTAATAAAATAATTAATAATACATCTGATATTATTAATAATATGATTATAATTGCTAAGTCTAAATAAATTATTCATCTTTACATTTATCTGTAAAAAATAAATCAAATATATTTCTATTTTCAATATAATATAACATTAGAATAAATGATATACCTGTATAAGCAACATAATGAAAAAATGTATGTCCAGTTATATATTTTACCTTAAATATAAAAGACTTTTTACTATAACCTCTATATAATAATACTTTTATAAGAAATATAATAGTTCCTATTATAGATATAATTAAAGATAGATAGTATATATAAGAATATTTTTTATTACATTTTTCAGAATTTAAATCACAATCTGAATTTAAAAATTTTATATAGTAAACATTCATTATTACTAAAATTGTAAATAATAGCGGCGCTGTTATTCTATAATCAATAGAACCGATTTTAATTAAAAAATTATTTTTACCAAACATGCTATAATGATAAATTGTAGAAAAAATAATTGTTAAACTAAAAAGTATCAATAGAAAATACCAAATTAAACTATAATTTATTAACTTTTTTCCATCAATTGTATCATCATTTTTCCAATTATTTAATTCTAATAATATATAAATTGTAAATATTAATCCTGGGATTAATAATAAATTTGTACCATAAACATTTGCATTTAAAATATCAATTGCCTTTTTATGCATCCACATTTAATATTATATTATATATTATATAATATATTATATTATATTCAGGAAAAATAAATATATCATTATTTTTATTCAATAAAAGAAACTATAATATATCTAGTACCTTTTGTAGTTTCAAGTCCTTCATGATAATGTGTTAATCTTCCTGGAAATATTACACAATATCCTGGTTTTTGAGTTAGATGTTTATAATCATGTCGAATAAACCTAGTTCCACCTCCTTCAAAATCTTCACCCCTTTTATTCAATGCAACCATAGCAGAATAAAGAGAAGAGTCATTATGTGGTCGTAATTTATTTTGACCACTGGGTGTATACTTAACTACAAATGACATATTTATTCTACTAGTATGACTTCCAACAAATCCTTTTTCAGCAATTTTTGCAATATAATTAAAAACTATTTTATTCCATTGTTTCTCAAATCCAATTTGGTTAAAATGTGTATCTACTGTTGGTACATTTTCATAACCATTTGATAATCTTTTATCATTGTGTCTACCATCTGACCATTTATTATTTTCTTCCATTATCTCAATTAATTCATTACAAAATCTTTCATTAAATAATGGGAATTCAAATAAATACGGAATTGGTTCACATATAGATATTTGCCCACCATTTAGAAAATCTTTAAACTCATGGTGTAAGTATTTTTTTTCCCATAGTTTAATATCTGACATATCAAATAATTCATGGTTTATCTTATTGTCACTAAATATATTTATATTATTTGATTCTTTAATGTAACCAATATTTTTATTAATTTTATTATTAGTAACAATATATTGATATGTATTATTATTTATTTTTGAAATTAAATCTTTTATGTAAGGATATTTAAGTTGATTTAATATATGATTTTTTATAAATATAATATTATTTAGTTTATAAATTAAATTCATCTTATTTTTATTTCTTATACATATTTCATTAATATTACCAGTTATATTAATATTTGAAATAGTAGTATTCTCAAGATATATTAATGGTGTGCATAAATCATGTTTTAATTTTATTAAATTATTTAGTATTTCATAGTTTTGAAAAATAATTGATGAATCAACATACAAATAATAATCATAATCTAAATTTAAAAAATATTTTATTGATTCATCAAAAATACTTTTATATTTTTTTTCAAAATATATAACGTTTTTATACTCATTAAATTTATTATACACTTTATAATATGGTGATACGATAAATAAATAAATATTATCTCTATCATAATTAATCTTTTTAAAATTATTAATAAAAATATCTATGTCATCTATTTTTTTGTTAAATGATAAAGTTACAAATATTTTATTAGTCATCTAGATATATTATTATTTATAATCTATAAGTCATTGATTACATGATTAGATGTATTCAAATTTCATTTTGTATTCATAAACAAAATATAAATATCTAATCATACTTTATATGATTAGATGTATTCAAATTTCATTTTGTATTCATAAACAAAATATAAATATCTAATCATACTTTATATGATTAGATGTATTTACAGAAAATATAGGGACATTTTTGGTATACCTAATAAAGGTGTACATAGTTATAAAATTGCTGGTTGTGCTATTATTGATTATATATTAACAATTCTTTCAAGTATAATAATTGCATATTTTACTAATTTTCCACTAGTATTAACAACAATAGTAATGTTAGTTCTTGGAATAATTTTTCATTCAATGTTTGCAGTTAATACACATACAATAAAATTTCTAGGACTTGAATGCAAATAATAATTACTTTTATTAAGTAGTATTAGTTTTTGAACATAATGAACCAATTAATTTAATACAACAATTTGATACTTGTTGAATTGTTTGTTGATTTAATTCAAGTTTACCATTTGCTGCAGCAACTACTAGATCAATAGTATCGGGTAATGTATTAATAATTGCTTTCAATATATTCTTATTGTTTTCATCAATATTCAATAAATCAGACATTAATCTCTTTACTACATGAATAACAATATCTTTTTTAATTCTTTTTGGAATACTTGGCATTTCTTCAATTAAATTAACAATTGAAAATATAATTTGTGTTGTATTGTTAACAAAATGATCAATATTAAAATTACTATCAGACACTAAAATAGCCTTAGTTTTATTATAAATAAGATCAGTTACTTTTTTTGAATTTAGTTTAGCTAAATTCTTATTTTGAACATTAAATCCGGATCTAGATACTTTTGATATTGTTTCAATAGTATTTGGTAATAATAATTCTAAACTTTTTTTATCATCTTCATCAATATTAAGAGTATTTATAATGTAATTCATAATTTTAACAACTAGATGAAATTTTTCTTCACCACTAATATTCTTATATTTTTCAACTAATTCCATGCAGTGAACAACTACTTTATTGATATTTTTAGTATTAACATCAATAAACTTAACAAATTCTAATGTTTTTTCTTTAACATCATTAAATATTTTATTAGATAATTCATCAATTGTTATATTTGCCATTTATATATTCATATATAATAAATTAATTACAAAAAATAAACAAAAAATAAATATTATTTATGTATATAGATGAAAACAAAAATTATCATAAATTCATTATTAATAATATTCATTTTACATTTATTATTAGAGAATATTGATTTTAACTTTAAAATTGGAGATTTGAATATGGAATCATATCATAATAAGAAAAAAGATGATGTAACATTAAATTTTTTAACAGATGTAAATAATAGTCATTTGTTAAATAATAAATTAAACATGAAAGATAAATTACTAGACTACGTTAGTCAAGTATCAGTAAAACCTTCAAATATTTATGAAAGTGATAATAATTTACCAAATTTTAATTCAAACGTAGAAAATATTAGTAAATATTATGAAAAAAATAATAATTATGATAACATTGATAATTTACAAAAAAATAATTATAAATCAATAGATAAAGTCACAGGAAGGCAAAAAGTATCAGAAGATACAGTATCATCTGTATCATGGAAATATGATAATGAATTAACAATGAATGGCGGTGGTATGGAAGGAATATTTGGATATGATTCATTGGACACAAGCTATGCTATTATTGGTAATGAAGGTAAATCTTGTTCACCAACAGGATGTAATATTAATTCAGACGATTTAAGGATGGGTATGGGTGATCCAAATAAACAGACTAGATTAACAAACTAATAATTAACTATTATATCATTTATTTCATTAACAATATTAATTATTTCAATTGAATTAATGTCTTTATCTTTAATCTCTATTGAAATTTCATTAACAAATTTATCATCATAATTTATTGAAAAATTTATATTATATTTATTATATTCTAATGAAATTGTTTCTATTAGAATTGTATTATCATATTCAAATTTTATTGGAAATTCATCATTTTTAATTCTAATTTTATCTTTTAAATTAAAATATGCATGATCATTTGCAATAGAATTCAAATCTTTATTAATTTTTAAACAATAATTTGACCCATCTCTTAGCACAATTAATTCTTTATTCTTATGTATATATTTTGTATAAACTTCATATTTGATTTTATTATAATTATTTTTATCTTTAATATTTTGAAAACAAACTTCAAAACATCTTTTATTTATATTTGTGTAAAAACAATCATCGAATAATTTTTTTCCAAGATATATTTTATATCTAGTAATACTATTAGTATTACTATTAGTATTACTATTAGTATTACTATTTATTAAATTATTATATTCAATTAATAATTTATTCATATTGAATAATAGTATATAATCTTTTTATATATTATTTTTTCATATTTTATATAAAAAATGAAATATATTATAATAATATTTAAATAAATTAAAAGTATATATACTATATGTGTGATCTAATAATTGATACTAGTAGAGATAAATGTAAAAATAAATTTAATAATATATTAAAAAACAAAAGGTTATCTGCTAAAATAGAAAAAAGTATATATAATTATGTATCTAATTTTGCAAATGTTAATAATTATACTATGAATAATAGAGTTATAATACGGTTATATTTAAACAAATGTGTATCACTATATGATAATATTAATCCATCATCATATATTGGTAATAAAAATTTAATAAAAAAAATTAAAAAAAAAGAAATTGAAATAGATAATATTGCTGGAATGACTCCGCAGCAATTATACCCAGAACATTGGAATAAGCTTTTAGATAAACAAAATAATACACAAGAATATTTATACTCTAAGAAATTTGTTTCTATATCAGAAGATTATAAATGTGGTAAGTGTAAAGAAAAGAAATGTACATATTATCAATTGCAAACTAGATCAGTTGATGAACCAATGACAACATTTATAACTTGTTTAAATTGTGGACACAAGTGGAAAGAATAATTAAACATAAATAATAGGCTTATTACGAACATTTGTTCCAATATTAATAATATTCCCACCATACTTTCGAACAAAATTCTGTACACCACCATGTTTTTTAAACAGATCTTTATATCTTTCTTTGTATCCTGGAAGATTTTTGATATGCGATGTTAGCACGTAAATCCTTTCTGGATTTTCTTTACTTTTTCTTTGACGTGAAATAATCCAATCCCTAATTGACATGATTACTTGACCCCCAATATGTTGTGGTTCAGGTGCAATTCTTTGTTGTGTTTTTTTCACTTCTCTCTTCCGCTTTGTATTATTACTTTTTATTGCATTTGCATCTTTATTATCTTCTCTCGTTGAAATCCTATTATATTGGTTTGCAGACATGATTTTTATTGATTCTACAAATAAAAGTATATTACAACTTTATATGTTTTTATAATTAATACAAAAACATATTTGGTATATATTTAGTCAATTTTTAATTATATAAAAATTGCTTAGAATGTTTAGCGTAAGTCAATTTTTAATTATATAAAAATTGCTTAGAATGTTTAGCGTAAGTCAATTTTTAATTATATAAAAATTGC
>Ga0233412_10000521_pt1 | contig 22088 bp, 29 predicted proteins | sample Na_anoxic_4_MG_FD_180667 | JGI IMG/M metagenome (GOLD analysis project Ga0233412, IMG submission 180667) | Seawater microbial communities from Saanich Inlet, British Columbia, Canada - Na_anoxic_4_MG | ecosystem: Environmental > Aquatic > Marine > Inlet | place: Canada: British Columbia...
TTATTCAGATATGGATTTTATCTCATAGGTCTTCTACGTTGTAACTTGTCATAGGTTATTTAGTTAATAATAAATTATTTCTAAGTTTTTTTATTTTTTCTTTTTTAGTTAAATCTCAATATTCTTTTTTAATTATATCTTTAATCCACATATTCTTTTTTTATAAACTAAATTCTTTTGGTTTTTCTTCAAAATTAATTTCTTCTACTATTTTAAATGCAGAATAAGTTTCGTTTGGCTCACAAATAAATTTCTTTTGTGCTCTTCAATATTTATTTTTAGCTATTGTAAAAAATAATTGCCCTTCTTCTCTACTCATTGCAAATATAACATCAGAACTTGCAAATATTGCACCACTTCATTTTGGTTGAATTGCATCTCATCATTTAAACCTACTCTCATTATTAGCTTGTGATAAATTAAATAAAGTAATTCAAGTAGTAATTGCTAGTTGCTGTAATTCTTGAGCAACCTTTGTCATCTTTTCCGTTTCACTATTTCAAGAAGTTTGTATATTTTGAATAAAATCAATAAACACTATATCAGGACTTCTCGTTTTTATCATAGTTTGAATATCATCTAACTTATACAAATCATCATATATTTCCAGATTTTCAAAGTCTCACATATCATAAACAAAGTTCTCATTTAATATTTCTCAATAATCTTTATTATAATATGTAGCAAGTAAATTACTAAATAACATTGCTTTATCTACTTCAAGTGAAACATACATTACTTTTTTTCATTGTTTTAACATATCAGCAACATAAGTATAACTCATTTTTGATTTTCACACATTACTATATGCAACAAGTGTATATACTTTTCATTCTATTATTCATTTCGTATATTTATCAACAATAGGGTATAATGATTTATCTCATAACATTCAACCCCTAGAGTTTACCTTGTCTTTCATTTCTTCAAATGAATTTACATACGATATTGTATCTCAAATAGATTCTTTAGGTTTTATATCAAATACATACTCTGATATATTCTCAACTTTTTCAAGCACAGTATCCATTTCGCTTGATTCTGAATATGCAATATTTTCAACTTCTCTTGCGTATTGTATCATTGTTCTTCTGTTTGATTTCTCTTTTACTATCTTTTCATAATTACTAAAATTATAAGATGTTCATGATTCAGATAATTCCATTAGTTGAACTAAAGATATTTGTTTTTCTAGTCAATGTGATTTTATAAAGTCTGATACAACTATTATATCTATGTTTTTTCTATGTTTTTTTAACGATAGAAAGATTTTAAATAGCTTTTGGTATATTGGTTCATAAAAATCATTTTCATTTAATATAGTCGAGTTAATTAAGTTTCAATCTGTAAGTATTCCTCAAATAACTCCTTGCTCTGATTCTATACTATGTGGTAGTTCGTTCATTTTTTTATAAATAAGAAATAAGTCAATTTTTTTTGTTTGTTAGAAATCACATAGGAGATAATAAAAATTGCTTATCATCAGTATCTTTTTTCTTTACATTATAACTTTTAAATCATTCTGATATATCTTTTTTAATATAATCTTTTCTTCTGACTTTATATATATCTAATAAATCCTTAGTAACTCTTCTATTTTCTTGGTAAGTTAAATTCCAGTAATCTATAAATTTTCATAACTCTACTTTTACCTCCTCAAGAGAGCATCAATCTTTAGATTGATATTTATTTATTTTCTTTATTTCTTTATTATCTTTATTAGTAGTGGTTACTTGTTGGTTACTTGTTGGTTGATTGTTGGTTACTTGTTTAGTGGTTTGTTGGTTAACTTGTTGGTAGTCATTATAGTTTGTTAGCTTTATAATGCTATACTTATTGGTTGGCTTGATGGTTATTTCGTTGGTTGATTTTAACTTATTTAGAGATGTTCTTATTTGTTGTTGAGTTAATCAAGTTTCATCAGATAATGCTATTCTTCAAGTTAAAACTTCTCCAGTTCATATATCAATACCCCTCCAATTCTTTGGCTTATAGTTAGCTTTTAGTAATAAATGTATAAATAATACTTTAGTGTTTATATCATCGTACCACTCCCATTCTAATAGCTTTCTATGTAGTTGAATAAATCAATCCATAGTAATTTTTAAGTAAATAAAAAGCCCAAGCAAGATGGGAGTCGGCTTAGGCTGTTTTTATGTTCTTTTTACACTAATGCACTTACTCCATAAGACTCCCCAGTCATAAAGTAAAGGCATTAGAAAACATCAGTTTATTTCAAGAACACAAGTATTATATCAGATTTCTCTTTAATTGCAAAAAGAAAATAATAAAAAAACTAGAAATTAATCTAGCTTTCCTTTAGTATTCAATGAAAACGAGCCTTGAGATTCTTTCGATTGTAGACTGTCTTGACTGAACTTGTAGCTCCATTATTGAGCATTGTTCTTGTAACATAATCGTGTAAGTTATTAAATAAACATAGATAATATACTCATAAAGCTAATAATTGCAAATTTGGCACAAATTCTTCACATAGTCAAGTATAAATTTATAACTGATGCTTCCATTTAAATCCTCAAGAAGTATATCAAGTGTTCTTGATAGCTCTAGATATACTATGTACTTTTAGCGTTATCTCTGCCTCTTTTATACAATCCCATGTCTTTATAAATTCTCCTCCTAATGTATATTGATTTACTTTTTTACTATTTGTACAATCTTTTCATTTTTTACCTCTATTATATGGTATTACTCACAATTCTCTATAAGCATGTTTCATGTTGTATGATTGAGTACACCATTCTAGATTTTCAACTCTATTATCATCTCGTACTCAGTTCTTATGATTAATCCATAATTCACTATATCATAAAAAAGTAATCCCTACTAATCTATGTACTAAATATTTTTGTGTAATTCAATAAATAACTAAACATACTTCATTATATCAGCGCCTATTTATACAAAGTTTTAAATTCTTTGATTCTCATGAATTTCTATAATTATTACTTCTTACATTTCATAAATTACTAACAGAATACCTTCCTTCATATCCTAGTATATTTTTAAATATCTCCATAATTTTAAATAATAAAAAACACTTTGTTCCCCAACAAAATGCTTTTCAGTAAAGTAGATAAATACTTATTTGGGGAAATATAAATATTTATATAATATATTGTACCTATTTAATATAAAATTACAAGCACAAAAAACCCTATATACAATTTAGAAACCTACGGAGTCCAGTATATAAGGAATTACTTTTGATAAGATTTTTTTTGATACTAATTAGCGAATACATTATATCTATTTGTAATTATTTTGCAACTTTTCTAATATAATACCCTCATTTAAAGAAATCCTTGTTATTTTCAAAGTCAGGAACTGTAATAACAGTGTATTTATTAACCCCTTCATAATTGTCACAGTATTTAATTTCTATTGAGTCGTCCTTAGTTCATTTAATAAATCTAATAGAATGACCAAATCATTTAACATTATCATTATTGTCAATTATTCAGTTATCTTGTGCATCTTCTTTTAAAGCTCCTGTATACCCTGTTTGAATACTAGAATGACTCAATATAGCTAAAAGTTGTTTAGAGTTCTTTAAATCGTTAATTCTATAGTATTTTAGCATATATGGAAGCTCAGGATTTTCTTCATTGAATAATTTTACTGCTTGTTTCATTCAGTTTTGTAAATAATCCCCTTTTCATTCTACAGCTCAAGTTTCTATTTGACGTTCCCAGACTTTTTGCCTAAAGGATAAAGGTAGAGCATAGCCTGTAACATCTGAGATAACTCAACAAGCTGCTTGACCTGTACATGAGTATTTATCTACTAATTTTTGATTATATTTTATATTAGAAAATGTTTTAGCAGTATAGGTCATTTCTTTTCCTGCAATTTCTTCTGTGTAGTCTGTATCGTAATATTTTTCTATAGCTGAGTTCATAAAAAAAAAGAGTTAATATTAATTAATTCAATTATACTCTTCTTCTGTAAATGTCAATTTATGCTAAACCTCTCTTTTTGAATTTAGATTTTGTAGGTTCTGCTTTTTTTCTTTTAATTACCTTACCAGTTTTTTTATTTACTCTTTTTGATGCCATAATATTTTGTTAAAATTTATTCTGCTGACCACATTTTAAGCTCCTCATTTATATCATATAATTGTGCTGATATAACCTCTTGGTTTGCTAATATCTCTTGATTATCTAAATATATTGTGAAATATAATAATAATGCCATAAATACTAATATTCATACTATTATTAGGTGATATAATATTTTTAATCAATTCATTATTTTGTTATTAAAAAATTCCATATAAATGCCCCTCATCCTAGTATAATAGCAACTCAGAAAGTCCATATTACTTTTATTATCCAATTTATTTTTATTTGGTTTTCTTTATGCTCAGATTTAGTAGCAAAAGTAGCAGCTTGCTCTTTGATTATTTGTTTAATATCAGCAATACCGTCTTTTAGGTGTTCTTCTATTTTACTTACTTTTTCTTCCATAAATTTTTGACTTTGTTGATGTAAAGCAATGTTCTCTTTATTCTCTGATATATCAAATGCTAGAGATGTATCTCTGTTCTTTGAACTATGTCTATCTGTTTGTATTATTTCAAATATCTGTTCTTTTGCTTTATTTAATCTATCCTTTCAGTCACTTTCATGTTTTAGTAAGTCAGCTTTTGTTAAATTTTCTGACATATTTATATTTTAAAATTATTAAGTTTAATATACGGATTTAGAATTGAATGTCAAAAAAAAGAAAGGTTTTACCCTTTCCAATTAAAGTATTTAACCCCTAATGTAGATGTTCATATAAATAATAGTAAGAATATAGCTAATCTTCACATTACAGTCGTCCAATGAAGTAAACTAATAGTATCTAAAGCAAATATATAATTAGCTCTTAGAAAGGCAATTAATCAACCTCAATTTTCAAATCTATCATCATGAGGATTACAACATTTCGTTTCTATATCATAGTATAGTTTTTCTAGTTTAGAAGAATCTACAAAAGGGAGCTTACTTACTCTATCCCTTATTGTAGAAAATTTAAAACCTCATTCTCATCAACATCATGCCATAATTATATCATTAAGTAATATTGTATTTTTCAATCTTATTTTTTAAGTTCTATTCTTTTTTTTGCTAATTCATTTAATTTTATTGTTATTTCATTTAATCCTTCAATATCTCAATCAGCTTGTAATCATAAATCAATAAGGTCTTGTAAATTATTTCTATCAGAATTAAGTGTAGACATTTCTTTTTCAAGTAATTGCAATTCCAATTCTTTTTCTACTTCAGTTATATTTTTTTTATTTTCTTCTATTTGAATTAAATCATTATTTGTTAAAGGAACTTGAACTCCATTAACTATTTTAGTATTTGACATATTTTATGTTGTTATTCAATAAATAGATACAAATCATGCATCAAAATTTCAAGCAGACGGGTATAATCTCATACTATTCCAAGCTGTTGCCTTCATAGTAAAATTATCTAACACTACCTTACTAAATCCTGCATCAACATAAGATGAACCTCACATTACTCTTAATGCATCAACTGTTGAGTTCATCTTCATTTCAAGCCATACTCAAGGTTCTGAAGAAAAAGAAGTATTTTCTTGATTAATTATTCAAATTGTATTATTTAATGAAGTAGCTTGTGTAGTACTTGTTGATTTAGCAACAAAATGCATACTTCAGATAGTTAACATAGAAGATAAGTCATTATTAGAAAAGTTTACAAATACTCTTCAATTCATATCAGCTTCTAAATATGCTCTTACAATATATCAGTCATAAGTTCAATCAAATATTGTAGATGTAAAATCTATTTGAGATACTGGAGAGCTTATATTAGTTGTAGTTAATAGTGTCATTCCCCCTCATCCTCATGCAGCATCTTGCCATGAAGCATCTGTACTTGAATTGGCTGTTAATACTTGTCATGCCGTTGGGGCTGTAGAAGCACTAACATCTACAACAGTAGTTGCTGAGTTTAACGCATCAATAGATGATTGGTCTCAAGTATTCGTTCAACTTGTATTACCAATTACTACTTGTTCAGCATCTGTTACATATCTAGCATCTGTAGTATCTGCTATATCAGAAGTATCTAATACAACTGCTCATGTCTTTCCGTTTACAGAATCAACAGGGGCTGATGTTAAAGGATTATAACTTCAATCATCAGATAAGTAGTTAGTTCCTGGTCAAGTATTATCTAATGAAACCCCATTTACTGAGGTGTTCGTTAGTGTGTCTCAATCTTTATCAGCTTTTAAGTCTAATGCAGACTGAGTAGAAGTTGAAATATAATCTTCTATTTGATTTTCTTTTATTGTCATAGGTTATAATTATGAGTTAAGTTTTTCACATAGTTGTGCATTAGTGTCATCTTCATTATATGTAATACCTTTAGAAATACACTCTTTTTGTAATTTTTCTTTTATTACACACTTACACTTTTCAGACCTAATACAAATTCTATCTTTTCTTTGTTGTTCTGTTAATGTCATATTTTTAATCTTTAATAATAAAATTACTAATGTTTACTACAATATTAGATGTTCCTGTATCATTCTGTACAGCCATTTCTATATAGTCTCATGTACTTAATTCAATATCTGCAATGCTCACTACATTGGTAGGATTAGTATTTTGACTTCATGATTTACTTTCTGATATTACAGTACCATTTTTTGCAATTAATGTTGCAATAAAGTCTTGTCAACCTCATACTTTTTCTATTGATGAACTAGATATTATTGAAACATCTGTAGTCTCTAGTCAAGTGTAAGTAAATCTACCTAAGGTATTGTCGAATGTAAATCTTGATGTATTACCTATTTCATTCCATATATTTACTCCTCCTGTATTTGCATCATTAACAATTACTGGAGTTCATGATGATGCTATAGTTACAGTTTCATCTGTTGGGATACTCATATTACCAAATACTATTGATTTAGGCATTCAGCTATTAGCATCAAAATTCAGAAATTCATCTGTTTGAGTTCTACTTCAAGCAGCGAATAATTCACCTCATAAAGTTTGATTATATACATTAGACGTAATATTTGCAGATGCTATATTAGCTCCTACTTTAAAATCAAATATAGTTTCATTTGTATTTGGAATATATTCAATTCAATTCAATTGTATAGAATCAATATCTCAATCAAATGTAAACATTGTACTTACTTCGTTTTTCCATGAATTAACTGTAGATTGCCCTATATTTATTAGTCTTACACTTTCTAAATTAAATCCTTGTCAAATATCTTGGAAAGAGTTGAAATAACCTGAATATTGAGCAATATTTCTAGCTGTACCAACTCAGGCACAATCTACATATACCGTATCCTCAATAAATACTTGTGAACCTGTTGAAGACACCTTATCTATATTATGAACATTTCATAATGGAGTTGATATAAACATATGGTCAAAAGTAAACCCTAAGAAATCTCCCCCTATAAATGCTGAATCTGTACCAGTATATACTACTCAAGATATAAAAGGGTCAAATCCTACAAATTCAACTACTCCTCAATCGGGGATTACAAATTGCTTTCCTGTTATTAGTGTAGTTCTAATGTCATAATCTGATAATGTTTCAAGATATACAAAATCTGCATCTTGGTTTTCAAAATCATCCATTGACCTAATCTCACGTTTATATAATCCTCTTAAATTAGACATATTTTTTATATTATATAATAAACCAATTAGAACCATTGCTAATTAAAGTAATCGATTCTCATGCTCATAATGTAAAACTAGCTACATTATTAATTAATTCAGCACCATTTGGGAGTATAGTAGTTGTATTAAGTGAAGAATCTGTCCTAATATAGGATTTTCTAATATTCTCTAGCCCTACTGCTGTAGGTAAATTAATTGTACTTCAAGAAACTGAATCATCTACAAAAGTAATCTCAGTTCAAATAGAACTTCCCGATTTTGTAATATCTCAAGAAATAACTACATCTCATAATGAAGTAGTTCAAGTAACTGTTAAATCACCTTCTACTGTAGTATCTCAAATAGTTCCTCCTCAAGATGTTGTACCGTCTTCTATAATAAACCATTCTCAAACTCCTAATTCTCTTGTGAAATGGAAAGTAGTTGCACTATCCCAAATTACATCAGTATCTTTTAAGGCAACTGTTTTGTTGTCTGTAATTTTTAAAGATGCATTTGCATTAAATATAGAAGCAGATGACCCTATAGAAGTAATGTCTCCAGTATCTCAAATAGTTCTTGTTGTTGTACCTGTAATGTTTCAAGTTCAATTTGTAATGTCTATAATTTCTCCAGAAGCAAAATCAGAAGTCACAACAAAAGTTACTGTATTATTTATAAATAAGTCTTTTAATGCTCACCAACCAATTCTTTTTAGTTGTCCAGATTCTGGGTCGCTAGGGTTGAATAAATCCTCGCTATCTGATATAGGAAATTTGTCATCATCTACCAGTACACTTTTGTCTAGTAGGTCTTTGGTTACTCTTTTTACCATATTTTATAAATTAAGTGTAAATAGTGTCAATAAGCGGTGCTTCTTCTGCATTTGGGTCAGACGTAACAAGTTGTGAACCTGTTATATCATGTAATAAGTCAGTTATTATATCACATAATGCAGTCCCTACTACATAACGAGGGTTCTCGTATCAAATAGTAGGTTCTGTCCTCGTTGTATACGGGGTAGTTGGTATAGTTCTTGGCATAATATTATAGTAAATCAATTAATCAAGCTAACAATCATAACAAAAATAATACAGTAATAAAATATCCTAATAAATTATTAAGAATATGTTTCCATATTCATTTAAAATAGTTTAATAAAATTATTAAAGATGATATTGATATTAATGTAATAAGTATAGTCATATTTATTTATTTAGTTCTAAATTACTTTCAGTTACTTGTCCTCATACAGCTATTTCTAATTTCTTATTCAATACCTCTTTAGATATTTTATTAATTAATTTAGTAGATTCAGCTTGGTTTCCAGAAGCTAATGCATCTGCTAATTTTGTTTTTGTTTGTGCAGAAACAGTCTTCCATTTAGTTGACTTCATTGCTTCACTTAAAAACTTAGCAGCTACAGCAGTTGCTACCGCTCAAGATATATCTCAGAATATAACACTTCAAGCTCATAATCAACCTCATGCTGCTATATTTCAAGTTAATCATCCTTGTTGAGGTCATTGTCTATTTAATGTTTCTGTAAGTGTGTCATCTAGTTTTTTGTAGAATGCAAATTCTTTATTGATAAAATCCAAATCAGGATTTTGTTCAGCTAATTGTTTTCTAATATTATCTGCTAATCACTTCTTTATATTATTTTTAAGACTTAAGGCTTCTTCTGAAACAATTCATTTAGTATTATAAACGGCATCATCAAACATTTGTCTTATTATTCTAGCTTTTTCAGCAGGAATCTCTTTACCAAATCAACTGATTACATCTGAAAAATTATCAGCTGCTTTTACTATTGATTCATCAATGATAACATCTCATACTTCTCATTGTTTTCTAACATCATCTAACACATTTAATAAATCATCCCTTTTTACTGTTCATTTTAATTTACCAGAATCTATAAAATCATTTATTTGGTTTCAAAAGTCAGATACTTTAGATTGTGCCATTTGTTGTATTTCTTCTTTGCTTCAAGTTATTCATCTATCAATTATTTCAGGAGCTAACTCTCTTCATTTTTGTTTAAATTTTTCTTTAGTAGTTCATAGTGCTTGTTCTACATCTTTAATTGCAGATTCATTTAATTTTTCAGGAATAGTTTTTTCTATAGACTCCAAATCTTTTAAAGTTTCTTCTCATGCAACCTTCTTTGCACTTCTTATAATTCATTTAACAAATAACATACTATCAACTGGGCTATTTGTTATAGTTTCAATTGCTTTATCAATACTTCAAAAGTTTCTTTGTAAATCTTCTGAAACCGCATCAACTATTTTACTTTTTTCACTCCCCTCTACATTTTTTCAAGTAAGACTATTTAATGCGTTAAAAATTAATTTATCTGATAATCATTGTCATAAGTCTAATATGGATTTAGTAGTTCATAATGGGTCAGAAACTAACTCTACCGCTTCTCATACAGCTTGTACAAAATCTCAAGGAATATTACCTATTGTTTTCCCAATTCCTCAAATTATACTATCTTCTCATAATTTAGCTCATCATAATTTAATATCTTCTCAAAATGAACTTAATCATTTTCATGATTTAACTCATACATCTAATCAAGATATCTCATCTTCAACCACTTCATCTTTAACTTGTTTATCAGCTCTTACTTGTTCTAATATTTCATTAAAGTCCTGTTCAGTACCTCAGTCTTCTTTAATATTTACCATTAGTTGGTATTCTTCCATATTATGCAAACCAAAACTAGCCAAGTCAATTTCTTGCTCGGCTTTTTCTGGAATATTAGAAGTAGGCTGTACTACGTTTTGTATGTCTTGTAAATAAGAAGCTGGACTAGACATATCTGTAGTTGCTCAGAATACATCTTCTTGCTCAATTCCTAAATCTACTGCAAAGTTTCAAGTTGCCATAGTTTTTTATATTAATTATTAAAGAAATTAGACCTTTCTTGGTTAGCTCATGTTGTATCATAAGAGTAACCACTAGTTGTTGTATATGTTTTCCCTCAACTAATTACATCTATTTTATTTTTATTAAATTCATCTACTAAATCAGTTGCTCTGGTAGGTAAATTACTTCCTCATATTCAATTATTGTCTAAAATTCTTGCCATATCATCATATACCCTATCATAAGATTTTCATTTATTTTTAACATACTCAAATGCCAATCTACCAAATTCTATTCTTTGATTATCTGTAAGTAATTCTCAAGTAGATATCTTATTTAATAGAATTTCAGGTTTACTTGATATACCTGCACTGTTACCAGCTACTGCAAATTCTGATTCTCTTACTACAGATGCAGGGTCAAGTGTTTTCATAAATTGGAATATTGCAGCAACATCACCAGGTCAACTTGATGCATCAAGAGATAGACTTAAATCTCATGCAGATGATAATGCTGACTCAAATGCTTTAACTTGTGGATTAGATAAAAATTTACTTTGTTGTTGATTAAAGAAAACTTTCTCCTCCTTTGATAAAACGTCTGAACTTTCTTTTTTAAGACCAATATTATTTAAGTATGATTCAGTTTCTTTACCACTTCTTACATTTCCCTCAGGGTCTGTAGTTACAATATCTAAGTGAGAACCAAATCATTGAGCTAATTCTTGTGCATTAGGTTTAGTTCAATCTAATTTAAGAACATTACCAGTGTTTCACATTGTACCAATAATAGAACCTTTACCAATTGTATCTCATTCTTTAAAGTATCCTGTATCTAAATGAGAGTATCTGATTTTATTTCAATCAGACATTTCAATTAACATTGTATTCCCATATCATGGATGTTTTGATACTTCAAGTACTTTACCTCATAATGGAACTGCTATAGGGTCTCATACATTCCCGTCAATATCTAGTCATTGGAATTTATCATGTTTACCTCCGTGAGAAGTTATTTCTCCAGTACCAGTTGATTTAATATAATCAGTAGATTCAGCTCAATTAGCTGTATATGTTTTTTGCATAATATTACCACCTTTTTTTGGTAAACCAAATGCAGTGTATCATCCATCTTCATTTTCTTTTATTTGCCAAGTGTAGTTATTATCCTCACTTGTAGAAACTGTTTTACCTAATCAACTTAATACATTAATTTCTTTACCATTTTTTACATAAACCATATTCCCTTCTCCGTCATCGAAGTATTTACCTCACGTATTTCCTTCTTGTGATAACTTTTTATTAAATTCAGCCAATTCTTTTTGTCTTTCGAATTGAGTTTCAGCAGATAACTTTTTATTATCTTCTAAGAATTTAAGTTTTTCATCTTCTCTCATTTCAGCTCTATTTGATTTATATCTTTCTAGCTCAGTTTGATATACTGCTTTATTTTGAGCATCTTCAAATTTAAGTACGTCAAGTTCCATATCAATGTTACTCTTGATGTCTTTATAAGTACCTAATTTAGCATTATATTGATTTACAAGTGTATTTTTAGACCTAATTAAGTCTTTACTTCTTTTAGCTTTCTCTGCTAATATAAAACTTCTAGGCATTCATGGAAATTCATCTACTAAGTCATCTTCTAAGGCTTCAAGAGCATCATCAATTTCAGTGATTTCATTTTGTTTTGATTCTAAGTCTGCTCTAGTCTGAGTTAATTCAGGGGTACTTAGTAACTTATTCATTTCAGCTCTAAAATCTACTGTTGTTAATGTAGGAACTTTAGCAGTAATATCTTCTGTTGATATAGTGTTTTGATTATCATTTGAGAAATCTGTTCTTTTTCAAGCATTTAATTTATTAAATTGTTCGAATCTTCTTCTTTGTTCTTCTGGTAGTAAATTATATTGTTTACTTCAGATAACAATAGAACCGTCATCAACTCATGCTTTCATCTCATCATTTGTAGCACCTTGATATTGACTAACGAAAGTTAAGTTTTGTTTATTTCCAAAAACATTTCTTAAAGAAGTATTAAAAGCTGTTTTTAAATCAGGATTATCTGTAGCTAATTGATTCATTAACTCTAGATTTCAAGCCTTAGCAGCTTCATCAAATGCAGCAGATTTAGTTAATATATCTTGATTTCTTGCTTGTCTTTCAGTTTCTTTTTGTGTAGATTCTTTTTGTTGATTATCTAATTCTTTTGATTTAATATCTTGAGCAGATTCAATAGGTTGAGTAGCAATTGGCTCTACTTTTTCTACAGGAGTAACTTCTACTGGTTTTGTATCTACAACTGGAGTTGTAACTTGTTCTATAGGAGCAGAAACAACCTCTTCTTGTTGAACAGGCTCAATTATATCTGGAGTAGTCAATGTGCTACCAGTTCATGTTGTTTCTGTAGGGAGTTTAAAATCATTTAATCATTCTACATTGAAATCTTCTTGTAATTCTCAAGTTGGAACAGTGCTTCCAGCTCATGTTGTATTAACTACCATAAATTTTTTTAGTTATTGTTTAAAGTATATGGATTTTATCCGATTATTCAATACTTATTGCAGTATTTATAGTAATATCATTTATCCCAGCAACCTTTTCAGGTTCAAATACTGGTTCTTTATAATCTTTTAAATATTCTGCTCTATATTCTTCTGATTTAGCCATTGTTTTTGTTTATAGTATATTCTAGGTACAATTCATGTAATAATGGAGGAGTATCGTCTTGGTTGTCATTATGTAACTCGACTTTAAACTGTATATCTATAAAATCTCATGTAACTTCAGTAATTGACTTTCTATCTATTGTATTGGTACTATTATTTATAGTTCTTGCTAAAGTCCAAGTTGATGAATTATTCTTTCTGAAGTATAGTTTTATAAAATTATCTCAACTTGTATCACTTGTAGTTATTCTAAATTTTTTTATTTGTTTACTAAATGTAGTTCAACCTGTGAATACATCTGTAACTGCATATCAATCTTTTGCTGTAACTTTAGTATTTAAGTCTAATATATCAACTCAGTAACTTGTAGTATTTGATTGCTTACCTATTAACAATTTAGATTGCCCTTTTGATAAGTATGTTGTTGTAAATACCTCATCAAAGTCAAAATTTCAATTATCTTTTGTAATAGATTTATGGAATGATTGAGCTAATCATTTTATAATACTTTCTCTCCTATATACTCAAGGTTTTGTATCAGATGATGCTATAAATATACCTCATCTTCAAACAGAAATACTTTGTCATGTTATAAAATCAGGAGTAAAATCTATTTTCTTTATATATTGAGAGTTGTCATCTAGTCTATTTGATTGTCTTTTTCTTGATACTAATTGGAATGTATATCAACTTCATACATAATAATCTCAATCAGTAGTAATTATATGGTCTATTCATGCTTCACTTTTAACTCTTGCTGGTATAAATCATAAATCTTTTGTAGCTGTAATCGTTGAAGAAACTCAATCCCAATAAGTTGCTTTTCATTCATCGGTATATACAACGTATTGTGTTCATTGCTTAGTTATTCATGTTACATATCTATCAAATATAGATGTAGAAACTACAACTCATGTATTAGAAACCCTATAAACTGTATTTAATCATCAAATCCATAATACACTAGAGTCTTGAAGCATCGGTGGAGTATATATATTATTTATACTTAAAAATGTTTCATTAATAGATGCAAAACTTCAAGATACAAAATCTGTATATAATACTTGAGCTATATTTATAGAACTAGAAGATGAAGAAGGGTCTTTAGCAGCAAAATACATATATAAAGAACCACTTAATAAAAGTTCTCAATTAACTATATTCCAGCCACTAGATAGAGTGTATTCAGGAGTGTTGTCAGTAGAAGTTAATTTATATATTTCTCAATTATCACATCATACAGCCATTTGTTCTAAACTTAGACTCGTTAACTCTCTACCAAATATAGTTCTAGGAGCATTTCAATTTGTAAGTAATTGTTTATCTAGTTTAGGTCATAGAGTTAGTGCGTACCCTGTATTTAATCAAGTAACATTATTGTGTTCAATATAATTCGCTCAATTAGTTAAATAATCATCTTCAAACATTCATTTAAAGGCTGTATTGTACGTTCTTTCTGTCATGTTTAATTTTTTAAGCTATAAGCGTTTGGTAGTTGTGTAATTACTGGATTAAAGAATCTATCTCTAATAGTATCTAACATTTCTTCTTTCTTTTGATTGTATTCGTTAATAGAATCGTTTTTATCATTTGTTAATCCTTGTTGAGAATAAATATATTGCTTCATCCCAATAGATATAACTTGGTGGTAATCTCTTAAATCAGAATTTCTTGGGAATACTGTATTCTCAGCACCTCATAAAACTAAATCAATAAGAGTTGTAGTTGCTTGAACTTGTAATCAATCAGTTACTGCTTCAGTAGGAGCTGGATAAATAAAGTATGAACCGTCTTTTATATCAAAGAATCACTCATCTGTACCTAATTGAGTATCTAAGCGACCTGTAGTCGTTGGATAATTTGCTAAAGTATCAGAGTTCACTAAAGTTTGAAAACTATCTGTATCAGCCCATTTAATTTGGATTCTTTCGATTTTTTTCATTCATCTTGTAGTAGCACTTCATACAGCAAAGGTATATTCATTTTGTCAAACAATTGGAGTTGTAGTAAATATATCCCAGAAGAAGTCTTCATCTATTTCCATAATAGCGTTTGCTATATCATGATAAACAATATTTGCGTACAGCATAGCATTAGTATCTGTAACTTGTTCATCGTCAGTGTGCGTTAATGTTCTGGCTAATCCTATAATTGAATTTACGTCCATAATGTTGTATTATTAATTAATATCTCTTTGCTCTACCCTTTAATTATAAAGAATAAAGCAAAAAGAGAGAACCTAAGCTCTCCCAATTTCTATTATGCGTTAACACCTAAACTTGAAGAAGTTTCAATTCTGTATAGTGCTTCATCTTTTAGAATAGCAGAAGCTAATCTAACTTTACCACCTACAGACATTCTTTGATGTAAAGGGTCATTTGAACCTTCACTACCTAGACCGTTGATGAATGTTTCCATTCCACCTGCCATAACAGTAGCGTATGCGTTTCTACCTACAACGTAAGTTGGGTAAACGTCTACAGTTCCACCTACACCAGCATCAGCGAAGAATTGTACATTTGAAGATGCAACAACTCTAGCACTAAATAACATTCCCATTTCACCTTTTAAAGGTTTTCTAGCGTTTGAGTCAGTATATTTATTTAAGTCAATAAATGTTCCTGTCCCTGATTCTTGTTGTAAATCGTAAGCAACATCAGGATGCATAATTGCAACGTAAGCCATTCCATCGAAGAAAGGAGCATCGTTAGTTTTAAGTCTTGAAGTAGCTTCAGCTAATTTAGCAGCAGTCATTGTAAATCCAGCAGCAACCTCAACTCTTGAAGTAGCAGTTCCACCGTAAATAACATTAGTACCTCCGTCAATAGCTTCTTGAATTACAGCATCAGCTTTGTTTGCTAAATCTCTACCTAATTCGAATGCAGCTTCTTGTACAGCATTAACTGGTGAGTCAGTAAGAACAACATCAGATAATAGAGCATAAGAACCGTATTGAGCTAGAGTAACTTCAACATTAGTTAAAGAGAATGCAGTTTCAGTTGGTGTAACACCTTCTGTTAATTGAATAGCAGCACCGTCTTTATTATCAACAGTAGGGAAAGTATATTTATTCATTCCGAATGGAAGTGATACAACTTTACCAGTTTGTTTAAAGAATAAAGCTGATTCAAAGTTTCTAATGGCTTCTCTTTGTATAAATTCTCATAAATTACCAGAAGTCATTATATTTCACGTAGTAGTAGTTGCCATGTGTATAATGGTTATTTGTTAATATATAACAATCCATTAGCTAGCATTTCTGAACCCCATTTCTTGGAATTGGTCTACTATACTTGCTCTAAGTTCATCATCAGATAAAGTTTGAGTAGTTTTAGCTTTCTTAATCGAAGCAGGAGTGTTTCATGCAAAACTATATTTGTTTGGATTGCTTGTTTGTGTAACTCCAATTCCTGCAATAACAGCAGCTTGTTCATAAGATAAAGTCCCATGTTCTTGTAACACGCTTTCTACTGCTTCAACGTTTTCTTCTCCGTAAGATTCAACAAAGTTGTTTCTTTCTTGGTTTTTGAAGTCTGTTGCTTTTTGTGCAGCTAAAGCTTGGTTAATCATAGCTTGTGCTTTTTCTTCATTGAACTCTTTAGATTCAGCTTCTGCTTTCCACTTTTCAGCTTCTGCTTTCCACTTGTTCTTTTCTGCTAATATTTTAGGGACATTAGATTTACCTTTTGCAGCCTTATTTTCATTATCAGATTCAGACTGAGTATCCTCAGTTGTTTCATCAATTACTTCTTCTTCTACATCGTTTGAATTTATGCCTTCAACTTGGCTAGTTTCGTGTGTCATAGTTCTTTATTAAGAATAATATTTATTGTGCAGTTATATCTGCGATACATAAAGAGTAGCAATCAGCAAATCGTCATTTGTTAACTACACTCTCCCTATGTATTAGGAGAGTCAGTGTCAATTATTGGGTCTAGTTCATTTATTACTGCTTGTGGCATTAGAATCATTGTATCTATTAATTCTATCTTATTTCAAATATAATTAATGTCAATTATTTCTTCCTGAGTTCTTATAGTAGTAGACAGTTTGTTTAATTTTTGTTCTAGCATAACTTTATCTTTTAACCATTCATCTACTATATATTTCCACCCCCTAGACTTCTGTAAGTTTTGAATATCTCACATTAGTCTTTGTTCAGGAGTTAGTTCATTTACTTCTACCATATTGTGTGTGTTATTGAGTTACTACGTCTGCTATTGAGCTTGCACCTTGTTGTTGATTTCATTGTATAGCAGCATTAGTAAGTTGTGCTGCAGTAGAACCTAATGCTCAACCTCATTGTTCAGGTGCTTGTTGTTGTCTTGATTGTCCACTTAATATCATTGCTTCTTTCCTGGCTTGAATTGCTCTATCTCTAGAATCAGTATCCATTGCTTTTCCATATACAACAATGTAAGTCATGTGGTCTTCTTGTAAATCTTCAATTTCATTTACATCTCTATCTCTATTCAGTAGTTCTAAGTCCATTCTTGCACTCATTTCTTCAACAGATGAAGGAAATAATACAGAAACTTTATCTTTACTTAATCATTGAGCTCTTGCAATACTTCTTTTAGCAAATGTTTTACTAATAGTAGGAGAAGTAGGGTCTTGTAATACTAAATCAGCAACTACAAGCAAACCAGCCTTTTCTTGCTCTTTCATTGCTTCCTCTTCACTTTTATTAATGATTTTAACATCAATATTAGCTCAAGTGTCAATATCTTTTCTTTTAACTGATTGTATCACATTACCGAAAGAGTTTTGTAACATTATATTCTTTTCTCCATTGAATGGGAAGAATTGATAATATTCTCTTAGCCAATCTCTCCAGAAGTCTTTTTCTCACCATTGATTAATCTTGTTGTTTAATACAAGTTTAACGTTTTGGTTTCTTTGGATTCTTTGGTTTTCAGTAGCTGTAATAGATTTATCAGGAGTTCACCCAATTGCTCTTTCATCTAGTCCCATATCATTAGAACCTTGCTGTCTAATAATTTGAGCCATACTATAAGCATCTTGTTTGATTGTACCTCTTTGTACTTCCTTAATAGGGTTAGGGTTCTTTTGTAAATCAGCTCTAACGTATTTAGGTCATTGAGTATGTTGTCTTAAGTCATTTAGGTTTTTAATTGCAGATGTATCAACTAGGAATGTATCACCCCATGCTTCATGTTCTGCTTTAATTCTATTTAGATTTAAGAATAATTGTTCAATCTTTTGTTTATCTTCTAATAAATCAGGAACACAGATACCAAATGGGTCTCCTTTGAATGGTTCATAGTGATTTATGATAACTGGATATTTAATCAAAGAGTTATCTTTCTTTTCTTCTTCATATACTGGGTTAATTTCTTCAAATCTAATTAGAAGAGTTTGGTCATTAGCTAAAGTAACTAAATACTTTTTACCTTTGATTGTAGTATAATGATTATATATTCAGTAAATAGGTTGATTTTCTGTTTGAGGTGTTCCTCAGTTAGTTTGTCTTGATTGTTGGATTTCATTTCTTCTTCTTTGTTCTCTTTCAGACTCAGAAGGTGTTATTTTATCTACATTAAAGTAAATATTTGTTGTTAGGTCTGAATCGTCTACTTCTAGTTCAAATCAGTGGAATCTATAGTTATCTATATAACCTAAAGGGTCTGGAATCCATGATATAGGGTCAATAGACCTATAAACAGGAACATTTCTTACTTCATCCCAATGGTCAAATATTCTAATACCTACTCAATAGAATAATCTATTCCATTGTACATCATAAGTAAGTTTTTCCATATCCATTTCTTCGTAATCAAACTCAGCAAGATTATTATAGTTATCTGCTAACTCATCATCTCAAAGTTGTCTACCTGCAAAGTTTACAGTTATTTGGTCAGAGTAATACAAAGACATTAGTGTTTGCATTGTAGAACGGATAGTTCTTACATATACTTTATCACTTTTCCCTCATTGGTCAGCAATATTAGTATATAATTGAAGTCTTTCTAGGAATAGTTGTCTTTTTTGGTCAACAAAATTAACTCAAAGCTGTCTTTCTTGTTGTACTTGTGTAATAATTTCACTTTCAGACATTGGAAGTCTAGGTTTTGCCACCATATAGCTATATATTTATGGGTTAATTGTGTGTTTTAATTATATTAATTAATATTTGACATATTGCAAGTTTTTATAGTCAAGCAGAGAAATCTATAATAATAGGAGAATTATCAATTTCTACTTCTTTGTGTGATACAGCAAAATATCTAAAAGAATCTGCTCCATGAGAAGCCCAATCGTGTCTTGGTTGGTCTCTAAATATCTTTTTCTTATCATCGTAGTCTTTCTTATAGTTTTCAAGACATTTAATCCCTTGTGCTGTCTTATCTATATCAAATCTACATCTAGGTAATATCTTTCTTGTTGTGTTTATATCCTCAACAGTACTTTTCGTTTGTGTTATATATTCAATCTTATGAGAACCGTATCTCTCAGTCGCTAATTCAAATGTACTAAACTTAGAATCAATTTTCTTTTGTTTAGAATCATGTGGTAGATATACAGAACCTAGTTGTCCTCATTGTTCTTTAATGTAATTATCTATATAGTTAAAATACTCTTCAATATATTTTCAATTATCTTCATAGTATCATATAAAATTAAAGAATTGTCAGTCATTCTGTTTAAACCATATACTTGTTGCATCATTTCTACCTAAATCAAAATACACATCAATAGGAGTTGTCTTACTAAATGGCAATTGGATTATTCTGTTTTGCTTTCTAGCATCTCATATTTGGTCAGCATAGTAAGAACCTATTGCACCTACATCAAATGAACAATAAAACTCTTGCTGAATCATTTCTTCACTCATTCACTCATTACGTTCTTGTTCTATATACTCTTTAGATACCACTCATGTGTCCTCTACTGATAGTTTTTGATTAAACCATTTATCGCTAGCTTTGGCAGTATTGAAAAGCTCATAGAAGTGATTTTTACCATTAGGAGTAGAATTAAAAATAGCCCATCAGCCGTTTTCAGCTAAAATAGGTCTTAGTACATCCCAAACAGTTGGGTTTTGAAAAGCATATTCTGAGAATATAACTCATTTCCAGTTCGTTCAACGTATTGAATCTATATTCTCAGAACCTAATACTTGAATAAAAGAACCGTTCTTTAGTGTGAACTTTAATTCAGTTCCATTTTCTCAGGCTAATATTTCTTTTGGTATATGGTCTTTGAATTTATGTCATTGTTTATCTATTGAATCCCATATAATCTTTCTCCCTTGGTTATAGGTTGGTAATATATAAGCGTACCCTCAAACCTCCCTTATTGCTGCTTCAATTACTAAATTAAAGAATGTCTTATCTTTTCAGGCACGTCTATGCCAGCAAGTTACAGCTCTTTTCCCTCTAAAAGAATCTCACGTTCTCATGTATTCCATTAAAGGCTTTTGATAATCTCTATAAGAAAGATTATGGGGAATATTTACTTTCTTTGTCATAATCTATATTATGTTATGTGTTAATTAAATTAATTTCTAATTCATTTATCATTACACCTGTTATTTGTTCTGAATATTTATTAAAAATATCTATTTGTAATCATGAATCAACCTTATAACAATTATATATCATGTCTTTAATCTCTTTAGGCTCTGGCTTTAAAAAGGGGAATATCTCAGGAAGTATTTCTTTTCAATCGTATCTATTAAAATATTCACTCAATTCTCAAACCTTTTGATTTATACTTGAATCCTCACAAAATACTATTTTATATATAATGTTATCTATTTTTCTTTTTAATCCTTCCTTCATACTCTATAGTTTATATGTTAAATAGTCTTATTAGATTGGTTCTTTTTCAAGTTTCTTCACAAGTACTTCGTTTAATTAAGTTTTCTCTTTCAAACTCTTTATTGCAATGCCTACATCTATATTTATACATATGTTTTATTTTAATTCTATAATATAATCCCATATCTCATCTAATAACTTTCTTTCTCAATATTCTTTTACGGACATTCACTTTCTAGATATTTCTGCAAACATATTTTTTAATTCGTATTTTATTTCTGTCTTATTTTTCATCTTCTCTTCTATTAGTTTATAATATAGTAATTGGTTTGGTTAAGCGCTTGTTGAAGTATCTCACTTATCCTTAAAATATAGGAATGTTTTTCAAGTATCCCAATCAAATCACTGAAATACAGTATCTAGTCTTAACACAGGAGTTGCTCATATTGTAGCATTTGAATTATTATCTTGCATAACTAATTCGTTCTCTTGATTTAAATTACTTAAAATTTCTATTAATTCTTTTACTTTCATCTCTTCTATTTAATTAATAATATATTCGTAACTAACCTTGGTTAATCTAAATAACAATCTAAAGCATCTAATAATATTACTTTTTTCTTTATAGTCCAATCTGTTCAATCTACAAATGGTTCATTGTCAATATCTTTTTGAATCAGTATTTGTAACTCTCTCATTTTTTCTTCCATAATCTTTTTCTTTAATTAATAAACTTTACCTCAATTAACCTCATCAAACGCATCAAACAATTCCTGGGAGATTGATTTCCCTCTGTGTGCATAGAATGGATTCAAGTATAACACCTTCTTACAATCTCCTTTTAGTTTGTGGCTACCAATGAATCCTTTCTTCTTTAAAAATGCAACCAGTGTTCTCTTATTACTCTCTGATATGTTTATATAATCTAAACTAATTCTGTTCTTTGTGTCAATAGACTCTTTTAATAAACTTAAGTATCAATACTTTAATACTCAAATATCATCTGCGACTTTTCAGAAGTCTATCTCTATGTTATCTTTCATAAAATAATATCGTAAATAAATTAAATTAAATT
>Ga0233412_10000522_pt1 | contig 22083 bp, 25 predicted proteins | sample Na_anoxic_4_MG_FD_180667 | JGI IMG/M metagenome (GOLD analysis project Ga0233412, IMG submission 180667) | Seawater microbial communities from Saanich Inlet, British Columbia, Canada - Na_anoxic_4_MG | ecosystem: Environmental > Aquatic > Marine > Inlet | place: Canada: British Columbia...
AAATTCATAAAATCATTCCCGTTCAAGAGTTTGGTGTGTAATATATGGCGTACGATAAAGTCTCTCATGTTTTATGGTATTATTTATGCTTATATACTTTGTTTAAAAATTCCTTCTTGTCTTGCTCGATCTGGTCCAAGTGCTCGTGGACGCCGAATATAAACGCAGGGACCAGCTTCCCAAATGTGTCCCCGTTCCCCATGCTTGCATACAGGGCGTCTAGGGAGGCCTGCACCTCTGTGTCCCTAGCCGGAGAACACAATTTCTTGATCCACTCGTACACGTAATTAACCATTTTGTGAAAGTCGTCTCCCTTGTAACAGTCGTTCTCCAACTGTTGCTTGAATAGCACCGGGTCCATATTTTCCGCTATGGTGTCGTGCAGATCGGCTCGCTTCGGTATCTGGGCACAAATCCGAATAACGAGCTCCCTGTGCAATTTGCACACCCAGTCGTAATTCTTTTGCACCAACTGTTCCTCGAGGGCGCCTCTGTATGCTTTGTAGTAGGTTTCGCGCACTTGCTTTTCCATATATTAGTAAAAGACAGTGTTTATATACCTATATTTTTATTTTAAAGTCCGGTGGCTGGTACACGATACGTAGCTTGAAGTACTGGTCCTCTAATGTAAATTTATCAATGTTCTTTCCCTTGTCGAATGTTCGGATTGCGTCTACCATATCGGTTATCGACATGTTTTTTTCCGTCTGTAAAAGTTTCTCGTCTATCAGTGTGCGTAACTCTAACATCATTGTTAACTTCATAAGGTTAAACGCTTCCAGACCCCCCTTTGTAATTAGCATGTGTTTCACCATCCTACCCTCTCTCAGCGCATGTTTTAAAATCATATCGTAGTATGATCTTGTAACATACCATAAATTCATTAATAGATGAATGTATTCCGTGTTCAACTCGCCCTGAGAACTACCATACCCCCTAAATTCAAAATGCCAACATGGGTTAGGAAGCGGAACAAATACACCTTCTGGTAGCTCGTAAGTTGGCTGTACGTTGAACATCTCGTACCTGCTGTCGTTACCGTCTTTCGGGGTTTCCGTTGACAATTGTGCATAGATATTATTATGCCGGTGTTCCTTTTCATAAAATTTAAACACACAGTACGGTTGGTAATATTGAACCCATAAATAACGCATGAGCACATCGAAGAATGGATATTCATTCATACAAACGTCTTTCATAGACATGTGAACATGGGTTGAACAGCTGTACTCCTCACACTCATTTGCTATTCTTAAAATATCAAGTGTTTCCCTACCAATATCAGTTTCTGGGTCTAAAAGGTCAACAAGTGGTTTCGGATCAGCGATAAATTCAATTGCTTCATAACCATCTTTACACGTTATACTGGGTTCGTCCACCGGTTTATAAAGTTCGAAAGAATCTATTTCTATACCCTTGGTAATACATGTTTCTATTTCAACACCGCCGATAATAGACCTATCGTACTTCTTGACACCCCTTGTTAAAAATGGGTTTTCTGGGGTGTGAAACATGCGCCTCAGTATATTACGAAAGCCTCGTGATTGTGATGTAGTATATATTGGTATAGTACTGTTAATGATATTCATATATATATTGTACCTATGTAGTATTTATACTTAAAGGACACAGTTTAAAGGACCACTATAAGTATGAGGACCACGATGCATAGTGCGCACACTATGTTAATGGTACGTTTGTGGTTTTTTTTCCGTGTTTTGTTTTTGTATGCCGGTGGTGGAAGTGTGAAAGGTGAAACTGGTCGATTATTGTCCATATTTAAATAAGAATTGATTAAAATATATACCATGTCTGTCTCTAATCAAAAAATGAAACATTTCGTGTCTACCACGAACAAAGCCGTGGAGGTTACGGTAACCGTGGAACAATACGAACGTGCCGAGAAGCGTGCCGAGGAACTCGGGGTCCTTCGTAATTCTATTACCAAGGGCCGTAGCAATGGTTGGGGCATGTTGGGAGAAGAGATCATACGAGATTTACTCCAGTGCACCGACTCGGACGATATCTACAACTACGACCTGAAGACGCCCAGTGGCATGCGACTGGAGATCAAGACCAAGAAGACTAGCATGACCAGAGCACCACAGTCCCACTTCGAGTGTTCAGTGTGCAACCATAACCCGCGGCAACGCTGTGACGCGTATGTATTTCTAAGGGTTAGCACGAAGGTCAACAAAGCATGGATCTGTGGGTTCAAGGCGAAGAAAGAGTTTATGGAACAGGCGAGGTTCTTCAAGAAGGGTGATACGGACGCCTCGAATGGGTACAAGGTACACGCCTCTTGTTACAACATGAACATATCGGAGTTGGACTCCATAAACAAATTAATGACATAAATTTTTTATATATATAATATGGTCACAGTTCCTCGGTCACAGGGACCTCAAACACATTGGACAATTCTTCCATGCCGTCGTACTTGCTTGTAACCAACCACAACATGGCCCCCAACACGAATATCAAGATATTTGCTATAATATCGTCTTCCTTTATAAAAACACCGATTATATTCCAAGATCCTAGAACCGATAGAACGATACCCACGCGATTTAGAATGACATTCAACATATTTGCAAACACAACGCACCCATTTATACTGATACTACTGATTTTCACACTTGTAGCCGTGTTGTACCTGATACTTTACATATGGCGCGACCACTGCCCATGCGTTCCAACCGCCAAACGAGTTATTGTGCCTTGGGCGTACACCACAGAACGACCAATCACCGCCACCGCCACAGAAGTATACATACAAGAACTAGATTTTTAACAGAATTAAATCTTTAATTTAAATTTATTATTTTTATTCTCTTTTGCATTTGCATTTGTAATTTCTCGTTGGAGGTCTTCTGTCCACTTTTTAACGATTAGTTCGACCCTATCCTTAACATTTCTCCTGCTATAGTCACCTAAAGCTGATGCATCGTATCCCACCTTTCCTCCCCTCGCCTCATATAATGCTTGTAACCCCGCCAATTTAAAAAAGGGAGTTATTTGTTCCCCACGTATTTTGTCGTGCCTAGCTTTTTTAGACTTATTACCATTTAAGTGAATTTCTAACAAATCGCTGATTTCTTGGTTAGTTTCCAAAAGTTTATCGGTATTTTTTGTCTTTATGGCATTTTAATACATATTTAACAAGATCCATTTATCATCTTCTTATGGTATATTTATACTCAATCCAACTCGAATGGTATGTGGGGAATGTCAAAGAGTGTGTTGTTTTTGGGCTTTATACAATTCCATAATATAAACCACACAAGTAAGTATATCTAAAATTTTAGTCGATAAGATGATTTTCTTCTTACCTTACTACTTTGACCATCATACTTGTTCACAAGCTTTTCAATATGATCGATAATAAGTTTTTTTTCACCATCTTCAAATTTTTCCTCTTTTTGGTATTTTTTCAGTATCAATAGAAATGGGTTGAGTAATTCTTTGGACTGGTCAAACACCGTCTTGGTCTCAAATTCTTTTAAGTATGCAGTAATTTTTCGTTTACGAATGACCTTTCGTTTATCCAAATACGTACGAAGCTGATCTACCAATTTTTTCTCACGTATGTATCCTAAATATGTTTTGATCTTCATCATCATGCATACAAGTGCCCATGCGACCCAATCCGTATAGGAAGAAATACATTCATCCCATGAAATATCAAAGCCTGTATTTTCCATTATAAAAAAGGTCATATCATATGGACCGGCAGTCTTTGGGTTTCTATTCGTATATAGTATTAATGCATCGTCTAAATCACTGTACGATACATTATCACCACATTTAAGCATATTGTCTGGTTTTATATCAATTGGGTATACTTTTTTCAAGTGCATTGCATTGAGTGCATCTCTTAGTTTTTTTAAGTCATTGTCCGTTAGGTATGAGTTTTCTTCGAATTTTTTGTTGACATCTTTACAAAACTCACCATTTGTAATGTAAAGTTTATATCCTTTATTGATTGTCGAGTATCGATTCTTTGGTATAAAAACGTTTTTTATTCCGTATATCTCGTTATATACTCTGTTACGGTGATCTAGACTTTCTTGATCGACAAGTTCAATGGTCCATAATTTGTTGCTGGGTCCAAGCATTGCTATTTTGGAATAACCAAAGCCTTGGAGTGAGAAGCCATTGTATTTACAACTAACATCCTGTATCCTATAAAGTTCAAGACCTAAAGTTTGATAATCTTCATATATTATACCCGTGGCCATCTGACAAATTGCTTGTATAAGAGAAAGGATGCTTTTCTCTTCATCGTTTGTAATTGCAGCTTTTGATTTCTGAAGTCGTATCTTATCAAAATTATCTATATTTTGAAATAAATCAACCAAATTCATATAAAATAATGTATAACATATTTATACTAATTTGTATTTATAACAATATATAAACGCATTATTTATTACTAAATATGACAAAACGTAAAGCAAGCAAAAAATACCAAAAAGGTAAAAATCAAAAAATATTTGATGAAGCAGAGTCTGAAAAAAATTACAATATCATCTCTATGATGAAATTATTTATGGGAGAAAACGAGGGTAGAAAATTGGTATACGATAAATATTACAAAGGAGAGTACTATATGCAAAGGCAACATTCAGTGTTTACCAGATTTAAAATGTTTTTACAAGAAGAATATGATAAATGGGATAAAAGGAAACCATTGTTCATAGTTGTAACTTATAAAAACCATTACACTGGTATTCGTATTGAAAAAGAGCGGGTGTTATTGGTGGACCCTAACTACGATGACGAATTGTATACCTCAATATCAAAAAAAATGCGAATAGTTATTAAACAGGTTACAAATAAGGATCCTGAAGATTATATATTTACATGCCAAAAAACAAAGGACGAAGCAGATTCATTTTGTCAAACATGGACTTTAATATTATTATGTGATCCAGACTTTGTTCCACCAGAAAGACAATGTGATAAATTCAAAATTATATTAGAATTGTACAAATGGATAATAACTAATCATTATAGTGAATATGAAGAATTTGTAGAAAATCAAAAAGAATATGGAAATTGGGAATATTGGAAATATACAATAGAGGATTACATGAGTTTAAAAGACATTACCTTAGATAAGTTTATACAGGCTTTGTACGAATCAAACAGTGCATACAGTGCAAGGGGGTATTCGTGTTTAAAATTTTAGTCCAACTCAAATGGTATGTAGGGAATGTCAAAGGGTGTGTTGTTTTTGGGTTTTTCTTTCTCTGGTGTTTTGACCACAAGAATGTGTTTCCCAAGGTCTCCTGCCATGCCGTACCGTCCCCCGGGTATTTTGAATGCACGGAATGACATTTGCACCATGAGTATGGTCCCGTGGCGAATGAATTTTGGGTGAACTTGTTCGTAGCCACCGTCTTTTTTCATTTTCCAGAACACCGGTTGATTGGGTTCTCCGTTCCAACCCTCGAGACGTCTGTTTAAGGAGATGGCTTCTTGGTCGTCCACATCTTTGACCAACGAATGATGTGCTGCTTGAACAAAGGAAGTATCGTCTTCATGATTTTTGGTCAAGTTTGGCCATGTGTTTTCGTCGTGAAAGGCAGCCCCCATGGCGCTGTCACACCATTCTTTCACAAACTTAATGGCTTCTTCTCCTTTCTCCACGGTGTCTTTGTTCATGCCGGGTAACAGTGTTACGCTAAACTTGGCTTTGCTGGGGTCCTGTGTGAACTTCCCAAGGTTTCCGTTCTTTCCAAGGTCGGAGTATTTGACCTGCATTGGCGGCAACCAGAAGGTGACATTCTTCTGTCGTTTGTCGTTCTTCTGGTGAATTTTCGGCAGTGTTTCACCGCCACGTTTCTTAACAATGCCTACATCAATGTCAAGGTGATAGAAGGCTTTGCACTCGCTGGGGAAGAACTCTGTCGGTTCTTCCGGGGCCGGTGTCTCGGTCATTAATTTGGTTCCAACATATTTGTTGTTTTTACACTCTTTTAAAACTTGTGCACGTTTGGAGGCGAATGAATTTACTTTTAATGTTTTTGGCATCTTCTTTGTTTAAAATAATGTTTGCAACAAAGGCCTTTCTTGTGAGAAGAATTATTACATTCCACGACAATGCATGTGCGGTACAGTTGCTTGAAGCAATAGAGACATAGCTCGCCAAGGTAGCGGTCACGGTCACAGTCTCGACACTTGGGGGCACTGGGAAATTCCCCGGACACAAGGGCCTTACGGTAGTGTGACCGACAAAGATGCCGACAGTATACCATATTACTACACAGCAAGCAATGTGTCTGCCATGCTCTGTAGTGCTTTTGACACAATGTGGACGCAAATACAGGGGAACAGCACCCTTTGAATGTGCAATGAAATCGTTGCCGCTGGTCCCTACGGTAGCAGGCCCGGCACAGCGATTTACGATAGGCTTTCTCCTTACACACTGTGCATATTAAGGTTCTGCGGTACCGTTCGTAGGCAGCGTATCCCATTGTGCAATAAAAAGCATCCTATATATATACAATCTCGGCTTTAAAATGACACCAGAACAAATTGATATTTTCAACCATAATGTACACATTGATAACAATGCCACGGAACTACTGGTAAACATCTCCACCGCTCATGCGGATAGCATCGGTAAGATAATTGCGTACTTAGACGACATCACCTTCATCTGGTCACTCTGGTTCTTTGTACTGGCATTGTGGACCTTGGTTCTGTCCATTGGACATACCCACGTTGAAAAGCGAATCGAAGAGCTGGAAGACAACCGGCCAGAGAAAGAACCGTTACTCAGTAATTTTTAAGTATATAATAATATCATATGTTTAAGGAATGGAAAATGAATATAACCGTTTCCAACGTTTACGTTTATCGCTTAAACAGGAATTGGAAAAGGAAAATCAAGAAAGAAAAAAAAACGACCAAACCTTTTGGCGTAGTATCTTATTTGTTTTTTTAGTTACTTCAAGCGTAATAATAATAATAATGTGGGCAACCATGACATTCTGGTATTGGTTTCCAGCAATTTTATTTGCAATTGCCTTTGCAATTTTTCTTCCTACACTGGCGTTGTCAGCTTTTATAAAAGAAGAAGATCGGAAAGAAAAGCATAAAGATAGTTTGTACCCTTTGGTTTCAGGTTTTGTTGTACTTGGTTTTATGTATTTGTTGTTTTTTCGTTGGGTGCCATTAGATTTTGAAATAGGTCTTTTATTGTTATTTCTCTTAGTTGCAGGTGTTGTTGGTTATTTGCTTGGGAAAGAGGCTAGGAAATGTCGTACAAAGGAAAGGGAAAAATATAGAAAAAAAAAAGTTACGGATCCAAGATTATTAATTGAAGTTACAAAAAGAATACCACCTAAAAGAAGACCACGTATAATATTTACTTAACGATTAAGTCTACTTTGATACACATGCTTTGTAATTCTTCAAAGAGTAATTTTGCCGCGTAGGGTATGGTAACCTTCTTTCCTTTGACCATCATTTCATGGGCATCGGAGGATACACACATTCGTTCGTTGATGACGTAGGGAACACCGTGCGAATTGAAGGAGTCTTTTTCCATTTCTCCAACCCTTAGGCCTCCTCCTTCTCTTCTTCCCTCGTTAGGTTGGTGGGTAAGTTCATTCCTCCTCCCTCTTCCTCTGGCATGAATCTTATCGTCAACCATGTGCTTGAGACGTTGGTAATAGGTTGGTCCCATGAATATTTGTGCTTTGATCCCCTCCCCGGTGATTCCAGAGTAGAGTTTCTCGTCTCCGGTACGTTTGAACCCTGCCGTGTGCAATTCCTGCATGATATCTTCCACCTTTTTACCGTTGAATGGCGAGGCATCCCCTAGTTTTCCGTCCATGGCAGACACTTTTCCGGTGAGGCATTCGATCAGGTGGCCTATGGTCATACGAGAGGGTATGGCGTGTGGGTTGATGATAATGTCTGGAACAATTCCGTCCATGGTCCAAGGCATATCTTCTTGTTGAACCAGCATGCCTACCGTCCCTTTCTGTCCATGCCTTGAGGAGAATTTGTCTCCAATCACTGGAATTCGCGTCTGCCTAACCCTAACCTTGACCGCCCTGTCACCGTTCCGTTCTTGGTACATCAATACCTTGTCCACGGTTCCACTTACTGCTGCCAACTTGGAATTATCGTTCTTTCCGACAATTTTTCCTATGACACAGTCTCCGGGTTTGACCGAGACACCGGGGCGTAATAGTCCATCCTCTTCCAGAGATCTGTAATTTCCCCTCTTTTTCTTTCGAGTTGGTTTTTGAAACACCGATTTGTCTTTGCCCGACAGAGACTCTCGTATGGTTTTGTAAGTATCTGCCCTTGCAAAGCCACGGTCTAGTGCGGACTGGTTTACAATGATGCTGTCTTCTTGATTGAACCCATGAAATGGCATGATGGCCACTATGGCATTCATACCGGTGGGGAGATCGTGAAGACCGTACTCATTTGCAAGTTTTGTAGAGACCATGGGTTTCTGCCCGTACCACATGATATTGGTAGTGGTGTCCATTCGTAACTGAAAATTGGTTGCATTCACCCCTTGTGCTTGCTTTGCCATGGCACACTGGTAAGTATTGCGTGTTCCGGGGTTTCGATCACTGAATGGAATACTTGCCGCGCAAAGTCCCATCATCATGGCATTGGATATCTCACAGTGTGTGTGTTCCTTGGTAATATCTTTTACAAAAAAAGATACATACGTCGTGTCTTCTTCTTCACAATCAAGGTATTCAATCACCCCCTCTTGCATCAATTGTTCGAAGGACATGGAATCTGCACCTTTTGTATTTTCGTACACACAGACGCCCTCTTCCACGATCAGTAACGGTCTGCAAATACGCCCACTGGTCGTTGAAACGTGGATCTTGTTCCTTTTCATGGAAATGGACATGTCTTTTGCAAACTGACCGGTGCGACGGCCGTGAAGTACCGTATCCATTAAACGCTTCGCATCGGCGGTGCTTCCCTCGTATGTACAGTTGATAAACACTTGACAGTTTGATAAATTACACACTGTCAGTGGCAACAAATACTGTTGAACCACTCTGCGAACCGCCTGTGGATCCCTGTCCAATGATATGTAAGACTGTACCGACAACTGTGTCTCCAGTCCACATGGCCCACCTTCTGGTGTTTCTGCTGGACAGTACCGCCCCCAATGCGTGCCATGAAGCCAACGTGGCTTTGTTAGTTTCTGTGTCTTGTCCACTGACGAGGAAACGCGACGCAATTGGGACATCATGCTTATGTAAGTCAATCGTTGAAGGGCTTGAGCTACCCCATGCCTTTGCTGACGATCCACAAATGTTGTATTCCAGTTTCCTGTGGCCAAGGAGTACTGAAACCCATCGGTAACACTGTTCGAGTTTGATAACCATTTTCTTATCTTTTCGTCTGGTATTCCACGTTTCAGTTTCGGCAAAAACTTTTGACACAACAGGCGGGTATCGTTGCACATCTTTATCATCAAATGCAGGAACAGGGTAGACAGCAGGCTGCAACAAGTTTCTACGCGCTGGTTGACTACCGAGTCTCGATCTGTTGGTTCGATCTTCTTGGTGGCCACTGCCAGCAACTCCTGAACCATACTTATCAGAAACACTGGCTTGCTTTTCATGTCCATGTGAGGAATCAATACCATTTCAAGTGCACGGTCCAACCCATCCTTCAAACCAACACAGTAGACTTCACGAATCTTTATCCGAGAACGTGCTTCTTCCACACTGCTTGGTAAATTACGAAAGGACGCCGCCAGACAGGCATTCTCTTCTGCATTAAACACCTTTCGAATATCATTCACCTCCACGCCCATGGCCATCAAAAGCACCATCAACGGGATCTCCTCCTCCAAACGGGGAAACGTGCAGGTAATTGGACTGTTATCCTTGTACTTGATCGTTGTCACATGAACGCGCCGGTTACGCTCAGACTTTACCGCACATGCAGACACACCATTCTTGAAGTAGGTTATCATTCGATTGTGCATGGAAGTCTTCTGACCCACCAAGGATTTTTCATTACCGTTCACGATGAAATATCCTCCCGGGTCTTTCTCACACTCACCGTATTTCACCCGCTTGTTCTTATCCTGCAAATGGCACAAACTGGAATAAATCATCACGGGAATACGCCCGATGTAAACGTCGCGAATCATACTTGCCTTGCCTTCGCCACGGGTCACGTGCACGTCCACGTACAACGGTGCAGAGTAAGTCATGTTACGAACCCTACATTCACTGGGCATAATGGGACGAACGGTACCATCCTTCTCCAACATCACCGGCTCTTTTACAGATCCGCCGGTCAACCGTAACTCGATAAAATCGTCCTCGAAGTTTGCCGGGATAGGGCGCATCAGGGACACGATTTCACGAACACGGTGCTTCGCAAAATCATCGTAAGAATCCGTAAATTGTTTCGTCAAGGAGATCTCTCTCACAAAACGTTGTACTATACTTTCTTGCCAAGACATGATCACTGGTTAACTTGTTTAAACAGTTATACATAAATTATTAAATTATTAAATTATTAAAGTAGATGTGGTATAGCAACCTACAAGCCCTCTTGTCTTCTTCCTCGTCGGGCCCCAGTACTAGATCCTCTCTCAACTGTGTCCTCGCTTCCATGCATTCGCCCCAAGTCATAAAACCATATCGTGATAGTAAATTCATTTGTATATAATGCTTCTATATTTATACTATATGCGATTTTTATTACTCCTACTTTTACCAGTTCAGGGACTCAACATAAGCTGCTACTTCATTACCTCCTTCATTCAAAACAACCATGTTTACATGTACCCCGAAACAGAGGAACGGCTACATCGACTGTGTCCAAGTGTGTCCGTCCATATTGTCAACGGAGAGGTATTGTACGATGGTGTAGTGGAGACTTTGCTAAATCGAGTGGAGGGTTCTCCACCTTGTGTCATCGAAGAGAATAAAATATTACAGGGAATAGGACTCAGTTGCGACGATGTTTAATCCAACGTTGTATTACTATGGCCGCCCTCGTCTCTCTGACATGAGAAAAGGCACAATTTATACTACAGAAGTCGCCACCATAATCGGTAGTAAAGGTATGCGCATTCCACCTCGCATTGTTGCAACGACTACATATTCTCATTATAAATAAACAATTTTTATATTTATATGTTACACAAAGACTTTGACCTAAAACGCTTGGTAACAAAAGAAGACAAATTCCATGTTCACAAAATACTCGGTGCATTATCACTCTATTCATTTGTATACCGTTATGGCTTCTGCTCCCCCTTGATACAATACACCGCTTTCGATTGGGCTACGATGGGGATACACTTGGCACTCTCATTGACGGCTCTACAATTTACAGTACCAAAGAAACGTACTAAAAAACCACTTATTGTATACGAAGAATATCGACTCCACGCCATTGTATTTACTTCTCGGTGCTTCTTTGTGTATGCATTCCGTCATCCATTTTTTGTTCTGGTACACCACTTAGCAGCGGATTGGGTAACCCTCGTATATGGAAAAGAGGGTGACACAGCAGTCCGAAGTATTGCCGTGCGAGAAGGAGCACACAAATATATCTCCATGCTGTTCTCTTTGTACCAATTCCTTGCAATAGCCTCACACCTGTTTGGTCCACCTTCCATGGCCTTCAATACCCTAATTGCAATCCAATCGTCTGTATTCTTGATGACACTATACAAGAAGAAGATTATACGGGGGAAGACGCATCTACTTGTATACTCATTATGTCTATTACTGTCAACCTATCACATGTTTCTCGCAATGGAATTGAAATATTTGGTACTTGGTAGCATTGCATTCCTGATACGAGTATCTATACCCAACAACAAGTACATACTGTGGTCATGTATCTATTTCGTGGGTCTTGTGGTTTAATTAACGAACAATAAGTATTTAACATATATATAAATATATAAAATGAAAAAATGTAAACAACAGAAGGGTAAAACATGTAAACAACAGAAATGTAAACAACAGAAGGGTAAAACATGTCAAATAAATGCTTTAAGAAATGCGGTGTTGCGTTCTATGCCCGAATATCAAAAGATAGGATTCGACAAGGCCTAGGTATTGAATTATGTTATCGTGGTTAAATGTGATGTAATAATGGTACCGTTAAATGGACAGTTTGTTTACATTGCAAAACCAACCAACGATTCAAACAAAAATGTTTATAGAAGATACTTTTCAAGGTGTAGCGATAAAGTAATAGTACATGCGGTGAATGTTACAAATGTTATGAATGCAAAAAAAGTTAAGGAGGATAAATATTGGAACTATGTAAGTGAAAATGCCATTGAAGGGGAAGAACTTATAAATAGTATTACAAAAAAAGGATGCATTCGGGTTATGGACTCAAATCTTATGTCCGAAAAAGCCCTTGTTTATAATAGCGACATGAATGGTATGCAGGTATTTTCTAAACCCTTTATATCGCATAAGATGTGCACATGGTATATACCCATAGAATATTCAAATGAAATAATCCTAGATTATTATGCAATAACAAGAGACGAATCTTTGGGATTTAAAAATATGGATTATTGGAGGAATGAATCTAAAGATTATTGGAAGAAGAAGTTATTAAGTTTAAAATTTTAATATTACTCCAATATGGCATCGAGCGCATGGTCTCCTCTTTTGTAAAAGTATACAGTAGTCTGTAGGTCAATATCTGCCTCCAGTAGGTACAATGCTTGTTCTTTGTCCCTTGTTTGGTATATATTGACATGGGAGCGTATCCCGGGGAAATATGTACTTTTCCACAACATGAACAATGGTATCTCATCTTCGGTGATATTTGCTATGAGTGTTGTAAAGTTGTAAGTTTTAAGTATAAACTCAAATTGGATTTGGTTGTTTCCCAAGTCAAGCTTGGTATAATATACCCTGTGTTTACCGTGTAAAAAATCCCCAATAGTGTTCGTCATTGGGGTTAAATTTCCCATCTCATTACTAGTTAAATATAAATATTTCATCTTTAATTTATTATAAGCTATATTTATAAAGTATATAAGTTGTGGGTGGTATTGTATATGGATCATTTTCAAGCCACGCGAGCAGCAAAGGGCATGCATGAATTCAAACATAAGGATACAGGGCTAACTTTGTTGTTGGTTCCTCTAAGTGGATTGCAGGTGACTACCGCTAATATTACATATCACGTCGGAAGTAGAAACGAGGGGCTCGGCGTTCGAGGGGCCACTCATTACCTAGAACATGGCATGTTTAAAGGCTCAAAAAAATTTAACAAAAAACTGCACAATGGGATGTGGAAATTGGAAGAGTTTGGTGCGTACATGAATGCCACCACATACACCGATCGCACAAACTATTTCTCAGTGATTGAAAGTGATAAATTGATTGAAGTAATCAAGAGAGAAGCGGATCGAATGTATGAACCACTGTTGGATGCATGTGAATTGAAAAAAGAAATGACAGTAGTACGCAACGAGTTTGAACGCGGAGAGAACAACGACTTTGAAGTGCTTCAGAAACGGGTCATGGCAACTGCTTTCATGGCTCACCCGTATCACCACAGTACCATAGGATGGAAATCGGAGATAGAAAATGTAACCGCCGAAGCTCTCCGAAAGTTTCACGATACCTTTTACAAACCAAGCAACGCTACTTACACCTTTGTTGGTAACTTTGATTCCGAACGGGTGATGCAGATGGTTCATGATGAGTTTAGTAAATTTAATCTAAAAGACTTGAGCATTCCAGACATGTATACTACGGAACCAATGCAGTATGGTCAAAGACGTGTAGTAATGGAACGCAACACCAGATGTGCCTTAATGTGCATATCCTTTAAAGCGCCAAACGGGTTGCATGAAGATGCTATTGTGTTGGAGGTGATTGCGAGAATGATATCTCATGGACCTCTTGCTCTAGCAAAACAATACAAAGAAGCTAATAATTCGGTTCATGACATTATTGCAGAGTGGGAACGCATGAGAGACCCATACTTATTTAGTATATGGGGAACCACCAATGTTGCCTCTACAAAGGCTTTGCAAGAAACCGAAGAAATTATACTCGAAATCACAAAAAAAATAAAAGAAAAAAATCTAAAAAATCAAATGGATCAGGCAAAAACAAGCATTAAAAACGACTGGAGCAACGAATTACAAGGATCTAGAAAGACGGCGATGGCAATCAACGAAGCCATTGCAAGGGGAGACGCATTTGATGTGTACAAACAAGTCGAAATATTGGAAACGGTAACACCGGAAGACATAAAACGTGTGGCAAAACGGATCTTTGACACGAGAAGAAGTACCGTCGGTTATCTATACCCAAGTGACAAAACACCAGTACCGGTACAGTGCAAGAAGTACCCAAGATTAGATACAAAAATTACAACCAACCTACCAAAAGTAAAAAACACCGAGTTTCAGGTAAACGAGGGTGTATTTACAGAATACGATGGAAAAACAGACATTCGTATATCCTACCGGATAGGTGACACACTGAACGACTTTGTATGTGGCAAATTACTAGCGGGGTTGTTTACGAAAGGGTTTAATCGGGTATATACAGAAAAAAAAATATATAAAGTACTCCAAAGCAATAATATACAACGCCAGTATACCTGCGATGGTCGCGCGGTTCACTTACAGGCTTCTGCCCCTAGTGGAAAACCGTCGAGTTATGCTCTTAAATTATGTACAATGGAAATGAAGAGCCCAACCTTAGAAGCGAAAACACTCGAATATTTAAAGGGAAAATGGACAGCGGAAGCATGTGGATCAAAAAACAATGTGAACAAAATTGCCAAAATCCTGTTGTTTAAGACCCTGTTTTATGAAACAGACCCAAATTACATGTATTCTACGGATGAATTGACAAAAGAAATTCGTATAATTTCACACACAGATATAAAAGAATATCACAAAACGCTTTTGGATTCACCCAAAATTGTGACCATCGTTGGTAAAGAGGTATTGAGAGCAAAAAATGAAGGAAAAAAATGGATCAAAACATACCAAAATGCCTGCAGAAAGGCTTCCAATACAGAAGAGCACATAGATGGAAAATCTTCGTGTGTATTGAAGTATGGAATGGCTCTTGAAGTGCAAAATTACGAGGCTTTGAAACTTGCAGTGGCAGTGTTGGGGAACGGGTTCACCGGGCGGTTGATGAAAATAGTGCGTGATGAACACGGATTGACATATGGTATCAATGCAAAACTTTGTAAAGTAAAGGGTTGCTGTGTGTTTGAAGTAACCGGTACCTTTTCACCCAAATTATTAAAAGAAGGAATCAAACAGACAGAAATAGTTATAAAGAAATGGTTAGAAGACACACTTACAGAAGAAGAAATAATGGTTCAACAAACAGAGTGTGTTGGTGCTCAGATGGTTCAATACGATGCCCCCGGTGCACTGTCAAGCGCCATTCAATACCATAAAATAGTAGATTCCGTGGATAACATATCCAATTATAAAGGTATCATCATGGGAATCACACCAGAAGTTGTAAATGAAGCCAAAAAGAAAATAACTTGGGAGAAATTATGTAGAGTTAAAGTTGGTACTTTAAAGTAGGGTAGTATATATAATAGGATACAATATGTAAATGTATAGGGTTGTATCGATCTTTGTTGTATGGTCTATTGCAGTTTCCTTTTATTATTTTTTTGATTTTTGGCCATTGAGCTTTATTGCCTTCGGCGGGGCCCTCTTAGCCCGTTTATCAAAATGTCTTAATAGTGAAAACGAGAGCAATGTAGAACTACATATTTTAATTGTTTTATCTGTAGGTACAGTCTTACCCACACTCAATGAATTGGAAACCTCCTACATTTACAGCATAGTCATCTCCTGCCTATACTTAGCATGTCTTGGGTGGTTTGCTTTAAAACCCAAAAAAGATACTGTAAACAAATTTAACGAAAAATATAAATATGAAACTATCGTCAAAGCCTTGAGTGCTACTACCCTTCTTGTTACAAGCATAATAGTAGCCTACACAACAGAATTGTACTCTTTGATACCTAGTGGGCTACTGGTGGTGGGTTTATTTATAGAGAAAATAGGTTGTAATTGTGGTAAAGCACGTGCACAAAAGAACCCGGCAACATCCCAAGTGAGTAACCAAGAACAAGAACATTTGTTTGGTATAAATGCTCTTTAATACATTTTAAATGAACGAAGAAGAAGAGGCGACATGGGTAAATCTAAAGATTCTAAGCCGTCTACAGCCTTTTGAAAAGCTAGGAACTCGACGTATACATTTTGAAATCAATCCATCACACACCCTTCAGGAAGCAATTTTCCGATGGTGGAATGGAGCCAATCGTGAATCGGACTTTAACCGAATCAAAGACCTGTACAGAGATGCCGACAAATTGTTGGAAACACAGTCGGATAGGGCCAAAGAACACATTGAGGAATCCATAAAGGGGTTGCAATCCTTGCAGAAAACATATGAAAAGGATGTAACCATGAAAGCTAGAATAGACTGTCTAATTGACGATGTACGTAATAAATTAAAATAAAAAATATTTATCTTGATCGGACCGACCGGACAAAAGTCCAGTTCTTGAGTCTGAAGAAGCCTTTGAATTACGGTGTACATTTGTATCTTCAAATAAAGTCCCATACATTCGTATTGTATCGTCCGTCTTTCCTTTCTCTACCAAAGCTTCTTTCACCGAGTCCGTTGCTTCTGCACCCAAATCCAGCAAACATTTCACCATCGCTTCGTCCATGTTGTCCACGGCCATGCGCAATGGACTCTTGTCGTCTTCGTTGCAGAAACAGTTGACATGAAACTCTTCTGCTTCGTAAACACTGAAACGAAGTTTAGGTGAGTGTTTTACCAAACATTTTACCATATCAACGTCTTGCAACTGAATTGCATAGTGAATTGGACCATTCCCGTTCAAGTCTTTCACGTACATTGCCTCTTTCAAAAATGCAACCGCATCGTAGTGCTGATTCATTACTGCAATCGCTAGTGGTGTATATCCCAAACTATTTTGTATCGAAAGATTGGACAATGGTGCCAATGGTACGATCATATCTCCAATCTCTGCCGCATAGTGCAACGCAGTGTTGCCTTCTCTATCCCTTACCCCGAATTTAAATTTACGCTTGAGTAATATGTGCATAGCAGTCTTTAAACGCGTACGGACAACAAAGATGGTGATAGGTTCCCTCGCAGTGCCTACGACGGTATTGTGTGGAACGGTGTTCATGTTAGTCTGGTGTGCGTCTTCTCTTGAAATTACATTTACGTTGCCCATATAGAATATAATACGTATTATTTATACTTTTATAACCGTAAAGTTTTTGCCAAGGGATACAGACGTTGAAATTCTTTCAGGTACACTTCTGCCACATCGGGCGATTCAATAACCATCAAATTTTCCAAATTGCTCGTGGCACTCTGTGTCATGTTAAAAGACCCAGTGCTTACCCACAGTGGTTTTTGATGAAGGTCCATTCCCACCAAAAACTTATGGTGCATCAAAGAGGCTTTTCGTCCAGAAGTTCCCAAGACACGTATGGTCGGGATACCATCGTGAGAAGGCAGGGTACGGTACTTTGGTTTCATGTGCTTGGTCACTTTATCACGAGTGCATATGATTGACACACCTTTTAAAGTAGAGAGTGCAGTGATTACCTTGGTGTTTGTAAGCCATGCAGCACAGCCCATTACAAAATGGGTATCGTCACGTAGGATACGGCCAACCAACGTCTTCAGTATAGTTGTAGAATCGAACAAAATAGACATGTCCCCGTGCACAGAAGCCTTCTTACGGGCTTTATCCGTTATCAACTTGTTCAAGTCGACTACCTTTGGCATTTAATATAATATAAAGGGTATTTATAGACACATAATTCATGTATATAAAATGCCAAAACTTGTCCAATGTGCAATCTGTAAGAAAGCATTTTTAGGGACTACTTATACTCTCATACAACATTGGGAGAAATGTTCGCCGAACCAACGAAAGGTTACACCGTCTACACAAAGTCAAACTGTCCCGCCTGTACCAAGCTCAAAGAAGAGCTCCCTGACGCCACTTACATCAACTGCGACGATTATTTGGAAGACGCCGACGATTTCATAGACTTTATATGGGCCTTGCCGGGAGCCGGGGGGGTGAAAACATTCCCGATGGTATTTAAAGATGGAGTGTTTTGTGATAAAATATTTACTACTAATGCTACTTTTTAAGCACACTTAAATGATTCGTACGGCGCCTGTATTCTTTTTGATACAAATTCTATCGCCCAGTATGTGGTGAACAGAATTGTCATAACAATGTCATCGTTCATCCCCGGCTTGGCCTTTCCACTGTATATGTGTTTTGCCAGTTGGTACGGCGCATTGTCATTGGTCAACACCATTTTCTGAAAAGACAACAACTGCTTTTTCAATTCTGCCTTTACCTTTCTATGCCTGTCGTTCGCGTCTTCAAATGGGTTTATACATACCCAATCGTTGATAAAATGAACGGCTTCGGTGTTGAAATAGTTCAAAAAGGAATGGGTGTACTTTTCCTTTCTCTCATGCGTGGTCAAAACACCGCACCTCCCCTTCTCATACTGTGTGTAACACTTTCTTTCATTTCTACACATATGTGCCATGTGTGCGGCTTCCAGTCCCAAGTTACTTTCAAAAAAGTTGATGATCCAAGCATTTCGTAAATCCGGATGGCCTCGTATGGCGCGGATATGTCCTAAGAGCAAATGCTCGATCTGGTCGTGGTTCTTTGTAGGGTAAGTTTCAAAGCCGGTGAAAATAATATTGTTGGTTTCCATTACCATGGTAACAATGGCCAGCTGCGAATCTCCTCCACCGTTGGGGTCTACCCCTAGAAAAACATATTTCGCACTGTTCTTTAAGGTCCAACACTTCCGATCCAACATTTTCTCTACCATGCTCTGTGCAAACACAGAAGAGGCATCGTTTGTTATTTGCCCCATGCTCTCCCTCGCCAACAAATCCTTACGGTCACCGTAGATTGCTTTTACCATTGAAAACTTGGCCGCCGATTTCCACGGTGGTATAACCGCAGCCATGTGAGTACACTCAGAGGCTTTGCCCGCTCTCTGACACTTTTCACACGAAAGACCCATCCTCAAAGTGTTAAATAGAGGCTTGCCATCACCGCCCTGTAAATCGAACATTTCGCTGTAGAAATTCATTCCGTCCAATGGTGTGCTTATAGCAATCAGCGCAGTTGTGTCCATCTCGAGCAGGGGGACTATCACTTCGAAAAAGACATCCAGAGCCATAAAGGCAGCTTCTTCCATATAAACGACATCCCCACCACAACCTCGCAATGTTTTCGCACAAGAGGGGTACGAATGTACTTTGCGTATGTCCAAAGGAGATGGGCCCTGAAGCAGAAGCGTTTCACCGTTGCATTTGATAAACATGTCACGGTACTGACCCGCTTTTATCATGTCTCGTATCAATTCCAAAAGCTTCTGAGAGACCCTTCTGCCAGTCCTAAAGATACACTGCTCCGAATGGGGTACACTGATAGCGTATGCTGCTACGAACATGGCCACGCTGGTAGTTTTACCAAAACGTCTCGGTGTTAGGCACAGCACCTGCTGCTTCAGATTCTCGAATTTGTTCATCTTCATAATACGGTCCATGTCAATGTCTGGGTCGTTACGGTACAAGTGCATGCACACCGATTGTAAAAAATTGCGGTGAAAGAGCTTCTGCATCTTGCTCCTTTCCCACCCTTTAAACGACCTTGGAATATAATCGAGCAGCTTTTTCAGTTTTAACATAAGCTTATCCCCCTGTGCCGTCTGTTTCTTCTTTACACCCTTCACGATGGCATTCACGCAAGTCTGCGGCTGGCTACAGTCCAACTCGATCAACTTTTCTTCCTCGTAAAAGGAATAAGCCGAAGCGAGGTAAGAACGAAAGGACAAAGGTTTTGCCATGTATAAATATGTAAGCAAGTCCTTATATATGCTACCAAAAGATATTCTTCGCGTGGTAACGGATTTTTTGAGGGTAAAAGAGTGCCTACACTTACAGGTAGCATGTCGGCAGGTGCTGTTTGACAGAAAACACTACCAGAATAGAATATACACACAGAGCTTTGTAAAGTTCTTTCTTAGAAAAAATATACAAATCATGATTGAAACACATAGGATAAGAGACACGGTGTTTTCAATGGTACGGAAAGGGAAAAAAGAGTTTTTAATACGGCATACAGAGGAAATATCTACAAAAGATGCTAATAATAAAGTATTTAATTATGTTTAAATTACATTTCTGCCAGTAAGATCAACCCCAAGAACCAACGACAATATTAATACATAATTATAAACGTTGTAACCACGGTACATCATATGGCCTAATGTTAGTACTACGGAAATAAGTGTTGTCATTACTACAATGAGTCGAACAAATGGATATTCGCTAAAAGCAATAACTAAGCAACTGGATTTCGCATTGAATAGAAGACAACGTGCAATTAATGCAATAAACGCAACTAATATATGTACCGATACAAGTATCAATGCAAGTGTTGGGAAGAAATCGTAATCACCGTAATGATCTCTTCCAGCTCTGTCTATAATTAGAAGAGTTAAAACAACCACGAGTTGAATAATAACAGCAATTATAATATACAGTCTTTGCTGACCTTGAGCTACCTTATTATATAAGTAACATTTTCTCTCCTCATCAGCACATTCACCGTTTGTATGAGAGCATAGTGATTTGAAGTCCAAATCAATAATTAATTGTAAAAATCTATCCACAGCATTTAATATGAGTATAACAGTTGCCCATGTCAATACTGATGAATTATTTAATTTATCGTCTACTTCAAGTTGGCCTACTAACCATCCTGAAGTTGCCAAGCCTATATCGGCAAAAAGAGTTCTTAAAATATCCGTAACTTTATCTTTTGTTGCTCCTTTTTGCATTTTGAATACATTGAAAACTTGTGCGAACATTCCTAAAGCTTTTATACCAGCAACACCCACAACAGTAGCCCCTAAAACAGTATATTTGTTATCATCTTGAAGGAAGGGATTTTTGACATCGCCCAATTCTAGATCTGATCCTTTGGCCCAAGCAATATATAAAACAAGTCCAACGGTACATAAATTTAAAACAGCACTAACCAACGATGTCCACCTCACTCTATCTTCATATTGACTGGGTGTTTCATCGGGTATTTTCATATTTTTCATAGCGTTCTGTCTTGTTAATCTTCCACTCATAGTATACCACACATACCCGATACTTATATACCATATCTTTTTTATTTTACCTATAAATTCTACCACCTGCTATTCAAATGAGAGCAGCGAAATGGCGTTCGGCTTTGATTGGTAGAGTTGAATTGATTAGAGAGTTGCGTAAAACAGATATAGTGCCACCGGATAACATTCCCGATCAAATCGACATGGAAAATGATTTAAAACGTACTTTTCCAATGGTATTGTGGTTTACGAACACGAAGCATTTGGGTAACATAGAGAAGGTGCTCAAAATGTATGCTTTTATGAACCCCGGGGTTGGGTATGCACAGGGCATGTGTTTCATCGCATTCCTCCTGTACTATGTCTATTACACCGACAATCCAAATCATGCGGTCAACGATACCTTTTTTAGTTTTCACACCATCATGGGCTTCATACGTCCATTTTACCCCAGAGACATGCGGGACATACACATTGGAAGCTGGCTCGAGTCAACTGCAAGCGTTATACGGTTGAAAATATTGTACCATTACCCCAAGCTAGCCGCGCGACTCCGTAACACTGCATTTATCAAACTCATGATGATTAAAACCGGTCCAGCGCTGTTTGCAAATTGGTTCAAAATGCACGACACTGAAATACTATGGGACTATCTGTTCCACGGAGACATCTTTGAAAACATGCTGAATGCCATTGCAGCCATGCTTATACACCACAAGGAGGTGTACATACACCTGTCGGAAGAAAAGGCACTGCAAATCACCGCTATAAAGGACTTTTATCGGGTATCTTCCGTCGTCTCTTACGCTTACACTTTGAAACGTTAATGTTCTTCGAACAAACAGGACAAGTTC
>Ga0233412_10000523_pt1 | contig 22018 bp, 45 predicted proteins | sample Na_anoxic_4_MG_FD_180667 | JGI IMG/M metagenome (GOLD analysis project Ga0233412, IMG submission 180667) | Seawater microbial communities from Saanich Inlet, British Columbia, Canada - Na_anoxic_4_MG | ecosystem: Environmental > Aquatic > Marine > Inlet | place: Canada: British Columbia...
ATTCGTATCGCCCATTCAATCTGTGTCTCATTCCCGTCTGGCAATGGAACAACAAAGTTCGGACGATCAATAAAGCCTCTTTTCTTACCCTTGCACTTCAAATAGAAGATAATTGCTGTCATGTCGCCTTCTTTGATCTTAGCCATTAATTTCAACTCTGCGGTATCAATACTGGACTCATGTATCTCAACCAATGCCTCTGCTATCTTGGGAAAGTCCTGTATGTACTGCCATACGGTCTTATACGTACACCCCAGTTTCTTTGCGGCGTATGTCTGCATACCGTGACATTCTTTAAGTGCATCAATTACTTCTTCTGTTGTGTATTTTCTTTTGCCGACCATTTTTCCCTTACATTACAAAATAGTAAAGATATTGCAAAAAATTTCCTCTACATTACCATTCAATTGACTCCCCGTTCAGTTTAATCTTATTATCGCCTACATAGTCAACGTATCGCTGAACGATGACATCCATGTAAATAGGGTCTAATTCGATTCCATAGCATTTGCGATTCGTTAATTCGCAGGCAATCAATGTTGAACCCGAACCAAGAAATAAGTCAAGAACATCGCCTGCCTCATATTTTTTAAAACACCACACTGGTAAATCAACTGGCTTTTGTGTTGGATGAACTCGGTTTATCTTTTCTGATGCCTGTACAAATCTACGAGTACAACCTTTCAAATTTGTCCATGCAAGCTCACAATCCATCTGGTCAGAGTTTCCATTGTTTTTATCCCACACCAACCAACAAGAAGAATCAGTCAAACAATCAGCATAGTAATTTGCACCCCAAAAAACTATTTTTTCTATTTGGAGGCTTTCACACAAAGCAAACGCCTTCTTTGCAGTATCAGGAGAATCATCATTTTTTATATCCGAACTATATCTTTTTGACAACACTCCCGAATTACTCACAGCATTCATTCCATAAGGTGGGTCAGTAAATACCATATTCGCCTTCTGCCCATCCATCAGCACCGCAACAATCTCTTTATCGGTACTATCGCCACACAACACTCGATGATTACCTAACTCGTATAGGTCGCCCAACTTACTACGTGGTTCCACTGGAACTGGCGGTATATCATCCTCGGTTCCCGTTTCCTCAATGGGGTCTTTCAATCCAACCAATTCTTCTTCACTAAATCCCCAATCAACTAATTCATCTATTTCACACGTATTTGCTAATACCTCGAAATCAAACTCACCAGCCACGTTTTTATTAAGTCGTATGTTTAATTCCTTTACTTCTTTTTCCGTGAGGACTCTATCTGGCATGAACACGTTTACTTCCTCTATGTTTAGTGCTTCAAGTGTCTTTTTCCTCGCATGTCCACCGATAATAGTCATATCGGGATTACAACATAGAGGCTCGGACATTCCAAATTTACTTATTGACGCCTTTAAATCCTCCATACCCTTTTCCATGAGATGACGCGGATTATCTGCGTATTCCTTTAATTCTGAAACCTTTACCGCTTTGCAACTCCATTTAATCATGTGTTTTTCCTCCCCCAATCATTTCCCCAATTTCTTTAAAGCCTTTACATACCACACGTTATTAATTAATTCATCGTCAATAATATCGTTTAGTTCTTCCTCGCTTTCAATCCTTCCCCACCACGAACTACAACCATAAATTATTTCATTTAACTCTGGAACAAATATAGCTGGATTATGATGACAGCTTGAAGCGGTTATAATACCGTCCTTGCTAATACTATGACTTATACCAAGAGCAACGTCGCCGATAAGTATTCCAAAACGAGTTTTATCACCATGTTCTTCTTTACATGATCTAACCTTTACAGGCGTACCGCACTCACCCGTATCAATGACATCTTTTTCTGAATATTTGATTTCTTTATACGAATTTAATGCCAACTGAAACTCCAATTCTCTCAGTAGCTTCAACATATCACGGACAATCGGAACCTGCGTCTTTGTCAACTTCCCCTCGCCTGTCTCATAATCAGCATGAACAATTTCATCTATCCATCTAGCATTTTTACGAATATTTTCAAGCCTCTCTTTTAATTCTTCCTCATTCACGATTTTATCCCCCAACAACAGACTTTAAATTTTTTCCCGAATACTTTTGTAAGCCTCTTACCCAATGCTTTCTTACTGAATGCAAAGAAGTTGCACGGACAACGCTCATTGCGTTTGGTATTTGCGAACGCCCACCGCTTACGTGCCAACAAATCCTTTTGTACTTCCTTAAATTTCAATATTGATTGTGCTTGACTCATTTTATCACTCAATCCCCATAACTACAACACAATTGACAAAGGCATGGTTGGTCATACCACTCAGGGTGTTCCTCTTGGCTTCGTGTTAATTCTATCAATTTATCTTGCTCCTGTCTCGTAGGTGCGGATTCAAATTTTGCTTCTAACTGCTTCCATTCATCATCTGTCCATTGTTCAACTGGCATGTAAACTTACCCCCAATTTTTCTACGGCGGTTTCAACATCAACGATACCACCACTGATTTTATCCAACTTTTCCAGTATTTTATTCAACACATTCCCCTGTGCCAAGCTCTCGGTTTTTGCTTCCAGTTCAGCCACTATCTCAACAAGCCTTGTCGTGACATCATAATGAGTTTCGAAATCGACACGGCAATTTACCCTCAATATTTCTTTTAATTCGTCTATCGTAGTATCTGAATCAATCATTCCTCGCCATGCCTTTCCGTCCATTCCGTAACACCATCGCTTTTTGCCTGCCAACTGCAACACGCCTGATGGTTTTCAAATAATATCTCGCCTGTTTCCTTGACTTCAACAAACCACCCCCAATGTGTTTTCATCGCTAATATCACAGGAGCTTTACACGCCTTCCTATAAAGTTTGTATGAAACCCTGCATACAGCAATTTGAAATGGCATTATTTAATCCTGTTTAGTAAAACTTTCGAAATCCTTTTTATTCTTGAACTCATAAATATTTGTTATTGAAATCGAAAGGCCATCATGGACATCATGCATGGTTGCCATATCCTTCATTATCAGCCGATTAATAATGGTTTGGGACGGAAAAGCATTGACCGCCAAAGATATACTTCCACTAAACGAACCAAGTTTACCTTGAACAATAAAAGCATAGCCAAACATAAAATATCTCATACCGCAATTCCCTCATTTTTTATTCTATAATACCTTGCCAGTGCCACCTTGTTCAATTCCTTTTTGTTCTTCTGGTAATATGCCTGCATTGTCTTTTTCACCTTTTCTTTGTTGTCACGTGCATACTTTCTCGATGTATCTTTTATTTCTTCCCTGTTTTTGTCGTAATAATCCTTGCCATATTGCTTTACCCTTGCCCTTACCTCTGGAAGTGCATTATAATGGTTTCTGCAACAACCCCTTGCATAATGCCTTTTATTACACCCCTTTTTATCGCACCTTCTATTCATTTTACTACCTTTCCACAATACCGACATGTTTGACCGCCGTAGTATATTAGATTCCACCATTCATGGAATCCCAATAAACACAATATTTCCCTTATCATTTTCCCACCTTGTCCGCAAGTGCAAGAGTTTTCTTGATTGCATCAGCTTCCCTCTTCGCCTTCTCAATCTCTCCTTCCAACTCTTCAACAAGCTTACTCAATTCATTGTTACATTTAATCAGGCTGTTGTTGTCCCTGATTGTATATTCTGCAATATTAAGGTAAGTTCCATGCACAGGCATTACCCATGATTCCTTTACGACTCCATGAAGGTCTGTATACTTCCATATTGTTTCTGGAACATCAGGCACTTTATCACTCATAGATTTAACTCCTTAACTGCATTTTCCCACGTATAGCCTTTTACAGCATCAACGCACGAAACCCTTAGATGTCTATATATTTGCTCTGCGTCCCTCAATACAAATTTTATTCTTTCAATCAAATCCTCTTTGTCTGGAACATACCAACACCCTCTGTCACCTCTAAAGAATTTGCCATCATCTGCTTTTGCCTGATTGCCTGTACCAACAATTAAGCCATCTGGATATCCTTTCAGGTATTCACTCATTCCCGTCCAATTCGATGTTATAGTCGGCAACCCACATGCTATTGACTCTAATATCGGCAATCCCCACGCCTCACCCTTACTTGCATATAGCCCAAAATCTGATTCATGGTAGAACCTTGCCATTTCTGCATCGGTCACTTGCTGACCAGACCAAAGCCTGATGTCTTTATCACCTGTAAGCGCAAACGAAATATTTTTGTTGGCATCAACGTCAAATGGATTCTCAATCTTTGCATTAAGTATGGCAGGCACACCCGTTTGCTCAACGGCAATCTTAAAAGCCTCAAGTATTGTGTTTGTAGATTTGCGTTCTTCGTATTTACCCACGTGGAGAAAAGACCAATAACCACGCTGTCTTGCTCTGTGTATTATTTCCTCTGGTACTTGCGTCACATTAAAACAAGTATGGTCATAGCCCTCTGGAACGACTTTGATGCTGTCAAGCTGTTCAGGAAACCCGTTTTCTTTATAATTAATACCATTGGCAACTAATACATTCCTTCCCCACTCACTAGGAACTAAAACCTGATCTAATGTCTTATATAACGCAATTTCATGCTCTGGTATGACATCAGTTTCAAATATGGCATAACCCATACGTGGCTGACCACAAAATTTAATCATGTGGCTTGCATGATATACCATCAATGCAGGTTCGTTGCCTGTTATATACCTCTGATTATCCAGTGTGTCCTTAATACAATCAGTGTCAACCAACTGATGTGTCATTGGCTGAATAGGCACAAACGCAACTTTCTTCTTTGCAATTGTCAACGCTTTTAACAGATTTCGGCAATGAATACCAAATCCAGTGTGATTACTGTTGCCATGAATTATTATGTCTAATTTCATTTTATTTCAATCTCCTTATCGCAAATGACACACGTCGTATAAAGCTGAGAATTCAAAAAAGTGACCATTGTAGTATCTACCATCTGTCCTTTGTAAAGCGTTCTATTTGCTTTTGCTTTTGTGTAGATCGTACTAGAACAATCGTGATCGCAATGCGCCTGTCTGATCTTTTTAATTAATGCTTTTATTAATCTAATCATTCCCTGTCCGCTTTCATCGCCAATTCGCTTTTCAAATTCCTTGCAATTACTGGGTCACTCAAATATTCCTCAATTATCTTTCTGGTGTAACCATTCAACCAATCCTGACCGATAAGCCAATCAAGATATAACAAAGGTGCTTCCTCAAGTTTCTTGCCTTTGTGCTTTTTTCCAAATCTTATTACGAAGTCTTTTGCTTCCATAACTACCCCCGTTTAAAAATTATTCATTTCTTTCGTTTATCATCAAAATATTTCTCAACACGATTTTCACGCTTTTTTAAACATAATTTACAAGTAACAGGCTTCCACTTGCTTGACATCTTTGCATCAGGGTCAATTTTATTCACCGTACAAAGAGGAACAAAAAAAGAATATTGTGACAGTAGTGTTTGTTTATGTGTTTTTCTTTTATCCATTTCTTTCGTTCTCAAATTCAACCCACTTGCCATCACGTTCTTCCGCACCCATGTTTTCTGGCGGTCTACCCTGACCATCTTTCTGCATTTTATACATCAAATTATTCCACCGTTGCCTGTTCATCGTATGCCTGTGATACATTACTGCAATATGCTTTGGTATATTGGCGTACTTTTTCGTTGTGATACCCTCATGCACTTCGCCATGCCATCCGCATTTCTCACGTCGTAACAGCCTCGGTTGAAATTCTTCGCCAACCACCTGTTCATCAAATTCAGATATTCGCCAGATATAGAAAGCGTCTATGTCGTCCAAATCAAACAGCGATTGGTGCATCAACTCAAAGAACCCGTCACCAAATTCTTCATCTGCATCACAAAACAAACACCACTCTCTTGTGGTCGCAGACATCAATTCGTTTCGTGCCTGTGCAAAATTGTTGTTCCATTCCAAACCAACAACCCTTGCCCCTGCTTTTCTCGCAATTTCACATGTCTTATCTGTTGAACCAGTGTCACCAACAATAACCTCTGCGACATGCGGCAACAGGTTTCTAATTGTCTGAAAAATCCGTTCGGCTTCGTTGTATGCTATTATCAGTGCCACTACTGGATTCCGATTTACTATAGTATTTGAGTTTTCGTTTTTCTTTTCCACTTGCCACCATCCCAAAAAATAAAGTTATTGCTATTAAAGCAAAAAATCCGCCGCTTACATATCCAATGACAGTATGTTCCAATAAATTCCACACTGACAATGCAGTGCAACTAATCAAGAGCATTATTATAAACCAATCCGATGCCAAGTTTTCATTCTTCATATCACCTCTTTCATATATTTTTCTATTATCTCTTTTGCTTGGTCGAACCCCGCCGCCCAATGCGCATCAAAACCCAATGCAAACATCTGGTCTAAGAACAATCTCTGTTCATCTGAAATACTACTTGCAGTTTCACCCTCTCGTTTCATTTCTAAAAACAATCCATGACTACTGCGCAAACCGTTTCTTGGCACGGCAATAAACAAATCGCTTACACCCTTCAAAAGACCTTCTCTTTTCATTTTGTTCGCCTGTTGAATACGTTGCAATTTTGTACCGTGCAACCAAGCCCCATTCGGAATTGCAAATATTACCTTTGTCGGATATTGAACATGAAACCAATTCACAACCGCAATCTGGCTCTGACTCTCTGTTGGTACTGATATTTTATTTTTCAATATTATCCTTTCTTGCTAAAGCCGACACTAAATTTTCGCTTGTCATTGCCATGTCTTTTATTTTTTTATTTACCCATTGAAACGAACAAGGAACTTTTTGAGAAATAACACCGATATGAAACAAATCCATATCATTTTCTGGTATTAACTTTAATTCATTACTAATTGATTCTATCTTCAAATGATTCCTCCCAACCGCAAACATAACAAAGAACTGGCGCATCTGTGCAATATGAACAAGGCGGATTGCCTGTATGACACGAACATGAACCCTCGACCTTCTCAATTATCCCCTGACAACCATAACGCCAACACCTATCGCCTGTTGAAACCCCTACATCTTTTTGATACCTTACGGTTTTTTCAAACCCACAGTGAAAACAAATCTTAAAGTTTTCACCCTTTATCAATAAAACATCGTTATCGGAAACAAGTTCGTCTTTTTCAATATATCGCTTTGCCACGGCATTGATATATATCGCATCATCATACTCATGGTCGCAAGCCTGTTGTTTAATCGCTGTGTGTAGTCGTTTTAGCAGTTTTAATATTTTCATAAATTTAATATCCTATCGTGAAACTGTTCCCATAAATACTTTTTGCCCATCTCTGTTAGCTCGTTTAAATTTGTTCTTTTTAATTTCAATTCTTCAACAATCCCCCTTGAAGTGCTTCCCTGATAATACCCACTTGCAACTTTCAACACAGCCTCATTCACAACATGCCTCTTGCTACAATCCCCAAAACTAGCATTGCCCCATACTTTGTCAATTTCTTCATCTGTAACGTATTCACTCATTTTATCACCTTATAATAAATTTGAAGTTTAACAACTCTTGCTCTGTTTCTTTTTCCTGTATACCCATTCACCCTTACCTCTTTTAAATATTCTCTCGCAATTTTTCTGGTCTTAAATGTTGCAATCCTAAATCCTTCACACTCTGATGCAATAAAAATATTGAAATAATATATTCCAAAAAACCCTTCATAAACTTTGGAATCAATATCGGCGTAATGATAAGCAATCGCCCATACATTATTGTTATATCTCATTTTTCACTCTCAAATTCTTTCTTCGCACTTTCATGTGCAATCTTCATTTCATTTTGTAATTTCTCAAACTCTCCTTTCCTTTCCTTCCTCTGTTTCTCTGTGCCTTTACCCAATAATTTACCCAGTGCCAACATTGACTTTGCAATTTTCTGTGTTGCCTCGGTTTTAATCACTGGTTTATTTTCTTTTGGCAACTGTGAATTCGGTATGTATTCTGGCTTTTCATCCCTTGCCCAATTCAAGATGACATCATAATGGCTGGCATAGCCCTTAAATATTTTTGGATTGATACGACTGTATCTGTCAAGATTTTCAATTTTCTTATCATGGGTTATGGGAAAACGTAATAAAAGTTCCCCGTGTTCTTCTGCTGTTAAATAAACCGATTTAAGAAAGAGGGTTTTTTGTTCTTTCTCTTTCTCTTTCTCTTTCTCTTTCTCTTTGAGGGTGTCTTTAGACGGTTGTTTAACCGTTATATTACCGTTACACTCTGGTATTAAAGATTCTTTCTCGGTGTGGTGTGGCTTCTGATGTTTATTAAAGTTGTTTATCTGTATATACTTACGACTTTCAACCGTGTACCTGACAATGAATTTATCTGTCAATTCACATAGTATTTTCTCTGGATTAACACTATCATAAGGCATAATTTGAGCCTTTAAAACTTTTGGCTTATCTTCCAATCGTCCCTCTCTATCAGCGTAACACCAAAGTCCCTGAAAAAACAGCCTCGTTGCAAATCCTAATTCTGCAAGGTCATCGTCAAAAAAGAAATCTGGCTTTAAATATCTTATTCTTGCCATTTTAATTAGTAAGTAATTTCAGAAGGTTTACAAGATAGAGCATTCGATATTTTCTGTTTTTCATCGTCTGACGGCACAACATAACCGTTTTCAATCAATGATAGCTTTGGCATGTGTATACCTGTCGCCTTAAAAATATCCGCCTGCGTCATCCCTTTATCGAACCTCATTTGTTTCAATGTTTTTTCCATATCAGTATTATAATAATATTATTATCAGTTGCAAGATAAAAAATATTTATTTATCCCCACACAAAATAATCTGTACACCTGATAATCACGCCCTGCTCACAATCTTCATGTCCTGCGCCTTTGCCTAATGCGTGACTCGGCACATAAGTCACTTTGCCAAGATAATTCTTTTCTGTAATAGTTTTGTTTTCAATTTTCATTTTCTTTTTCCTCTGTATCTAGTTTTTCCAATAACTCTGCCTGCTTCTCTTGTGAATATTCTAACCTTTTGGCACAAAGGTCAACTTTTTGTTGTGCTTCTTTTACAAGAAAGTCTTTTCCTTGTTGCCATGTGTCAAAATAATTATGATAAGAGGTGTGTTTTAATTGTGTACGACCATTAATCCAAACCGATTTTTCGCTTTCCTTTTCAATCTCAACCGCCTCTATTTCCTTGTGATACCCACCTGTTTTGTATTTAATCATTTTCCTGTTTTCTCCCATACACTTGCAGGCGTTCCATGTGCTTTCGGATTCCTGACGTTATTATATCCAATATGTTTAATCATGCCTTTTTCCTTTGCAACCTTTACAACACCACCCCATGCTCTACTATTTGGCGGATATGGCAACCCGTTCGTATGTGACCAAATGCGTAGTTCTTCCGTCATAAAAGTATCGAATGGATATTTAGCAATGTATTTTATTGCTTCGTCCAACCAACCACACTCTTTTTCACAAGCATTATCAACCGCCAGTTTAATACCAGTGTCACGATTTACTTCTGTTTGTTCTTTATCAAGTTCATTCATATCACCTTACCCCCGTGTTTATATGATCTTGATTTGTTGTATTTAGTTTTCAATTCAATCGCCTTTTCCATATCAATACCAACGTACTCACAAAAATCTAATATCCTCAATACACAATCTGCAAGTTCAATTGGAATACCCGTTGGTTTGCTTACACCAAATACAGAAGTATCTTCATTTATTATTTCTTTGTATTTTTTGCCTTGCCTGAAACATTCCAATGCCTCTGACAATTCAGAATGACATAATGCAATCACTTCTCCAAACTCTAAACACTTACCATTATACCATCCTTTTTCTTTTGCAATTTCATGTGTTACTTTTTGAATGTCTCTAATTATAATAACAGTTTAATTCCTCTCTGGCATACCATTCTGGACTATACCCATAGTCAAACTCACCCGAACCCTTGTCAAACAGCTTACCAGCATCAACACTGGTAAGCCCTTGACCGATTAAATACTTAATGTAGCGATCTTTAAACTCAGTGGTCATATCAAAATAGCCTCAATTGTGTTTGGGGTTCAAAACGTGCATCATATCTTCCGTTATCACCCTTTGGATATGTTTGGCGTTTATATTTTAATTGACTGTCCCATTCCTTTCTTTGTGCTTTCGTTCCAATAAAATAAACATAGCGATGTTTTTGTGGCCTATCCCTAACATCTAAATCTTGATAATTTACCCCTTTGTTCTGTGTCACGGTTTTACTGTGTTTATTTGGATTGTTTTTATCATACCTCTCTGTCCTTTTTGCGGACAATCCAGTATAAACCCAATTCGTCGCCTGATAAATATAACCATGATGTCCTTTTGACGTGTCGGCATAGCTAATTAAAATCATTGATGGCAATAATTTTAATGTGTTTGCAAGAAAAAAAGACAAGGTATTTTTTTGCATGTTTTCATTTATACAAAGACGGTTTAGTTCATAAACATGTTTTGAGTGTAATCCCCCACAAACACCCACACATAAAGCGTTATTTGGTGGCTTACCAACAGTCAAAACCCCTGATAATATTTTATTGAAATAAAGACCATAACAAAACGAAATACTCGGAATCCTATGTGCATAATGCTTTCTTAACAACCACGGATATGATTCTTCCGATTGTATTAATTGCACACTATATAAATCTTTCACACTCAAAAGCCCCCTCCAATCAAGTTTTCAATTTCAATAATTAGGCGATCTTTAAATTCCCCAATGGTCATTTTCAAAGCATCCATTGAGCGAACCGCCATCCTTTTTGTTTGCTGACTTGAATTTTTTCCCACATCTCAGGCAAATTGCCTTGTCACTATTCGTCTTTTTCTTTTTTAATGGCACTCAGAATAAACCTTTCACCACGGTCAAACAAACCCGTTATCGCCGTTCTGATAATATCGGCTTTGGTAATTTTTTCCAATTTGTGCTTTTCCACAAACGCAGAAAGAAGGTTTTCATGTTCTTCAAATAAATGAACATGAGTGTTAATAATTGGCTTTGTATGTTTTTTCATAATTTCCTTTCTTATTACCTGATATTTGCCCGTTCCCTCGATGTTATGCTGATGCCCTCAATTGGCATCTCTCCCTTCGTGGCAGTTATAAACGACTTTATCGCCTTATCGTTTATCATAAGAAAATTGCGTGGCACTTGTCCTAGATTTGCAACTGTATATTCATAAACCGTTGTCTTGGACACACCTTGAACCTTCGCTGGCTTTAGCTGAACCCCTGTCTGTGGTAACGCATTAGATTGAATCTCAAGACTTACCGCCGCCGCTTCGTTGTTATTCTCTCTAGCTTCAATAGCCGCAGTTTCGGTTTTGTCTTTTTTCTCCTTCAAATCTTTGTCTATTTTATCCTGTGCCTCTTTCCTAATACGTGCCTGTTCGGTGTCGTAATCACCCAACAAACCCCTTAGTTTGTTTTCAGCTTGTTTATATGCACTTAATATTGGATTGAAAAAGTCTTGAATTTCCTTCACCGTATCGTCCGCAGGTTTTTTCATTTTCTTCCGTGCTTCCTCAACGGTTTTCCACTTTTTCTTCAACTCCCTGATGATGTTAACATTCAACCCATACTCGGCCTGATTTGCAATCTTTGTACCTTCTGCTCTCTCAAGTAATTCCACTGAATTTTTCTGCGCATCAACATTTTCCTGTGTTGGTATGAATTTTTCCACTTTCTACCCCTTTGTAAATAAAATTAATTTTGGTTATCCGATATGAAATCTTTCGTTTACCAGACCCCGATTAAATATCTGGTTTATTGATATAAAATCCCGTATGTCATTAATCCTTTCTGGTTTACTACACCAATCACACTTATAATTGCCGTTTTTATTCAGATACAAAATCAACCGCTTTTGATAATCAAATTCCTCAAGGCTCACGATATAGCCTCCTGTCTGTATATAATCTTCGTCTTTCGGTATGCCAGTTTTAATATCAATCAGCGTCTTTGTCGTCCTGTCAAGCTTATCTATCATGCCACATACATTTAAGCCTCTATGGAAAACCCTGATTTCAATATCCTCTGGATGAATATTCAAACAAAGCTCTGCTTTCGCCTTCTTATAGGCGTTCAGATACCCAACTACCCGTTCATGTACAGTGCTTTCGTCCAGAATGCCCTTGTCATAGTATTCCGTTGCCAAATGTACAGCCCGACCACGTTGCCTGCTATCCTCGGTATAATATTCCTTGCCTTTTGACGGGTACACCGCATCAATCATCTGTGTCACACTGGCAATGCGCTGACCATCTACCCAATAACTATGATCTTCGTCCAGAAATTTTATATCCTTACTTCTCATTTATGCCTCAACTTTCACTTTTAATTCATCACACAATTCTTGAAAATGCGCTATTGTGTCAGCCTGCGAACTTGGATTTGTAACCAACCTACTGGTTTCCACGCCAATATCCTCAATTAAGTGTTTTCTGTACACTGGTTCGGTCAAAGCCTTCTTGAAACGTCCCATTTGTTGCGAGAACTCATTTTCGTCCGCATTTGCCCCGTGTGCGCCCTCGCCATCCACTGGCTGTTCAGACATGCCATCACCCATTTGTGCGTCAGAACCGTCATCTGGTGTAATATCAGCCTGCTTTATTGGCTCTGGCATGGTAATGTCTGATTTTTCATCCTTTTCTTGCTTTTTGAAGTCAATTCCCTCATGTTCATTGAGAATTGCCACGGCTTCAAGCAATTTTCCCGACTTTGGCAACATCTTGAAATGGCGTTTCAATACTGTCTTTTTATACATCTCGCCTTCCCATTCTTTCCAAATGGTGTCCTTGCCTGCAATTACCGCCTGTGACTTACTTTTAATAAACTCCACTTCCTCTTTAGACATACAGCAAATGGATATTTCACCGTTTACATAAACCGCAACGGAATATACACCTATGATCTCACCACGTTCTTCTACACTTGCAAATACATTTGGCGAGTGCAGTAATGTATTTTTACTGCCTGCATGATATTCAAATACGTCATTCTTCCTGACAACTTCCACACGAATATTCTTAACCGCACCTGCGTTGTATGCAATCTGTATCATTCCACGATAACTTATATCAAGAACACATTTACCTTTGCGTGGTATCAGATACGCATACGCCAGTGACGGATTAAGCGACAACCCAGTAAGACCCACGTTCAACACCGCAAGCTGTATTGAAGTTATTGAACACTTCACCAGTGCGGCGTTATTCGCAAACTGCTGAACGGCAAACACTTCCTCTTTGTTAAAATCCAGATTCGTGTTTACTTCCCTGAACTTCTCTGCTTGATTTTTAATTACTGTGACATAATTTTCCACTACTTCATCCCCTTCCTGTTTATTACATATAATGGTTTTATATGTGTAGTCTGTCGCAATTCGTCCATCGTCCAACTGATGTCCTTTTTTTCTACTGCGGGCAACACGTTCAATTTCACTATTTCTTTCTGTTGCTTCTCAATTACACTGTCTAAGTGGTTCACCAAATAGCCCAATAAAAGCATCATCAAAATAGCCGTAAAAACCACAACACGATAAATTTTTACCCTGAATTGCAACATACTGATATAAGCAATTATATTCATACCGTCCATTTCATCTATTTTCTTTTCTTCATGCTTCACCTTGCCCCCTCTGATAAATATTCAGTCCAAAATAAATGACTATCTACTGTACCGCCAAGAAAATACATTACCGCAATTAGCGCACAAACAACAAATGCCAAAAACATAATACATATTATTCTACCAATGCGCTTCCTCACTTCTTTGCCCCCTGCATTAAATGTTTCATGCGAAATAAATTATCAACCACATTGTTTATCTGCGACTCTTTGAATCCAAGATCATTTTCCGAAAAACCATCATTCAAAACACTCTCAATACCAAGCCTGATCTTTTTCTTACAACCATCAATTCTCTGTGCGTTTGTTACTGCCAAATTAATCACCCCCTTTAAATGAAAATTGTTATTATTTCTTTGTATTATACAAACAAAGTAATTCTTGTCAAGAAAAATTTTTATCTGGTTCTTTGATGCAAGCAAATCAATTTGCCCCACGAATCTTGCCACGATGTCCTTCTGCCGTATTTCCTGTGTAACTTACCCATTAGCTCAAGATTGTCCGAACAAAGGTCATCCCATATATCATGCCAAACAAAGTCATATCTCTCGCCCTTTGGTGGTTTATATTCATAGGCATCTTCGTTTATAATAGTTAGCCGCTTATCTTTGAATGTCGGTGCAACCAAATCAATAACGTCTTTTTCTTTTTCAATTACAACCACCGATTTAATTTCTTTTTTCTTCAATATCGCAGTAAGCACAACACCCAAACCCAATCCATTGATAAGGACTTTACCGTGTGCCATTCTAATGAAATGCGCACAATCATTTATTTCCGCAGGCGTATTGCTCATTATTGTGTCCTTGCCATCTCTAACAAGTCTTTTATATGTACCTGCCTCAACTCGTCTATCTGAATTGCTACTAGAAAACTGAAACAAAGCCCTCATATTAAACTCTTGAGCCTGCCGTTCTGAAATCTCAAATTCATCAATTTCCCAAATCCCTTTTTTGCCAACTGGCACATCAATTTTAATTTCCATCGCCTGCCCTTTCTGGTTTATATTCTTCTGCTGGAAAACTATCAACGATACTCTGGCATAATTTTAACATTTTATAACGTGCCATTTTTTCTTCTGGACAATCATCATCAATTTCATCCCATTCATCATGGCATTGTCTTAAATCTACCAGCGTATTTTGAAACCTGCAATAATTCATGTTTGCCATTCAATCACCCCTCTTAAAATAAAGTTATAAATCTTTTGTGGTTTTTATAATCTGGATATGCCCTTCTGATTTTCTTCCACGCATCCTTTTTGTTCTTTGCCCTTACAAAACTCGGATAAGGATAGAAACTTGTCTGATAATAAAACTTTCTCATTTGTGCATTTCCTTTACCGCTTCCAAAAATTTCTCAACCGTCAACATTACTTCCTTCAACATTTCGTCATCCTTGACAGCATCCCATTTACCACCACCTATATACTTAATGTACTTGTTTTTCTGCTTTTCCATATCGTCTATTATTTCAAAATATTTCATACATTAGCTTCCTTCTTTACCTGTTCAATATGATTTTCCATTTCCATTACAGTTTTTGAAAGCGTATCAATCCATTCCGATAACTCCGCCTGATACTCTGGCTCACTGTACCCACTGGCAACGCTTGAATCCAATCGTTCCTGTAAATCCGTTGCCGTGGTTTCAAGATTTCCTTTAATTACTTGCATCGGTTTTATCATATTAACCTCACAAATATAAACACAATCGTCGCTGTGATTGCAAATCTTATCGTGTATGTTTTTAACATGCAACAAGCCCCCCTTTTTTAAACCAATGACAATAATCCCTTTCAAGCAGTTCAGCCTTTCCCCACAAATAACAGTTTCTTAGTTTCGCATAAACTTCACGGTCTATTTCGTTACACATTCTATTAAACAATGAATCGGTTGTGATAATCTTTCCCGTTACCGTTCCTTTGTAATATGAAACAAAAGAACAAAAGAATGTTTCTTTATACCCTCCCCTCATTTTTGTAATGTATATTGTATCTTTGTCTGTAAATTCTAAAATGCTTTTTTGTGTTAAATTCACAATTCTTTCATTCATTCAATCGCCTGCCTTTCTCCCAACTGTTGGTTTTCATAGTCGCCTGATGATACACCGTCGTTCTCGTCTAAATCATATTCTAAGTGCATTGCGATGTCCTCCATGAGACAATTACCGTCACAATCTGCTTCATCATAAAAAACAGTTTCTTCAAGAAGGTTTAATACGTACCCGCTATTCTTTTGCTTTTTAAGCAATTCAAATGTTGCCATTAATAATGTCGTAGCTCTATCTTGTTCCATTTTTACCTCTTTCAAAATGTTGTAAATGTTAATTAGTGTGTTTTGTTGTATCTCCATCGTTGAAGATTTCCCACCATCCTTTGCCTGTATTCATTTCCCATGCCCAACAATGCCAGACTTCATGTCTACCACAGACAGTACACTCTCTGTCAAAAGGGTTCCAATACTCCCATTTATGCCACCAAAAATAACGCCTATAGAATCGCACCAAATATTTAATCTTTTTCTTAATCATGTTTGTATTATACAAAGTGTTGGTATGAATGCAACAACAAAATTATTTATTTTTAAAATAGTTTATAAGTCTATACGGTTGATATGGTTAGGCGTGAAAGTTTTTTCAAATTAACCCCTTCATTTGCTGATATGCGGCGTGAATTGCATCCTCAAGGTATTCTTCTTTGCCTCCTACTTGCTTTTTTAGTATCTTCATTGACGTTAAATTTCTCTGCACCCCTGCCGTCTGGTTTTATCTTGTCCTTTGCTACCCTGATCGCCTGCCAAGCGTAGTTGGTCAGAATCTCAATATTGTTTACCCTTGCTCTGATAATGAAATACCTTACTGAAAAGCCACCAACCGTTATCATCGTCCCACATAATGCACAAGCTAATATATCTAATAACATCACCCCGTCACCCCTTTCTAAAAATCTCGTTTTTCCAATTTACGATTCAGTTTCATCGCTTTAACTGCGCTCGGACTCTGCTTTGCAAGTTCAGCGTCCAGTTCATCTTCAACGGTTTTACGCTTTTCGGCTTGCGTTACAACCGTATTATCAATTCGCAATGGCTGTCCCTTTTCGCCTCTCAACTTCTCCCTGTTTTCATCGTTATATTCAGACGGATAATCAACGTCTGTTTTATCGTCAAACTCCTTGCCTACCAACAGCGTATTTTCACACCATTCCACACCCTTTGCAAGCCCTGTGAGCTTCTTTGGATTTGGCATTGATTTTTGCTGTTCAAACAACAGATTAAACCGTGTGGCATCAAGCCTTTTCTGTGACTCGCTGACAGCTTTTGCATAAACTCTTTCAAGCCAATCCTGTTCAGACTCACCAATACGTTTTGACTTCGGTGCTGGAATAACAATTGACAACTCATTATTCGCTAAATAATACACCCTTGATTTGTAACCCATATTTTTATCTCCCTATTTACTGGTCGCCAATTGCCATTAATGAAAACTCGGCGTCACCATTAGTTCCCGCCGTATTTAACACTTCAATATTAATTGAACCAACTACTTGTGCAGTATTTTGTTTTCTCAATTGTATTCCCTGTGTCGCTGTACTCATTGCCAGACCCGCCGTAGCATAAAACGCATTTGCGAAATCAGTGTCAAATGTTACGGTATAATCCCCAGTCCCATTATCAGTGATTGAAGATACATTGAAACTGTCTTGAATTGCCGCCGTACCTGTTCCGTCTGCCATAACCCACGCCTTAACCAGCTTTTCTTCTACTGCCGTCGTCGCATCGTCGTCTGTAATTGTTTCGATATTAGGTGGCGAACCACTTGACGCCGTTGTAACGGAACCGATTTTACGCTCACCAGTAAAGTTATCAGCGTTTGAAGTCCTGAACTTCATACTAAACGTACCCGCTGGAACATTGTCATCCACGGCATACACATAATATGTCGTTGATGCGGCGGAAGAACCACTTCCATCAATGTTGCCGTCCAAGTCCAACGATATATTTGCGGCATTAACACACGCACGTTGGTCTATCATCATTCTTTGCGCGGGAACCGTAACGGTATCACTACTGGCGGCAACTGTAATCGCTACCGCCTGCCTGAAATCAAGTAATACCGTTGCCAGACCTATATTCTGAACCTTTGACACTGTACCCAAAAAGTCTTGAATCGCCCTGTTTTCCTGTTGCAAAGTAACAATATCACTGGCTTTGATGTCGTCCTCATTATCAACAGGTGCTTTGAAATCTTTTTTTGCCGTCGGATAACTTGACATTATTATATCTCCTTATGTATCTGTTAATTGATTGAGCCTATAATCTAAATAAGCAATTGTTTCTGTTACATCCTGTTTGACTTTTCCACCGATAATATTAACCTGTAAACCGTCACCATTGCCCATACCATAATTTATACTTTCTACTTGATAAGACGTTTTAATAAACGGGGACGAACCCAATACAGAAAAAGAAATTTGTCCCTGTGGCGGTATATCCTCCAACCTCTCTCTTATATTTCCAACACTTGCACTCACAGTGTCAATTGGATTTTTTCCGTCAGTTAAAAAGCCATCTATAAATTGATCTGCGGTATCGTTTGTCGAAATCGCCGCCTGTTGTAATGTATTAGTACGTTTTCCAAACTTTTCTTGACTCTCAATATCTAATTTACTTCTTGTGAACGACCCTGCACCAAATAATTTGAATTCGTTTTTTATAGAACTAAAATCACTAGACTCAGACAAGGCAGTTAAATTATCAACAGTAAGAGAATTTTTTACTTCCGTACTTCTTACCTTAAAAAATATTTCTTTCTCATTATTCACGCCCCATTCTGCGTTGCCACTTATTTCTGCCAACGATCTGAACGCCGCCATCACCGAACCATTGAATGTTATAGCATCAACAACAAACCCTTCTGCCCGAACAAGCCCTTTGTCTGGTGTTCTTTTTATCTGCGTGTCCTGTATGACAAAATTGTCCATTATAAACTTGACAATATCATCTGTGTTTGAATCAGTAAATGAAAGCGAATCCAGCCTTATTCTTTCAAGTTGCATCACAAAGCCTTGCACCTGCAATGTCACCGTACTTAAATTTGCAAGCCCCTGACTTCTTGTTGCCACCTCACCACGATACCACGTAGAATATCGTTCACCGATTTCATCCAAGACATCAATTTGTATTTCCGTGCCATCTTCTATTCCATCCAATGATTGATATGGTAAGCCCAACACAATACTCGCACCACCACAACCACCAATGCGATTATACTCCCAACTCGCATCCAATAATACTGGTTGTCTGTTCTCGCCTGCATATTTAGCTTGACCATATTTGCGCTGACCATACTTAAACGGCTTTGCAAAATCATGGAACGTAGATTTCGGGTCAATCAATACAGCAATATCATTATTTTTATTGCGTAATATAACCCTTAGATTAAAAGGACGGCTTTCACCCCCGTATTTTTCCTGACCATATTTAACCGTTCCGTATTTCGCCATTATATAAAGGTGTCTCTATGTTCAATCTGGTAACGTGCTGGCGCAGATTCTATTGTAACCACATTATCACCTTTTGGCATTTCAATAAAATCACCTGTGAAGAAATTTGCGGCATCGTTGCCACCACCTAAAATTTGCCTCGCTGTTGAATCAAATATCATACTTCCTGTCTGCACCAAGTTTTTCGAATACCTAAAGAATGAAGTACCACCTTCTGGCTCTGTATTTATAATCCTCGTATCAATCAAATCACCTGAATCAGCAATCATTGTTATACGTGGTCTGGCAAAAGCATTACCACTATTGTTTACCGTAATCGACTTCGTGCAATAACTGATCTTAAAATATAGATCGCCGCTTATATTCTGCGTAAACGTATCGCCTGAACTATGTTCGTATTGACCGCCTTGATATTCATTTGATAATGTCGCACCACTTACAGACCTAAAATTGGTATCATCAAAGGCTTGATCTCCACTCAGCATCAAATTATATGTACGCCCTATTTGAATCGGTGCATATTGGAATGACAATTCAAGCTCTGACTCCGCAACCCAATCACCACTTACAACAGTCACGGTGTCTTGTACGTTGCTGAATTCATCTCTTATGGTACACACCACATCGCCCGATGGTGTACCAGTATTTGCCGCAGTTTTAATCGTAATCTTGCTGACCGTACTATGCTCTGCAATGAATGTTTGCCTCACAGAATGCTTTGAATTCGTTCCAAAATCAACATCTGCGTCACCACTTGCCTGAGAAATACCAATCTTATCATCTGACCAAGCCAATTCTAAATGAGAAAACTTAAACTGATTTGCATATCGGTACGGGTCATTGTGGACAATGCTTAAAGTATATGGCTGAATGTTTTCTTTTATTGGCGAAATTTGAAAATTGTTTTTCATGCCGAATTTATATTTATCTTCATCAAACCACAACTTAAACTCTTTGCGTTCTGTAGCCTGTTGAATCAACTGCAATTGTGTCTGTGCCAATGCAAGCGTATCGACTGTAACGGTTCCTGAAATATTTGTTTGGCTTACGTCCTTATAACTTCGCTGTTCACTTATAGCACCATCACGTTTTACATTACCCAAAAACCCTAATTTGTTTGGTTCTGATTCAGACCAATTATCATTTCCATTATTAATCAGCTTTGGAAAATTAATACTCTTAACAACATCATCGCCAGACACTACGGTTATCAACCTACCTTTATGGGAACCCATGCCAACGATTGTTGGGAACGTGTGCTTTTTATTCCATCTCTGATTCTCTCGGAAAAACAAATCGCCACTTGAATTACTAGCAACTTCTCTGTCAAGGTATACGGCGTGTGCCTGCATCAAACCATCGCTAATCTTATTCTTTTCCCATGTAAAGCCATCATGCCTGTAATGGAACCCGTTGTCTGCAATGCCTGTCAACTGACCATCGACTTCAAGTAGTCGCCAGATATAACCAATACTGTCACCTGATAATATATCTTGTTGCCACCAAGACGAATCTTTTGCAAATACCTTTGCCGCCGTTGTGGACGCATATATTTTACCGTCCCATACCTCAACACCCTTTACGGACGTTTCACCTGTCGTATGCTCAGACGTAAGCGTACTACCGTCTGAGGTATAAACATCGCCATCTTCGCCAGCAATATAGATATTATCCCCACTTTTACTGGCAATCTGATGAAATATCGTTGATTGTGCGCTTCCTACCTGCGACCACGCACCGTCAACTGAGTTTTTGCGGTATAACCTACCACCATCGGTTCCAAGATACAGGAAACCGTCTGTGTGAAGTTTTAAGGCGGTCACTTTACCCGTTAAGCCTGCACTCTCAGTTGTCCAGTTCTTACTATCCCCTTCCACTGACCTGACAACATCGCCACTCACACCAACGAAAACCGAACCAAATGCAGATTCAACGGCAAGTGGAAAACTCAGACTGTCTTTTACTGTCACCTGTTCTGTGTAACCCGATATGCTATGTATTAATTCTGTCATTTATATTTGACTAAATTGTCTAGGTTTGTTTAGTTCTAATTTAACCATATTACCCAATTCATTACCGACCGTCCTTATATCTTGCGAACTTGATAGATTCACATTTGCACCACGTAAGTCAACAGTAACGCCACCGCCTCCGTCTGTGCTTAATCTTGATGTTCCAATGCCTGAAAAAGTTTCTCCCTTATCCACAAAGGCAAGACCTGATCTAGTAATTTGTCCACCCCCTGCAAGTTTAGGAATTTTAATTGCCGTTGCCACAGAATTTGACCTGTTCGGAAAGAAACTATTGGACAAGGATTCAAGACCACCGAACACACCACTAAATACATCTTGAGCCTTTGAAAACTCTGGCGATACACTTATACCTTTGATTACGCTCTGGAAACCCGATGTATCAAACGAATCACCTTGCTTTGATAAAAACTCTGCAATAGGCGCAACCGTTTTTGCCATAATTGATTTCATCAATGTGGTATTTCCAAGACTTGCAACCACTGCACTTACTATGTTATCAAATACTGATGACTTCAAAGACTCTTTGAATTTTATAAAGCCTGACGATGCCGTAGATTCTGCAAACCCTGTACTGATGGAACTTGCAACTGTATCATTTAGGATAGCTCCCAATTGATCGACGACTTTCTTGAAGTTTGCAACAACCGCACTCATTTGATCTTGAATATTTAAAGCGTCCTGTGGACTCGATGGAACCCGTCTATTATTAAATGCTGACGAGAACCTTTGCTCTACGTCACTTCCTGTTAATCCAAAACTTGCAAATCCCTGATTCACACCTGTCTCACCTGCGGTAATAGAACCAG
>Ga0233412_10000525_pt1 | contig 22009 bp, 20 predicted proteins | sample Na_anoxic_4_MG_FD_180667 | JGI IMG/M metagenome (GOLD analysis project Ga0233412, IMG submission 180667) | Seawater microbial communities from Saanich Inlet, British Columbia, Canada - Na_anoxic_4_MG | ecosystem: Environmental > Aquatic > Marine > Inlet | place: Canada: British Columbia...
GTCTGACATAACATCTCCATCGTAATTTTTACAAGCCCATACCATTCCGCCTTTGCAGCTGATAACACGTTGTATGGCATCGTCAATTAGTGTGTAGAAAAACTCAATCCCGGCTTTTTCAAATGCCTCCTTATACTCTTCGAAAACTTCCATGAAAACATCCTTGAAATGGTGGTCATATATCTTGGAAATCGTATCCTTAGTAGCAAACCAAAGGTCTCGCTTTCTATCAAGTGAATATTTAAAACAAGAGTGAGCAAAATGATTTATAGATATATCGGTATTATGCATGCCTTGTAGAACACCTCTGCCGTTCATATCTTTTATTATTTTCTTTGTTACTTTCCCGCTTTTACCCGTAAATATAAGTTCTGCAATACCGGGTTCGTCGGTCTGCATTTCAACCGCGGAATAAACATCACCGTATGCATGTCTGGCAATGATAATTGAATCCTCCCATGGTTTTACCAGCGGTTTGATATTATTAACCATTATTGGTTCTCTGAACACTGTGCCGTCTAATATTGCCCTGATTGTCCCGTTTGGGCTTTTCCACATTTCCTTAAGGCCATATTCTTCAACCCGGTCTGCGTTGGGGGTTATTGTCGCACACTTAACACCTACCCCGTATTTTTTTATTGCATTGGCTGCATCTATGGTGATCCGGTCATTTGTCTCATCCCTTTTAACAAGACTAAGATCATAATATTCAGATTTGAGCTTAATATATGGATGAATAAGTTTGTCTTTTATCATAGCCCAGAGTACTCTGGTCATCTCATCTCCATCTATCTCAACAAGCGGGGTTTTCATATTAATTTTTTCAGGCATTGTTATTCTCCGTCTTTCTAAATTCTTTTTTCCCAGATTCATATAAATTATTTCCATCGCAGTCTATTATAACAATTGCCGGAAAATCTTCAATATAAATTTTTCTAAGCGCTTCCGCTCCCAATTCTTCATATGCAATTATCTCCTGTCTTTTTATTGACTTAGAAATAAGTGCTGCTACTCCACCGGTTGCTGCCAAATATACACATCCGTTCTTTTTAATGGATTCAATAACTGACTCGGATCTGTTTCCCTTGCCTATCATCAGGGCCAGTCCATTATCAAGGAGTCCGGGTGTAAATGAATCCATCCTCATGCTGGTTGTCGGACCGGCCGGACCTATTATTCTGCCGGGTGCAGCCGGGGCGGGGCCGGCATAATAAATCCCTTGGTTTTTTATATCAAAGGGATACTTCCCGCTTTCGTTGTATTCTTCAGTCATTTTTTTATGAGCTGCATCCCTGGCCATATACAGGATGCCGTTAATTTTCACCTGATCCCCTGACTTAAGCGATTTAAGTATTTTTCGCTTGCATGGGAATTGCAAATTTATTATATTCAAATTACTATCTCCCTGTGTCTTAATGAATGGCAGCAAATGTTTACAGCGACCGGCAATCCTGCGATATGCGTTGGAAATGATTCTACAAAAATATCAAAAACAGTAGTCTCCCCGCCTAGTCCTGCCGGTCCGATTCCCAGATTATTAGCCTTTTCTAAAAGCATTTTTTCTAGTTTTGCATCAACCTGGTTTTTGCTTCGTTCACCCGGAGTCCTCAGCAAAGCCCTTTTTGCAATAATCATTGCTTTATCAGCAGTTCCGCCAATTCCAACGCCCACAAATAAAGGAGGGCAGGCATTTGGACCCGCCTTATCAATTGTTTCTATAATGAAGTCTATAACTCCTTTTTCCCCGTCAGAGGGTTTCAGCATAGCAAGAGCACTCATATTTTCACTGCCGAAGCCTTTTGGCATTACATAGAGTTTTACATTCTCTCCCTCAATAATATCAATATAAATAACAGCCGGGGTATTATCCGCAGTATTTGTTCTTTCCAATGGATGCGTTACGACGGACTTTCTAAGAAAACCTTTTTCATAACCATCCCGGACACCTTCATTGATCGCGTCTTTCAGCGACTGCCCTTCAAAAAGTACTTTGTCGCCAATATCTGCGAAAACAACAGTCATGCCTGTATCCTGGCATACTGGAATATTTTCTTTCCGGGCAATCCCGGCGTTTTCAATAATCTGATTCAGAACTCCCCTGCCTTCTTCACTACTTTCATGCCCAAGGGCTTTTTGATATACATCCTGTATTTCAGAAGTAATCTCACAGCATGCTTCAATACACATACGCGAAACAGCTTTTATAATTTCTTTAGTATTAATAATTCTCATAAGTAATTCATTTCCCAAACTTTTCGTATGATACCCTAATTACATAATTCTGATTAAGCTTAATACCAGATGTTTTTCTCTTTTCTTATAGTACAAAACCGTACGGATATTCTCTATTATTTCTACGAAATCGTACGGGAGTTTTTGCCGAAAAAAAAGGGCCTGCAGTACAGGCCCTTATTGGACTTACTTGTTCACAGTCTCTTTCAGGGCTTTTCCGGCTTTGAAAACCGGGGCCTTTGATGCGGATATCTGTATGGTTTCCTTTGTGAAGGGATTGATGCCTACCCTTGCAGGTCTATCCTTAACACTGAATGTACCGAAGCCTACAAGAGAAACTTTGTCGCCTTCTACAAGTGCTTCCGTAATAGCGTCAACAAATGCGGCACATGCTTTTTCGGCGTCTTTTTTGGAAAGACCGGCCTTTTCAGCAACAGCTCCTACTAATTCGGATTTTTTCATGATTTTACCTCCATTATTTGATATACACATCTTATATAAAATGGTTAGAATAGTCAAGGTTGCCAGCAACTAAAACCACTATATTATAGTGGTTTTGGGCCAAAATACTGATAAAATGTACAAGATATAGTACCGTTGTAGATTTTTCTTCTCTTATTCGCCTTAATACCTGATGTTTTTTCAAATTCAACTGAATCCGTAAGGACATATTTAGACCATGTGTTAAATAGCGAAAACATGCTTCCCATTTCCCGGTAAAGTCCATCTACATTTTCTTTATCGGATATTCTCAGGCCATATGGCGGATTACAGATCATTACACCATACTCGCCGGGAGGACTCAATCCAACGGCATCCTTTACGCTGAAGTTAATAATTTTATCAACTCCTGCAGCAATGGCATGCTTCTTTGCTATTCTGATATTAGCCTTTGATATATCGCTTCCGTATATGAACGCTGTTTCCGGAATCGAAATTAAGGTTTTCGCAAGTTCCTTCTCTTTATCTGCAATCAACTTATTTTCCTTATTCCATGATTCAAATAGGAAATTCCTATTAAGACCAGGGGCTTTGTTATAAGCCATCAAAGCTGCCTCTATAGGAAATGTCCCTGAGCCGCAGAAAGGATCCATCAGGAGTCTTCCCGGTTTCCAATAGGATATCTGAATAAGGGCTGCCGCAATTGTTTCTTTAAGCGGAGCTTCGACATTGAGGGTTCGGTATCCTCTCTTGTGAAGTCCGGTTCCCGTAGTATCAATATTTATCTCTGCGGTATCATTATGAATGAATATCTCAATTTTATACTCAGGACCATTTTCCGAAAGCACTGACAGGTTATTTACCTGGCACAACTTATCTGCTATAGCCTTCTTAACTATTTTCTGGCAGTCTCTCTGGCTGAATAATTTAGAATTAATATTAGAAGACCGAACATTAATTTTACCATCAGGCGAAACAAAATCCTGCCAATTAATCTTATTTGTTCCTTCAAAAAGATCGTCGAATGTGTAAGCCGGAAACTCAGCTACTCCAATGTATATTCTTTCAGCGGTCCTGAACCAGATATTGCCTTTTGCGATTTCTTTAATTCCGCCGCTGAATTCCACACGGCCGTTCTTAGTTTTCTCAACGGTAAATCCAAGATTTCTGATTTCCCTTGCAAGCACAGCCTCAATGCCGAAGATGCAAACAGCAATTAATTTCATTTTATTTTTCCGCCTTTTTTATTTCCACGGTATCGCCTATAACCAACACTTCGTTCAAACCGTTTTCCAAAACCACAATGGAATCACCGAATTTGAAAGCTCCCCGGGTATTGCCCGGCAGTGAAATGGTTAAGATTATTTTTTCTTTATCAGTACCAACAGGATTTTGCCTTTCCCACTTCACTGATATGTCTCCTAAAAGAGTATTTTGTTTTACGCTGAAATTATTAATAGTTTCTAAAAACAACGGTTCAATCAATATCCTCCGCGCTTTGTCAATGTACCTAATGCCTGCAAGGTATTTAAAAAAGAACGAGACTAATCCTCCGAACATCGGATGATTTAAGGATGCCCTTCCGTCCCAGGTTTCCCAAAGGTTCTTCGAACCCGAATCTTTCATAAATCCAAAAGAGGGAAATTCTTTGCGTTGCAGCATTTTTGAAATGATATCGCCGCGCTCTGCATCAGCTAAAACTTTAAAAATCATTGAAGCTGCAAAGATCCCTGTATCCATCGCATAGCCTGACTTCTTAATCTTTCCTGCTAATGCGTTTGTGACAGGTGTTTTAAATTCTTCAGGAACCATATCAAAATACAGTGGGTATACATTAGCGTAATGTCTCCCTGTCGAGTAGAGATAGCTTGTTTTGGAAAGATACTTTTCATTGAATTTATTTTTTATTCTCGCTGCAAGTCTTTCGTAATATATTGTATCTCTGGAAATTATCTTACCGAATTCGACGCATGTCATAACGCAATAATAGAAGTATGAAGTGTTTACGAGTGCCGGATCCAATTCAGCGAAGATTTTTTTTAAGTCTACTTCCTCAACTGCATAGCCTTCAACCGGCAGGCACCAGTCCCCGAGGCACCAGCTGCCTTCTTCTTCATGTTCAATAATTAAATCCGGGTTTTTCTTCTCGAGATACTCAATCCATTTCCGCAGTGTTTCGTAACTGTCATGAACAGTCCGCCTGTCGAAAGTCATATTATATATTTGTCTTGGAACAACTGCACACGCACTTCCCCATGCAGGTCCGCCTCCTCCGCCGCTGAATGGTACAGTATGGGGAACAAAGCCCGTTTCAGCGTTCTGGGAAAATACGATGTCCCTATTCCATTTACGATAGAAGTTCACACTATCCAAAGCTGACAAAGCAGCCTCAGCGGTTACCTGCCCGTCGCCTGTATACCCCAGTCTTTCCCTGTGCGGACAGTCGCTTGGAACCCCGCAATGCATATTTGACGTCTGGGAATTCATATAGGCGTCATATATCCACTTAATGATTTCGTTATCTGTTTCCATGGTTTTTTCGGCTCTGACATCTGAGCTAATAACTTCAACAGATATATCGTATATTTCAACATCATCATCTTTTTCTATAGAAAAATAGCGAAATCCGCGCCATCCGAATGTTTCCGCATAATCAATTTCGTCATTACTCCCGAAAACATATTGATTTTCCTGAATCTGCCATTCCCCGCCCGTTGACCTGTAATCAGGATTTCCGTCAGAATCAACAGCATCAAAATATGCAATACCGAATCCGGCGCCGCGAGGAGCTTTTGCTTTTACCCTTACCCTGCCGGCAAGATTCCTTCCGGCATCATATAACCAGCCCTTTGGATTCTCCGGTTTAATTATCTCAGTAATACGGTCAAAATAATCAAATTGGCATTCTAGGTTCCCCGGTTCCCAGATGCACTCCATCGCAGTAATGCTGCCGGTATAATCCAAACCTATGTTATCGTTTCTTTTTTCACCGAAATATATATTATTGAATTCAAGCGGGCCATCGGTACAATAAGTTTCCTCATTACTGCAGATTATCATTTCTGTTCCATCATCATATTCCATATGGATTTCCAACAGCAGGCGCGGAGTTCCGTAAGACATATCCCCTTCAATGATTCTTTCAACCTGATTGAAAAATCCATTGCCCAGCATTACCTCATAGCGATTAATACCCTTTCTTATATAGTCATGTATATCATAGACGTTATACAAGACTCTCTTTTCAGATTTATCATCATAAGGATATAAAAGCCCTGACAGATCTCTCTTGGCATAATCCGTCCAACCGGGCACATTATATGTGTCATGGCCCCTTTTATCGTTTATTGTCAGCTCATAGTTCCCAAGACCGCATATAACAATATAAGCAGAGGCTAGATTATCTTTTACATAAAAATCGCCGTAAAAAACAGGATTGTCATGCATGGCCGGATGTTCTATCCACTTTGCGGTAAGTTTTGTATTGTCTATTAGACCAGTAATAAAAAAAGTGGATTCTGATTCTAATATTTCACCCTTATTAGTTTTTATGAAAACTCGCCAAATGTATTTATTCAGGTTGTCAAGACCCGGGCCTGAATACTCGATATTATATGAATCTCCAGATTTAATAAATTCCGTATCCCAGTATAAAATACCTTCATTTTCAACAATAATTCTGTATTCTTCCTGATAAACGGGATTACCGCCGCCGGATACTTCCCATGAAAAATATGGTTTCGGAATATCAACTCCGACCGGCTCGGTACAATACTCACATTTTAGATTCTTTATCGTATTCATTTTCTATTACCTTTATTCTTTGAAGCAATTCACTGCCTTTGCTTATTATTGAGTCGCTTATCAAATTATGATCCAGTACTCTTGTACTGATACTATTAAATATCCCAAGTTCCATAAGCATTGCCTTTACCGAAACAGGATAAAATGAGTGTCTTAAATATTCTGCGAATTCTTCGGCAATGACCTGGGCTTTATTCCCAATGGCAGACCCCGCAGGTGGAAAATCAAGCAAGCATCTTACCAATTTGGTGGAGACATTAGCATGTATGCCGCTGAAACCTGCTGCCCCATGCCTCATAGTTTCCGCAAGTGTCTCAATATTTGCATTATACAACCCAAACGGCGAATCTCCAATTATACTGAGTCTTGATGCCATAGTGGCAACATCACATGATGTGTCTTTTAGAAAAACAAATCTTTTTGTTGATAGTATATATTCAAGTGTTTTATCTGTTACAAGCCTTTTATACGGATATGGGCATTCATAAATGCCCAAAGGGATCTCTTCTTTAAAATTAATTAGAAAATATTCGAGTCTTTTTATAAAAACATCATCATCTTCGTCTTCCGCTGCAAAAGCATTGCTGATTAAAACAACTGCATCAACTCCGGAAGAAGCAATTTTTTTCATTGCTTCTATTTGCTTTTTTGGGTCTTTCTGAGTATGCCCTGAGGTTATAACCTGAAGTTTAGAATTTTCCCTTACAAATGAAGCAAGCCTGAATTTCTCATCAAGCGTCAGATTAAACATTTCACTTGACTGGCATACGGCGAAAAGTCCATCGGCACCATCTGATTCAAGCTTTTCTATGAATTTTAAAAGAGCCCCGTAATCTATATTTCCATTTCCATTAAATGGCGTAACCATTGTTGGAAAAATGCCTTTGCTAATCATAAATTCTCCTGTTAATCGCTGTAAAATTTTGTGTTAATATATCAGATTCCTGAATTTTTTTACTTTGTGAAAAGAGATAAAATTCGTATCATGCGCATCTTTTGCTTTTTCATTTCCTGAACGGGACACAATATATAAATCATCACCGTCAATATCCATTGATGCATAGTGACGCGAAGATTTTTCAGTTTCGCCTATAGCCACTACCCCTGCGAAACACCAGTCGAAACAATTTTTTGAAAAGTGAAGCACAAGTCTTCTTCTCTCATTATTCGGCAGATTGTACCTGTCGTCCGGCAACATCTCCGCCCTGGTCATGCTGTCGGTCGCTTGTGTTGAAAGCAGCCAGTACATTTTTGTCTCATTATCATATAATATATGAAATTTCATTTGCCCGCCCGGCATTGGTGCATAAACAATTTTTTTGCCTGAAGGGACATTTTCGAGCATTGTACTCATTGACCCATCATGGTTTTCTACCACTTTGGCAATTGCACAGTATCCTGTTCCGCCGGTATGTGCCCGCATGAAAAGATGAAAAGTATTTTCACCGTATAAATAATGGTTCTTGTCTGTAAATTTAACTACATTTGTTTCAAGCCAGCCTAATTCAGCACATCCCCTGCCCGGTGCTACTTCTACAAATGTGGAAGGAGTGGTCCAAAAAAAAGGTATTCCGGTAAATTCAAGTTTCTTTTTGTCTACTGCTTCATGAAAATACAGCTCAGATGCGTAAGTCCAGTTTTCTTTTTTTGTTAAGTCAGCATTTATGCAGCCCCGCATAAGCACAGGTGCTAAATCGTGAACCATCCAACCCGTAATTTCCATGCCTGAACGTTTTTCCATAACAAGATAAACATTATCACCTTGGTAATGGACATTGCAGGGTGCCTGATGCCAGGCTTCGCCCTCGGTTAATTTCGCTGCCTCTGACCAGGTTTCACCATTATCGTCCGATGCCGTTATCATTAAGTCATTACACTGGCCTATGACATATAATCTGTTTCCGCACTTGAAAGGACGTGCATGCATAAAAGGGTAAGCCCCTTTTTGTATAAAAGTATCCCCTTTGTCATCAGAAACATAAATCCTACCCTGAAACCACCTGCCGTACCGCCTGCCCTTAACTTTGAAATCCTTCATCAGTTCATCGTTTCCGGAAGACCCTGAGGTTACGATTATACGGCCTTCGGAGCTTATGCAAATTCCAGGACTATAACTAAAAAGCCCTGTTGAGGTATTGTTATTTATCTTAACATGATCCTGTGCCAGTATTTTCATACTCATCCTCCGTAACCAAGCAACGCAGGGAATATAATTGATAACAGGGTAATGGCTGCTGCAGAGATCAATCCTCCGATTATAATATAAAGAGCTGCTTTCTTTTTATCCATTTTCAGGAAAGCAGCCACGGCACTGCCAGTCCAAAGTCCTGTTGTTGGCAAGGGAATCGCAACAAATATAATCAAACCCCATTTTTCATATTTTTCAATTTTCCCCTTTCCTTTTTGCACTTTCTTCTCTACAAAATCATAGAACCACTTAAGTATCCTGGTTTTCCCCAGCCATTCAAAAATATATGAAAAGAAAAACAAAATAAAGGGAACAGGAACAAGACTCCCGAGGAAGGACACTATAAAAACCGCCCATGGATTAAGATTATGTATAATTATGCCTAAAGGTATGGCTCCCCTTTGCTCTATCAGGGGAACCATTGACAATAGTAATACTTCTAAAAATTCTTTCATATACAACCCCAATGATAATCTTTAATGATTATATCATCGTTTCAGTCTCATTTAAATTATTATCTAATTTAATATCCCGGTTTTCCAAGCATCTTGAACATTTCGCTTTTATAAGCTTCAACACCCGGCTGGTCAAAGGGATTAACATCGAGGATATATCCGCTGACAGCACATGCAAATTCAAAGAAATAGATCATTTTTCCAAGGCTGTAGGCATCTTGCTTTGGTAACTTTAATATAATATTGGGCACACCACCTGAAAAATGGGCACTTACTGTTGCTTCCATTGCAACCCTGTTTACATAATTCATATTTTCACCAGCCAGATAACCAAGTCCGTCTTCATCACTTCCGGTATCCGGGATGGATATATCCATCGGTGAGTTTTCTACAGAAATCACGGTTTCAAAAACATTTCGGAGTCCTTGTTGGATATACTGTCCCATTGAATGCAGATCGGCGGTGAAGACAACCGAAGCCGGGAAGATACCCTTGTTGTCTTTCCCTTCGCTTTCGCCGAAAAGTTGTTTCCACCATTCTCCGAAGAATCTTAATGAGCTCTCATAAACTGCCATTATTTCAACTACATATCCCTTTTTGTATAGCAGATTTCTCGCAGCTGCATATTTCAGACAAGAATTGCCGCTTATTTTACAGTCGTTATAAGCAACCCGAGCGCCTTCAAGCATAGCATCAATATCAGCTCCTGCTGCAGCAAGCGGGAGCAACCCTACAGGAGTAAGAACGCTGTATCTGCCGCCGACATCATCCGGTATCACAAATCTCTCATATCCCTCTCTGTCGCATATGCTTTTTACTGCACCCCTGTTTTTATCGGTCACGGCATATATTCTTTCAGCAGCACCATCACCGTATTTTTCATAAAGTGCATCTTTTAAAATTCTGAAAGCTATCGCTGGTTCGGTTGTTGTTCCTGATTTAGAAACGACATTTAAAGCAAATTCCTTATCTTTAAGCAGGTCTAAAAGCCTTGTCATCTCTGTACCGCTCAAACCGTTGCCGGCATACAGGAGCTTTGTGCCGCCGTCGCCGAGATAAAGAGCATCGTCCACAGCCCTTGCTCCGAGATAAGAACCTCCTATGCCGATATTGATGAGATACTCAGCCTGGCCTTGAATTCTTTTTCCGCATTGCTTTATATGTTTTAACTCAGATTTGTCAATGGTCACAGGAAGACCCAGCCACCCGAGGAAATCATTACCCTTTCCCGTGCCGGAATCCAGCACAGAAGCCATATGCTCCGCATTATTAAGTTCCGCTGTGAATTCTTCTTCACTAAAAAAACCTGCACAATTAGTCAGGTCTATTTGCAATCCATTCATTTTTACCTCCGAATCTTACTGATTCTGAACTCTGGCAGGTTCTTCTTCCTTTGAAGCTTCAAGTTTAGTTACTGAAACCTCAAAAGCCACTTTTTTCACAACTGTGTCGGCATCAATCTTCTTCTCATAAAACCTGCTTTGTATCCTACCCCATAATTTTAGATTCGTACCTACCTGAAGTTTCTCGCAAAACCGTGCGTTCCTGCCCCAGCAGATACACGGGATATAATCCGATTTGTTATATGCCCTGTTTACCGCAAGCAACATGTCTGTTATTTCCCTGCCGAACGGAGTAGTCCTGTAATTAGGCCGTTTGCATATATAGCCGTCAAAGAAGACAGAATTCCTGTTGTTTATATGCTCAAGTGTATCTACAAGCCTTGCATCCCTTGCAAAGACATTAAGTATTAATTTGCTATGTCCGTTAATTGTATTGTTATACGAACGAAACTGACCCTCTACTTCAAGCTTAGAACCAATATTTAGTTTTTCTATGCTTACAAGACGCTCCGAAACAAGCACCGGTATAGTATCATGTGATTTACTTAAGCGCTCAACATCGAGATTGAAAATATAAAATTTTTCACCATAAATCTCATGGCTATACTTTGGTTCCCTGGATACTTCGCCAGCAATATAAACTATATTGTTCTCGAAGAAACTGTTTTCATTTGTCATTATCCCGACCCCCCGGGTTCATTTGTATACTAATCCTTATAGTATTGTAAATTAAGTGTTTGTCCTACGTTTGCTATATTATATAACATATTTTAGCAAAAATAAAGTTTTTGATTAAACTTGTTTTTACAGGTATATATTAACTTTACATGTGTTAATCCGCTATGCTATAATGCATTAAGCATCCGAGGGGTGTTTCCAGGATTATTTATGTATCACGGGGCGTGGCTCAGCTTGGTAGAGCACTTGACTGGGGGTCAAGGGGTCGCAGGTTCAAATCCTGTCGCTCCGACCAGAAAAACCGACTCATCATCGGTTTTTTTCTTCAGGCATCTGCGCAAGTTAGCGCCTGATTTATAAATTCCCTGACCTTAATCTGTAGTCCATTTATTTGTGTTTACAAAAAATAATGATTTATTTTATTATAAGATAATAAAAAAGCACCGGTTATCCGGTGCTTTATATTATTGAGTTAAATATATTATTCATCTTCCGGGGTACCGGTGGTTTCTAATTCCACATCTTCTTCAGTTGTTGTGTCTTTATTTTCAACTGACATTTTATTCTCCAGTATAGATGCAAATTCGGATTTCCCGGTTTCGATGTCCTTCAAGTCCTTAGCGTTCTTTTTATCCTTGCGGTCCTTAAGGTAAATGAAAAGCATGACGCTGCCGAATATTAGGAAAAACAGCAGCCCTATCAATTGGCTGATTCTGATTCCACCCAGCATAAGGCTATCCGTCCTCAATCCTTCAATGAACATCCTTCCAAAACCATATAATGCCATGTAAAGGCAGAATATCTGGCCGTTGAATTTCTTTTTCCTACTTAAAATCACCAGTAAAGTAAACACAAGAAAGTTCCATATTGATTCGTATAGGAATGTAGGGTGCACCGGAAGATATGGATTTACATCCACCCCCTGGGAAGCAAGGATATTCAATTCATTCGATATGGGAATGCTGGTCATTCCCCACGGAAGGTTTGTGTTGTATCCGAACGCCTCCTGGTTTACGAAGTTACCCCAGCGTCCAATAGCCTGGGCAAGAGCAAAATAGGGTCCTGCAAGGTCTCCCATGGCAAGAAAACTCAATTTCTTGACTTTGGCATAAACCGCAGCTGATGCAAGTCCCCCGATAATACCTCCGTATATTGCAAGTCCTCCGTCCCTTATATTGATTATCTCAGCAAAAGTCCAGTTTTTTGTGTAAAAGGCAACATAGAAAAGCCTGGCAAAAATAATTGCAACGGGAACCGCTATCAACAGGATATTTATAACATCATCTTCCTTTAATCCATGCCTCTTTGAATTTTTCAAAACCAGGAAAACAGCAAGTGCAAATCCTACCCCGATTATCAATCCATACCAATATATGTCTATCCCGAACACTGAGAAAGCCACCCTGCTTACATTAATCTCAAATCCTCCGAAAAGATTCGGAAATGATACTGTTGTCATTTTTTAACCTCCGTTCAAAGCTGAAAACATTCTACCATAAGCAATATATGCTAACAAGGGCATTACATTACTTTAGGAACTGTTTTTTAACTTTTTTTATATCTGAAATTATATTTCTTTTAAGTGCTTTAATTGACGAGAATTTCTTTTCTTCCCTGATCATGCTGATAAAGAGAACCTCAATGTCCTTGCCGTAAAGCCAACCTTTGAAATCGAAAATATGAGTTTCGATTATCACCTTTTGATTTTCTGAGATTGTAGGTTTTTCCCCTATATTAGTTATACTGTCATATGTTATACCATCAACAATTGTCTTAGTATAATAAACACCGGACTTAGGAAGTGCGAAATCCTTCAAAGGTTTTATATTTGCAGTAGGAAACCCAATTTCAGTTCCAATTTTATTGCCGTATTCAACCTTGCCCCTGATTGAGTAATTCCTGCCAAGCATATTTCGGGCGGATTCCATCCGGCCTTCTTTTATCTTTTCCCTTATTAGTGATGAGCTGATTACCTTGTCATCGAGCATGACCGGAGGAACTGTAAGAACCTCAAAACCGTATTTAGCACCATATCTCTCCAATGCTGCCGTATCGCCTTTTCCACCTTTGCCGAACTTGTAATTAAAGCCTGTTATTACAAGCTTTGCATTGTATTTTCCTATGAGAATTTTCTTTGAAAAAGTGTTTGCGGTCATGTTTGCGAATTCTTCAGTAAAATCGACCAGGCAAAGACAGTCAACCCCAAGCTCCCTGAATCTTTCTATTCTCCGTTCCAAGGGAGATATTAGTTTAATCTTGGTTCTATCAAGAATATTACCGGGATGTTTACGAAATGTATATATCATAGATTTAATATTTCTTTTTCTGCATTCATTAATGAGTTCGGTAATGAGGAATTCATGAGCCCTATGAACTCCGTCAAAATTACCCAGCCCAATGCCGTACTCTGCATTTTTTTCAACTATATCAGTAGAATTAATGATTTTCATTACAGTCTCTTCCTGCTTCTAAGTTTCCCTAGCTCATCCACTATCCCAATTCCTATTGTAACCCCTGATAAAGATTTTACCAAATATTCTCCGCTTTCAATTCCTGTTTGGATGACTTTTCTGCCATTAATATAATCATCATACTGATAATTATCTAAAATAATAATAGGAATATCAAGAATTCTTTCTGCGTTAATTATAATTTCATCAATAGAACCGGTATCTGCAGCAGATGTTATTTCTTCAATAGAATATGAATCTTCAATGCAGAACCTGCCTGATTTTGTTCTGGTCAGTTCCGCCATAGTCCCCCGCGAACCAAGGCTTTTGCCAATGTCCCTACACAAGCTTCTTATATAAGTGCCTTTCGTACAACCCACATTAAAGGATGCCTTTAATACACAGTGGTCTGAATAAACCTCTTTAGCAATCAAGATATCCCTTATATGGGATATCTCTATTTTCCTTGGTTTAATCTCAACCTGTTCTCCTTTTCTGGCATAATCATAAAGTTTTCGTCCATTCACTTTTATAGCAGAATATATAGGCGGTACCTGTTCGGTTTTCCCCGTGAATGAGATTATTGCATTCTCAAAATCTTTTTGATTAATTCCGCTGACATCTGCTTTAAAGATTATTTCGCCCTCGAGGTCGCATGTATCTGTTTCTATACCAAGATACATAACTACATCATACTCTTTTTCTGAAATAATCAGATAATCAGCTATCCTAGTTGATTTTCCCAGGCAAATCGGAAGCACGCCCGAAGCCCCGGGATCAAGAGTGCCTGTATGCCCGGCTTTTTCTGCGCCTACAGCCCTTTTTACTTCTTTGACAGCCCTGAAAGAAGAAATCCCTCTTCTTTTATTAAGATTGATAACGCCATTGATACTCATGCATTTTCCAGCACTTTACCAAAATATTCTATAATCTGTTTATAAACTGCGCCGAATTCCCTGTCACCTGCAGTGAAACCCGCTGCCCTAACATGGCCGCCGCCCCCATTGCTGTTTGCAAATAAGGCAACATCGATATCATCACTTGAAGACCGCATGTTTACTTTAATTTCGCCTGACGTAGTCTCACGCATTAATATTCCTGCCATTACACCTTCTGTATTATTCGCAATATTCACGATTCCATCAAAATACTCATCCTTACCCATTAAGAACGTATAATCTTCTTTTTTCAAGGTAATCAGTGCAAGTTTCCCACCGAAGTGGAGCCTCAGGTTTTCAATTGCTACTGCCATGAGAAGTAATTTCCTGTATGGAGTCATATCAAAAACCCTATGCGAAATATCTGAAACATCAATATCTTTTTCCAATAGATCTGCACATATCCGCATGCTGCCGGCTGTAGTATTAGAATATCTTAATCCGCCTGTATCAGTACTGATAGCAGTAAAAAGCGATTGGGCCGTCTGCTTGTCAATCTCAATTTTAAATTCAGTAAAAATGCTGTAGATTATCTCTCCGGTTGATGCAGCTGTTATATCGACAAAATTATATTCTGCGAATTCCGTATTGGTTTTATGATGATCTATATTCCAAGTGCATCTGCAATTAAAGATTGCCTGCCTGTTGCCTAACCTTTTAATATCCCCTGTATCAAGTGCGAAGCAAGCGTCTGCTTCATATTCACCTTCAGCAGAAAAGACTTCAAGTACTTTTTCCTCATCAAGAAATGCGTATTTGTCAGGAACAGGTTCGTCCATGACTACCCGCGCCTTTTTACCGTATGCCGTTAAAAAATAATACAATGCAAGTGAGCTGCCTACTGCATCTCCATCTGCGGATACATGCGGAAGAATAAGAAAGGAAACTGCATTATCCAGTGTCTTAGAAAATTTGTTATAAAAATTTTCAGGTCTCATCTTCTTTATCTTTCTTCAGCGATTCAAGTATGCTGTTAATTTTAAAACCCTGCTCAATGAAATTATCGCAGTTAAACCTCAGCTCCGGCACATAGCGAAGTTTCAGCCTGCGGGATAACTGCCGTCTGATGAAACCAGTGGCGCTTTTAATCGCCTTAAGCGTATCATCCTTGGATTTTTCATCACCGTATAAGCTTACGAAAATATCCGCATAACTCATATCCTCAGTTACCTTTACAGCAATAACACCCGGCATGGCAGTCAGCCTCGGGTCCTTTATTTCAGTCAGCAGTATATTGCTGATTTCTTTTTTCAGCTCCATGCTGATTCTTTCATTTCGCTTTGACACGGTTACTCCTTGATCTCTATCATCTCGAATGCTTCAATTACATCGTCTACCTTTATGTCATTGAATCTTTCAATGGACATTCCGCATTCATATCCTGACTGCACTTCCTTAACATCATCCTGGAATCTCTTAAGCGAAGCCAGTTTTCCTTCAATGACAACAACACCGTCGCGGACCACCCTGATATCTGAATTTCTTTTTATATTGCCGTCAGTTACCATACAGCCGCCGATAGTTCCAATTCCTGAAACTTTGAATATTTGTCTAATCTGTACATGTCCTGTAACAACTTCCTTGAATTTAGGATCAAGCATACCCTTCATTGCAGCTTCTACATCCTCAACAGCATTGTATATAATCCTATACAGCCTCACGTCAACACCAGCCTCTTTTGCGGCCTGTGTTACATTATTCCCGGGTCTCACATTAAATCCTATTACAATGGCACCTGAGACTTCTGCAAGGCTTATATCGCTCTCGCTTATCGTTCCGGCAGCACCATGTATAACTTTAACTGTCACTTCCTCATTTGAGAGCTTTTCAAGCGAATCCGTAACAGCTTCAACAGAACCCCTTACATCCGCCTTGACAATAATTTTAAGCTCCTTCATGGTTCCTTCCTGAATCTGGCTGAACAATTCGTCAAGTGTAGCAGGCTTTCTCGATGTCTTTTTCTGCTGTTTGTCGAATTTTCTTCTTTCAGCAAGGTTCCTGGCGGTTTTTTCATCTTCTACCGAATAGAAAGTCTCGCCTGCACCCGGCACTTCATCAAGACCCATTATAACTGCCGGAGTCGATGGCCCGGCTGTCTCAATTACTTCTCCTTTGTCGTTGGTCATTGCCCTGACCCTTCCAACTGAACTTCCGCTGATTATACAGTCGCCTGTGTTAAGTGTTCCATTTTGCACTAGCAATGTGACCACAACGCCTTTGTGTGCATCAAGTTTCGATTCTATAACCGTACCCTTCGCCTGTCTCTCGGGATTTGCCTTAAGTTCAAGGACATCCGCAGTCAGAAGAACCATTTCAAGAAGATTTTCAATGTTTTCTCCTGTTTTGGCAGAAACAGGAACACAGATTACATCGCCGCCCCATTCTTCCGGTACTACGCCATATTCCGTGAGTTCCTGCTTGACCCTGTCTGGATTTGAAGCGGGAAGATCAATCTTGTTTATTGCAACAATTATTGATACTCCTGCGTCTTTTGCATGGTTAAGGGCTTCAACTGTCTGAGGCATTATTCCATCATCTGCGGCAACAACAATAATTGCTATATCCGTAACCTGGGCTCCCCTTCTGCGCATAGAAGTAAATGCTTCATGCCCCGGTGTGTCCAGGAACGTAATAATACGATCGCTCACATGAACACTGTAAGCCCCTACATGCTGTGTGATGGCTCCGGCTTCGGTTGCAACTACATCAGTGTTCTTAATAGTATCCAGCAGACTAGTTTTACCATGGTCGACATGTCCCATAACTACAACTACGGGCGCCCTTTCGACAAGACTGTCCTTCTTATCTTCAACATCATCATCAAATAAGATGTCCTCTTCAGTTACGGTTGCCGCAAGCTCAGCAGTGATTCTATATTCATCAGCAACCAATGAAGCAGTATCAAAATCAATTTCATCATTAATTGATGCCATTATATCAAGTGTCATAAGTTTCATTATTACATCTGCTGTCTGCTTCTTTATGGTTTCCGCAAAAAATTTGACCGACATAGTCTCCGGAAGTTTAACCATCCTAAGCACTTCCTTCCGTGGATTAAGGTCGCCTTTTCTCTTGCTCCTTCTCCTTCGGATATTGTCATCACTGTAATATTCATTTAGTATGAAATCCTCGGATAATACTTCATTGACGTTACGCATTCCACCGCCGACGAATCGGTTTTTTCGGTATTTCTGTGTCTTGGGATTTGTATAACTTGTCTTACTTATAGTTGACCTTTTGCTGGCATCCGTTTTTTCAGAAGTTTTGCTACCCTTTTTATATGTAATCTTGGCTACTTTTTTATTAGGCCTTGTATTGTCTTCTACCGGAACATCTTTCGTCGCTCCGGACCTTGATGGAGCGGAGGATGGTGAAGGCCTTGAAGATGCTGAAGGTCTTGTTATTCTTCCTTTGGCCGGTGCCGGCTTTCTCTGAGGTTCAAGATTAATCTTACGCCCGGTAAGACCCAGTCTCTTTTCAGGAGCTTTCTGCGTCGTTTCCTTTTTAATTGTTCCGCCGGGTTTAGCTATTTCTTTTACTTCCGGTTTATCTTTAACAACCGCTTTTCCCGTTTTAATTTCTTTTTTAGGAGTCTCAGCAGCAGCCTTATCAACAATTGCTTCAGTCGTTTTCAACTTTGCTGTTTCGGCCACAGGCTGTATAACTTCAGTCGGAGCTTCATCTTTAACTTCATCATGATGATGTTTCTTAATAACAGTAACCTTAAGCTTTGGCTTCGATTTGGCGACGACTTTTACAGGTGCTTTTTTTTCTGTCTTAGCTTTTTCAGCAGGTTTTTCTGTCTTCTTAACAGTTTTAGCCATTTTTTTGCCGCCTCTGACCATTCCGCTCATTAAATCAGAAGATTCGTCATCAACAATATATTTGCTCTTCTCTTTTTGAGCAGCTGTTTTTGGCTTTGATTTAATAATAACCTTCTTCTTGGAAACAACAGTACCTCCATTAGTAACTTTTGTCACTTTCCTAGTGGTAATGCCTTTGCTTTTTCCCATGGCTTCAAGCAGTTTGTTCTGGTCTTCCAGGCTGACCGCAGACGCAATGTTGCCGACATTAACACCAAGCTCCCTGAGCTTTGTCATGACGACTCCCGGTTTTACATCCAGTTCCTTTGCAATCTCGCTGATTTTTTTACTCATTAATTAACTCCCGTTCCTGTTGCATTTTGGATAAAATAAGTCTGCTGAGGTTTTTATCCCTTACCCCTACCACTATCCTATGGCTCTTACCGGTCATTTTTCCAAGCATTCCGCCCTTTCCGTACTCAATGCAGGGTATGTTTTTCGTCCTGCAGGCATTAATAACTTTTTTCCTGGTGTTCTCAGAAGCTTCTTCAGAAAGCACCACTATCTTAACACTCCCGGACCTGACAGCCCTCAGGCATGCATCGGTTCCGGTTACAAGCGCTCCGGCTCTATTGGCCATTCCTATCGCTGAATAAACACCGCTTGTATCATTCGGCATATTTTTCAAGTTCCCCGTAAACTTCCTCAGGTATTTCCCTCTCAAACGCACGCTTCAATCCTGCAATTTTATTTGCCTTGGCTATGCATTCCGAAGTCCTGCAAAGGTATGCGCCTTTTCCTGATCTTTTTCCCGTGGGGTCAACCATAACACCTTCGTCCTTTGATGATACTATCCTGATCAAGGATTTTTTAGGATGCATTTCCCTACAGGCCACGCACATTCTCATTGGAACTTTCTTCATATTCTCTATACCTGTTCTTCTTCGGCAGTTTCTTTTGCTATTTCTTCATCCGCAGCTTCTTCTACTAATTCTTCTGCTGTTTCTTCATCTGCAGAATCTTCTATTGTTTCTTCTGCTGCTTCTTCATCTACATCTACACCCTCATCTATAATTTCCATTTCTTCTTCCTGGTTGTCCATGAAAAGTTCATCAAGCGGGCTTGAAACTACTTTTATTTCTTCATCCTGCGAATGAAGTAATTCGCCTTCTATAATATTTCTCAATTCTGATTCAGGAATAATATCAATCTTCCATCCTGTCAGCCTTGCAGCCAGTCGTGCATTTTGTCCGCTTTTGCCAATTGCCAGCGAGAGCTGATTATCAGGGACCGTTACCCTTGCCTTATTAATTTCATCGCCATCTTCATTATATTCTTCAAAAATATCAACCCGTATAACATCAGCCGGGCTAAGGCTGTTTGAGATAAATGCTGCTATATTGGGATTCCACTCAATAATATCAATTTTCTCACCGCGCAATTCATCAACGACGCCCGTTACCCTTATTCCCTTGTGCCCGATGCATGCGCCTGAAGCATCAACATTCGGATCGTTTGAAAATACACCAATCTTTGTCCTTGAGCCGGCTTCCCTGGCTATTGACTTAATCTCAACAACGCCATTCTGAATTTCCGGGACTTCAAGCTCAAAAAGTCTTTTAACCAGATCCGGATGTGTCCTTGATACATATATCCTCGGTCCCCTGTTGGTCTTTTTAACTTCCGTTACAAATACTTTGAGTCTGGAACCGACAGAATAGTGTTCGCTTGTCACTTGCTCACGCTGTGACATTACAGCTTCGGTATTTCCGAGGTCAAGATAAACAGTGTCTTTTTCAATGCGCCTTATAACTCCGGCTACAATATCTTTCAATTTATTATCATATATATCGTAAAGCTTTTCCCTCTCAGCCTCACGGATTTTCTGCATGATTACCTGCTTCGCCGTCTGGGCTGCTATCCTACCGAACGCATGGGGGTCGAGATCTTCTTCAAACTGGAGTTCATCGTCAATTTCAACATCACCGTATTCTTTGGCTTCTTCAAGCGAAATTTCAATATCTTCGTCAAAAACTTCTTCAACTACGGTCTTTAATCTCAGAACCCTTATTTCACCAGACTCTCTGTCGATTACCACATTCGGTTCGAATGTTACTCCATAGTTCTTTTTATATGCTGATTCCAGTGCTTTTTCCAAAGCCTCAATCAATATCTCTGCATCAATTCCTCTTTCGCGTTCTATCTGTCTGATAGCGCTTAATAATTCCGAAGCCATGCTTTTCCTCCTTTGTCCTCAATCAGATTTCAAATATCCTGTTAATTTTCGCTGTTTCATTTTCTTCAAATTCCATAGTTCTACCATCAGTCTCTATGGTTATTATTCCGTTCTCATAGCTTAAAAGCTTGCCGGAAAATATCTTATTCCCATCAAGCGGTTTATATAATTTAACTTCAATTACCTCGCCCATATAGCGTCGATAATCTTCAGGCTTTTTAAAAGCCCTGTCATAGCCAGGGGATGACACTTCCATGGTGTATGGACCCGGGATATCAAGCTGATCATCAATCTTTTTATCGAGTTCCCTGTGAACTGCAACACAGTCATCAATGCCGACTCCGCCATTTTTATATATGTATATCCTCAGAAATTTATCGGGGCCTTCCTTGACGAATTCAACATCAACAAGCTCCAGCCCTTTTCCTTCTGCAATATCCCTGGCCATTACTTCAACAGTTTTTACAATGCCTCCTGCCACAGTATCCCTCCTAACAGTATTAAAGAGCGGGACACACCCACTCTTTAGATACAGTAATAATTAAGCAATGACATTATAGCACCAGCCTTGCTAATATGCAATAGCCATCTTGTATATAGCTGTTTTTAACAAGTTATCCGTCAGATGATTTGACGGGATGGGTCAGGAGCTTTTTAGCACCAAGGCGGATGCCTATTGCGCCGAGTGGTGCAGTAATCACTATTGAAAGAACGGCCATTGCCAGGATCAGTTCTCCTCCTTTGACACCCATTGCAAGCGGGACGGCCCCGATTGCAGCCTGTACCGTTGCTTTCGGAACATATGCTATCATGCAGAAAATCTTTTCTTTCAGATTGAGATTGCATTTGAACAATGATATCAAAACTCCTATGCTTCTCAAAAGTAAACCGGCAAATATCACAAGCAGGCCTGCTAACCCGGCGTCAAACATTACCACTATGTTCACCTTGGCCCCTACAAGGACAAAAAGAAGTATTTCAGCAAGAATCCATATTTTACCGAATTTTACGGCAATTCTTCCAGAAGCCACAGGTAATTTCTCAAGAAGTATGAAACCCACAGTCATTATGCCTAATAATGATGATAACGCAAAACTACCTTTCAGAAAGTCCTCAAGTGCGGTCATCAGTATTGCCGCACCGAGTATAATGAGGACTTTTTTAGTATCACGCATATGCTGTCGTGAAAAGAATTTTACAAATATGAAGCCAATCACTAAACCAAGGACGATTCCGCTTGCTACGGATATGATAACATCCAGCGCACCGGCAGCCAGGTTTATTTTATCACCGGCATACAAACCCAGGAAACCTGTGAAAATTGTTATGGCGATTATATCATCAACGGAAGCCCCGGCTAAGATTAGAGTTGGTATGCCTTTATCGCTTCCGATTCCCCTTTTAGAATAATCAAGCATTGCAGGGACAACCACTGCCGGTG
>Ga0233412_10000526_pt1 | contig 21987 bp, 21 predicted proteins | sample Na_anoxic_4_MG_FD_180667 | JGI IMG/M metagenome (GOLD analysis project Ga0233412, IMG submission 180667) | Seawater microbial communities from Saanich Inlet, British Columbia, Canada - Na_anoxic_4_MG | ecosystem: Environmental > Aquatic > Marine > Inlet | place: Canada: British Columbia...
CCTGTTCCTCTTCAACAACCTCTTCCTGTTCAACAACTTCTTCTTCTACAACCTGTTCCTGTTCAACAACCTGTTCCTGTTCAACAACCTGTTCCTGTTCAACAACCTGTTCCTGTTCCTGTTCTACAACCTGTTCCTGTTCAACAACTTCTGGTTCTACAACCCGTTCCTGTTCAACAACTTCTGGTTCTACAACCTGTTCAACAACTTCCTGTTCCTGTTCAACAACTACTGCTTCCTGTTCCTGTTCAACAACTACTGGTTCCTGTTCTGGTTCCTGTTCTGGTTCTTGTTCCTGTTCCTGTTCTGCAACCTGTTCTGGTTCAACAACTACTGGTTCCTGTTCCTGTTCAACAACTACTGGTTCCTGTTCAACAACTTCTTTTTCTTCTTCTACATTTTCTGTAATAGCTTCTTGTTTAGGAATATTTCTCTCAACATTAACAATTAAAGCACGTCCATCATTAATTACTAAAAAAATCATTCTATCTTCAGCTGATTCTCTAATACTTTTCCATCCTTCTTGATTAATCATTTTCAAAATTGATTCTTCATTTAAAAAAATAACATCTACTTTTTCATTTTCATCATTAAATTGAATTGATAATAAACCAATTTGATATTTAGAAATACCTTCATTATATATTTCTTTTAATTTATCACTATTGTTATTCAAAAATTTGTAAGTTTTTTCGTCCATTATAATTTATATATATATATAAATTATAATCTTTAAACTAATTATTTAACGATCTTCTAATAGCTTCATCTATTTCATTTATAGAAAATCCAATATCATCAATATCTAAATTCATATTCGTATTAATATCATTAATATGTGTATTAACATCATTTATTTGTATATTAACATCATTTATAAAATTTTGTAGATTATTTTCAAAAATTTCTGTAAATAATGGAAATTGTGGAATATCCATATTATTAATTATTTCTTCTTGATTATCAATTATTTGTTCGGGTGTTATTGGAATATTTATTATTGGTTGATTTATTATATTATTAATATTCATATTATTAATTATTTGTTCTTGTTCAATCGGTTCTTCTTGATTAATCGGTTCTTCAATTGGAAATTCACATCTACATATTGGACAAGTATTATTTTGATTCAACCATGGTTTAATTCCTTCACATTCACCATCACCATTATGATAATAATGCATCTGTGGTTTACATGGTATACCAATTACACTATCTCCCAATTTAAATTGTTCTTGGCATATTGCACATGATAAATTATTATCAATATCTTCTTGTATTATCTCAAATTCTTCTAAATTTTTAATAAATTCTTTAGATGTTGGATTTTTAACATTTATTTCTTCATTAAATGATTCATTCATTATATCATCGATTGTATTTGTATTTATATTATGTATTATAAATCTCAGTAATGGATTATTATTATTTCCATCTATAGGTACTATAACATTGATTGAATTAAAACTCTCCATATTATTTAATATATATAAAATTATTAGTTTTAAATTATTTAGTCAACTTCGTCTATTGTTGGACCTGATGTATCCGGCATTTCACCTGATTTTTCTTCGGACATTCCTTCAGGCATTCCACCAGTTGGATTTTGATATAATTTACTCATAATTGGTTGAACGGTTGTATTAAATAAATCTTTTTGTGAATTTAATTCTTCTGTTGTTGCTTCTGAATTTTCTTCTAACCATTTTTCATTATCTACTACTAAATCAGTTAATGTTTGAATTTCTTCATCTGATAATTTTTCTTTTACTTCTTCTTTATCAATTGAACTTTTTGTTTGATATATTATAGATTCTAATTCATTTTTAGCATCAATATTATCTTTAATTTTTTTATCATCTTCTTTATATTTTTCTGCTTCTTGTACCATTTTTTCAATATCTTCCGATGATAATCTACCTTTATCATTTTTAATTTTAATTTCTTGTTTTTTACCACTTGCCTTATCACAAGCTTCTACCGTCATAATACCATTAGCATCTAAATCAAAACTAACTTCAATTTGTGGAACACCTCTCGGTGCAGGTGGTAATCCTTCTAATAAAAATTTACCCAATAAATTATTATCTTTTGTAAATTGTCTTTCACCTTCAAATACTTGAATTGATACACCCGGCTGATTATCTTCATATGTACTGAACGTTTGGCTTTTTTTTGTTGGAATTGTTGTATTTCTTTCAATTAAATTAGTCATTACACCACCAGCTGTTTCAATACCTAATGATAACGGAGATACATCAAGTAATAATAAATCATGTGCTTTATCACCATCTACTAATGTATCTCCCAATATAGCAGCCTGAACAGCAGCACCATGTGCTACTGCTTCATCTGGATTTATATTTTTACATAATTCTTTACCATTAAAAAAATCACTAATTAATTCTTGAACTTTTGGTATTCTAGTTGATCCACCTACTAATACAATATCATCTACATCAGATTTACTAATTTTAGAATCTATTAAAACTCTTTGAACTGGATCAATTACTTTTTTAAATAAAGATAAACAAATTGATTCGAATTTAGCTCTCGTAATACTAGAAAAAAAATCAATACCTTCAAATAAAGAATCTAATTCAATTGAAGCAGTTGATCCACTAGATAATGATCGTTTTGCTCTCTCACATGCTGTTTTTAATCTTCTCATTGATTTATTATTTCCACTTAAATCTTTCCCTTTATTTTTTCTTTTAAATTCTGTTGAAAAATGATGAACAAGTAAATTGTCAAAATCTTCACCTCCTAGGTGTGTATCACCAGCAGTTGCTTTTACTTCAAAAATACCCTCATCAATTGTTAATAATGATACATCAAATGTTCCACCACCCAAATCAAATATTAAAACATTTTTTTCTTTTTCACAATTATTTAAACCATATGCTATTGCTGCTGCTGTTGGTTCATTTATTACTCGCAAAACATTTAATCCAGCTATTTGTCCTGCATCTTTTGTAGCTTGTCTTTGCGAATCATTAAAATAAGCTGGACATGTAATAACTGCATCAATTACCTCATGACCGATATATGATTCAGCTATCGTTTTCATTTTTGTTAAAACCATTGATGAAATTTCTTCTGGATGATATTGTTTTTCTTCTTCTTTATAATTAACTACTATTTTTGGTTTATCATCATTTCCACTAACAACTTTAAAAGGAAAAGTTTTAATTTCTCCCTGAACAATTGGATCACTAAATTTTCTACCAATTAATCTTTTAGCATCATATACCGTATTTTCTGGATTTTGTGATGCTTGATTTTTAGCACCGTCTCCTATTAACCTTTCTGTATCTGTAAAAGCAACAAATGATGGAGTTGTTCTATTCCCCTGATCATTTGAGATAATATCACACCTATTGTCTTTCCACCAACCAACACAACTATAAGTTGTTCCTAAATCAATTCCAATTGCTACCTTTTTTGACATTATATATATATACACAATTTAGTTTATTTTTTAAGTAATTTATCATATATCATAATTTCATCTAATATATTATTTATTATTTGTTGTTTATATAAATTATATTGTTTATCTAATATATTATTAAGTTTTTTTACAAATGAATAAGATATATTACCAGAGTAATAAATATCCATATTATTTTATTATTTTATTATTATTTAATTAATTTGATAAAATATTAATCAAATTAATTAAATTAAAATGAATTCATGTATAAAAAAAAACACAAAAAACAAGAAAAAAACAATACCTAAAGCAATTAGAGAACAAACTTGGTTAAATCAATTCGGTAAAAAATATGAACATAAATGTTATATTAATTGGTGTGAAAATATTATAAATGTATTTGATTTTCATGTTGGCCATGATAAACCTGAAAGTAAAGGTGGAACACTTGATATTGATAATTTAAAACCAATTTGTTCCAGATGTAATCATTCTATGAGTGATAATTATACAATAAATCAATGGAATAAACTAACATCAAATAATAAAAAAAAAAATTTTATGTGTTTTTAAACAAATATTATTGTATACATATATTTATAATACATTATGAATGATCATTTATATTTTATAATTCAAATAATATTATTACTCGTACGATTATTTAGAATTTTTTATTTACCTGCACCGATTCCAAAATTAATAAATAATACAGATAAATATAACAAAAAAAATAATATTACATTATGTACATGGAATATACAATGTTTATTTTGTTATATGAATCATAAAAATAGAAAACTTAAAAACATAATTAAAAATATTGAATTAATAAATACAGATATATTTTTTTTACAAGAAGTTTTTGATGATTATAGTAAAAAGTATATAATAGATAATTTAAAAAATATTTATCCTAATTATTTATTAGGTATATGTAATAAAAAATGTTTATTTGGTGAAGATAGTGGATTATTAATATTAAGTAAATATAAAATAGATTTTTTAGATGAATTTATATTAGAAGGAGGAAAATTACCAGATTGTTTTTCAAATAAATCTGCTATATTTTTAAAAATTAATGATATTTTTTTTTGTAATACACATTTACAATCAAGTGAATGGAGTATACAAAATAATACATCTAAATTACAAATCGAAAAAATATTAAGTTATTATAAAGATATAATATTAGTAGGAGACCTTAATAATGGTTTTGTTTATGATTTTATTAATACAAAAAATATTAATAATAACATTACAAATACAGATGAAAATAAAGTATTAGATTATATTATATCTAAAGATGATTATTATAATATAAAATCAAATACTTTATATATAGATATAAGTAAAAGTTCGGATCACTATCCTGTAATGGGAATTATTATTCTTTAATAATTGGAATAATTTCTTCTTCATTAATTATATTATCTTTTAATTGTTCTTTTATTTCATCTGGGTTTTCTTTTATTTTTTCTTCTTCTCCTAATTCAATTCTATTATTTTTTTCTTTTATATAATCAGAATCTAATACATTATATGAAACAAATTCACACATATAAGCACTCATCATTTTATCACTTTTAATTGAAGCGTGAGCAACAACAAATGAATTATATAATTTCATTAATACAAGTAAAGTAAATGAAGCAAAACATGATACGGTTGACATACTATGATATCCATCTTTTATTAATTTTATACTAAGAATCATATTTATAAAATATATACTACAATTAAATAATAATAAATTATAATAATATTTATTTAATTTATCCATTCTTTTATCTAAAACTGGTTCTAATATTATAATTTCTTTTAATGCATTATCTGGTTTATCATTATCTATATCTAAATTTTTAATTGCCCATTCTTCTCTAACTAATTCTACCATATAATATGAGAAAAATGTAAACATTGAAAACATATTCCAATATAATACTACTTTATGATAAGTATCATTATTTTCATAATTTTCTGATAATGTACATATTTGTTCACCACAAGATTGTGGAACAAATAACGATAATAGTGTTCCAGTAGCAACTTTATAAACTTGGAGTAAAAAAATACCACCAACTTTAATTCTCTGTATTAAATCAACATCTATCATTTATATATATATATATTATAATATTATTTTATCATTCTATTCCTATTATTTATATAATTTATTATATTTATTTTTTCATTATTACATTTAATTGTATTCATATAATTATACATTTTACTTATATATATATTAGGATTTAATGTTTCTGCAACCAAATTATTTACTATAATTGTAGAATGTTCATCCATCAATATATTATATAATATATCATTTGAATTATATTCTATAATTTCAATATTTGGTAAATTAATTGATTCAATTAATTCATTTTTATATAATATTTTGTGTTTTTTAGTTAAAATAATATCATTATTTGGAACATCTTTTGAAATACTATCTTTTTTAATTTTAACTAGATGATTTTCAGTATGTTTTGTCGTGGTTATCATATTTATTTTTTTATTGTCAATTGTATTTATATTTGTATCTATATCTTGTATATTGATTATACCTTGATCTGTATTAATTGGTGTATCTTTTACAAAACATATATCACTATTTACAGATGCACAATCTATTTCCTTTATTACTATAATTGGTCTAAAATTGAAAAATAATAATACCTCTAGTTTATCATTTAGTGTTATTTTTATATTATCTTGTAATACACCATTTTGATCGATTTCTTCTATTAAAGAATATTCAGTGAATTCGATTCCCGATGATTCAAAATATTTAACTTTTAATATAATTTTATTATCATCCAGTTCTAATTTTAAAACAAATTTATAAGAGTTTGATCCTTCCACTATATTAAGTGTTAATTCTACATCATATTCCATATGTATATATGATAACTTATCTATTTTATCATTTTCATTAAAATTTAATATATTATCTTGACCGGATATTGTTTCTTCAAGCTTAAATGTTATTTCTTCATTTGTTAAGTTTACTAATTGATTATATAAAAATTTATTTTCCGTAAAATGATCAAGTATATTAGATTCAAGTTCATTAGAAAGGGTAAATTTTCCTTTAATAAAATCATATGTTTGATTAACATTTTGTTTTAAAAGTTGTAACAATAATTTATTATTAAATGAATTAACATTAGATGAATCAAATGTCAATGTTGTTTCTAAATCACTTACAGTTTTAACATAAATATATCTATAATCATTTACCCAATCTGTTAAATTTTCTAGTTTTTCATATCTTACATCAAGTCTAATACCAATTAAAAATTTCAAAGACTGAATTATTATATCGATAGAAAATTTATCATAGTAATCAATAAAACAAGAATATATATTATCTAATACAGTTGTTATATTATCTTTTTCAAAAGTAGATAAGCTTACCGTATTGACTGATATAGGCATTACTACATCCCCGAGGTTATCCCTAAATTCAAATTGAACGATTTTATCTACTTGTGCATATTTAAGGTAGTTAAAATATTGTGTTAAATTAGATTTTGTAATAATTTGTATAATATTAAATGTTGCATATTCTATTTCTTCTCCAATATTAGTATTTACAAATTTTAATATTACAGTTATGCTTTGATTAGGTTTGTTATTTTTTGATAATATTAAAGAATATTTATCGTCGCCCTCGATGAATGGTTCAATATCTAGTTGTTCACCTAGTGGATTAGTTGTTTCTAATTTAATTTTCCAATCACCAAGATTTTTTGTAGGTAATTCATTTAAAAATATATCTATAAATTTATCTTTACTATTATTTTCAGTTCTTGGCTTAAATATATTATTTAAAATATTATTTTCTCCTATATTTTCTGAATAAATAATAATATCTTGATTCTTAGAATAATCAGATTTATGAGTGATTAATGATCCACCTAAAGAAAGTTGAATAGATGGCTCAAAACTTTCTTTATACAGGAATACTTGAGTTGTTTGATTTTTATTCCCAGTACTATCAGAAAATATTGTTGTTATTTGTAAAGGGAAGCCAGTATTTAATAATGCCGAATCTAAACCAGTAAATAAATTTCCAATGGTAGTCTGATATTGATTTGAATCAAATGTCAATATTTTTTCTACATCATTTAAATCAATTTCTATTTCTTTTATAATATTATCATTTGAAGAAAGTTGAATTGATGCACTACTAATATCAGTTTCATCTCTACCACTTACAAATGCTATTTCAAATAGGTTTCCATCAATATCATTAAAGTTATTATTTTTATATTCATATTCTCTATTTCTAGTATTATTCACTATAGTCTCGTTAATGGTTATATTTGGGGGAATTACATCTACAGAAATATGATTAATAGTCGCTATTGAATCTAATCTAAAAAAAATAAAGTTTTTAGTACTAACATTTACACCAAATATAACAAGTTCAACAAAACAAGTAATATTTGATCCCAATGGGCCTTCAAACTCGACTGGAACATCATTAAGGACGATTTGATTAAAGTCCCCCTGTAAACCATTAAAATCCTGCTGAATTGACTGTATATAACTATTTTCAGTTTGCGCAAATGGAAAATATTCGTTATTTGTTATACTATTTACATATCTATATCTGAAAGTTCCATAATAACCAGTTAGGGTTCCAAAACGACTACTTCCTGCTGTACCAAAATATTGAGTTTGAAGATCTCCAGTAAATGTAAGGTCAGTTTTAATATCAAAATTTATTGCTATGGCGCCATTATTGGTTTCAAAATCTGCCCTTGTAAATAAATCTTTTGTGCCTTCTGAGGTTTCAATTTTCTTTATCATTTTCACCATTAATATTATATTATATTATATAATTTATTTTATTTTTGTAAATTTAATTTTATTTTATTTCTTATATCGTAATTTAATTTGAATTAAATTTATAAAAAATATATATTAAATTTAGAGTTTATCTCTATATAAATAAAAAATATGAGCTTTGAATGTCTTGAAAATTTTTCTAATAACTCAATCTTTATTGATAATGAAAAACAACTTAAAAAATATCGGAAAAAATTAGACTTAGTAATAATCCTTGTAAAATTAAAGAATTTCAAGATGCAATTAAAGAGTATGAATATCGTAATAAAAAACTAGTTATTAAAAAAAAACATAAACTTATTAAAAATAAAGTTGAATCTGATGATTATATACTAGATAAAGCAATTGAAGAAAACAATGGTTATATCCCTATAATTGTATCTGATAGATATCTTAAAGAACAAAGAAGAATAAAACATATGAAAATAGTAAATAAAAAAAAAATAGAAAGTAACATCAATAGCCATGTAAAACATTGTATGAGAAAATATATTAGTATTTGGAAAAATATGATTTCTAATATTCAATGTAAAAATAAAAATAAAATTGATCTTTTCAAATATACTCAAAAATATCTAAAGGTAAAGAATATTCTTAAAAAATGGCAGTTTCATTCTGATTTTATGATTACTCGTTACAATATGAAGTGTGGGTATATTAAAGGAAAACTACTAACTAATTTTAAAAAAAATATCTTTATTAGTTGGCATATGATTTCTTCTAAAATTCAATGTAGTATTTGCTACGATCACCATAGCAAAGACAATATTATAAAAACGGATTGTGGACATGAATTCTGTAGTGATTGTATTAACAACTGGAGTGAAAAATGTTTTAAAGGATATAATGATGCAACTTGTCCTCTATGTCGACAAGTATATGAATACAGGCCAATTAATTATAGAGAACCAACTGAACAATACCAGGAAACTCTAATAACTGAGTCGCCTCTGAATGTTAGAAGAAGACTGTTTGAGAATACCAGTATTTATGAAAATATATTCATGACACGTGAATATCTTGATTCACTTATTCCTGAACCAAGACATCTAGGTAATATTGATTAAAAATTAAAACAAAAAAAAATATTATTATTATTATTTACTAAAAAAAATACCCAAAATATCTAGTTATTTAACGATATTTTGGGTATTTTTCTCCTTTATTATTTAATTTATTATTATAACAATCATCGCATATACCTAATTCATACCATTTACACCAAATTTTTATTTTTTTTACAGATTCTTTTCTTTTACCACACCAATTACATTTATAATATTTATAACACATTTATATAATTATTATTATTTTAAAATATAAATCTACTTAGCAGTTCGCCTTTTCTTATTTTTTTCAGAAGATCCACTTGATCCATTATTGAATTCAATATTCTTAAACTTTTCAATCAAATCAGATTCATCTGTAGAATTTGCCCATCCATCAATTCCAGCAGAAGAATTTCGTACATCTGATTCTGTTACATTTGAATTGTCGAGTTTATGAAACTGTGCAAAGTTTTTAATTGCCAATTGGATATGATCATCTGAATACTTGACTGACTTGATTTTCTTGTATAGAAATGTTTTATACTCAGAATCAATTTTGACTTTGATTGATGTATTATTACTACTTGTCACTGTACAATTTTCTTTCCATCCAGGATTGCTTCCACCATTATATTCAATATTAATATTTTTTGGTAGCTGTGACAGAATAGATACAATCATGTTCTTATCATTAAATGTATCTTGATTTTTTGGAGAGATAATATCATATGTTGATTTGCCAAATTTAATAATCATTTCATCTCGCCCATCTTTTAGACCATCATTGTATGCTTCTTCATATACATCTTCAATTTCTTTCTGAAGATTTTGGATAACGGTTTGTAGATGCTTCTTTGACATTCTCTTTGTTATTTCTGAGTATTAGAAGTTTGTATAAGATTCAAATACTTTTACTTTTGTTTTAATTATAATAATAATAAAAAATTCAAATTTATTAACGATGTGGTCCTTTCCATCCACAATTAACTTTAATCCAATTTATATTTTTATTATATGGTGAAAAATTCCAATTAAGTGTTCTTAAAGCTGGGTCAGATGATATATTCCATAAAGTTTCATGTCTACACAAATACTTATGATCTAATATTTTATATAACATAAATTTTATTTTTTCATCGACATTAGTTGTTTTAAATAAATTTTTAATTGATATATTATTCATGATTAATTCAAAAAAATATCTTAAATCATAATAATAATTTAATGTATCAGTTAAACCATTTGTTTGAAATGAACCTGTTTTTTTCTCAGATATTAATGGTATATTTTTAAGACAACTTTGTCCAATTAATTGTAATTCATTATTTGTATAATCAAAATAATTTAATAATTTTTTAAATAAGATATAATCATTATAAATATATTTGTATATTAATTTTTTATTTATAGATATATAATTATTAAATGTAAAATTATTTATATATGCAAAAATAATTTTAGAATTTATATCAAGTTTATTATATATTAAAGAAGTTATATTTTCATCAATATAAATTAAATTAAATTCCATTTATTATATTATAAATTATATATTTTAAATAGTATATATGAATAATAATTTTAAATGCCCAACAAATAATGAAAAATCTAGAGAAAATTGTTGTGGTAAATTAAATATAGATATAAATCATCCAAAATGGACTGGAGATAATGGTATGTGGGATTTATCAGATGAGCATCATGATATAAATAACTGTTATTCATATTCATTAAATAATCAAATACCAATGGGTTGGAGAACAGATAAATTACAACCTGGCGATTTAAGTGGTGGAAAATATTCTGAACAAACATGTAAATCTATTATACAACATGTAAGAGAAGATTATATGAATAAAGATATTAGAGAAGTAGGTTTAAATGATAATGTAGAATGTAATAGATATAAAATAGCATTAGTATTATCAAATAATTCAGATAGTTTTGATTATCATTTTTATAGACAAGATTTAAATGGAAATTGGAGTCATAAAGCAGGTGATAATCCAATATCAAATGTAGATGCTTCAGGTAAATTAATAAAAGATCCACAAAAAGCAAATAGAAATTATAATAAGACTGATAATACTGATGATGATAATAATGATTATAATATTTTTTGTGGTTATTATTCAGTTAGAGTTGATTCTTCATATGTTAAATAACTAAAATAATAAATGAAATTATTAATAATAATAATAAAATACATATAGTAATTATTCTAGAGTGTTTTAATCTTTTTTTAATATTAATATCTGCTTTTAAATTAATTTTATAAGTATAAAATATAGCATATATACCAGTTATGATTGCAATAAATGCAATTATATGTGGAATTATAATAAATTCTTTTGTCATTTTTTTAGATGTTAATCTAATAAATGCTTTTATTGTAAAAGATAAGGCAACCATTTGAAACATAGTTTGAATCCATGTAGAATGTAATTGTTCTATATTTGTATCTAAATTTATTTTACTAATTTCAACTTCTTTATTTGTATTATTCATATATATATAATTCATATAATATTTAAAAATAAATTAATAAATAATAATAAATGATTAAAGATTATAGACGCAACTCTAATGTTGTTAGAATACAGAATGATAAAATTGCATGGGATATTTGTAGAAAATATACACAAAATTTAAATAAAATTGTTAATAAAGATAATATTGATATTTTGGTAGAAAATTTATATAAAAAATATATATTAAATTTAAAATCAAATAATTTACAAATATATAATAAAAAATATATAGAATGCTGGAATGTTTTAATTAATACTTTAAAACATAAAAAAAATTCATCAAATATAAAAAAAAAATCAATATTACAATTACATTATATATCTCAATTAAATATATAAAGAATTATTATAGTTTATAATATAAATGTCAATTAAAGATAAACCATTAAAAAAACGCCATAGTGATAAAAGAATAACAATAGATGTAATACATAATGATATATTATCAACAATTGAAGAAGAAAAAAATAAAATAGATGATTATATTTTAGAAAAAGATAAATTATCTAACGAAATATTTAATATGGATAGAACAGATAAAAATTATTTAAAAAAAATAAATAGAATAAAAAAAATAGAAAAAGAAATTAAACAAATAAAAGAAAAAGAAACAGACTATTATTTAGATAATGGATTATTATTAAATGATTATTATAATAAGGATTTCAAAGTTGTTTATAAAAAAGATACAGATACAAATAAAAAAACAAATATATTAGATTTTTTTAATAAAAAAGAAATAGATGATGTTAAAAGTAAACCAGAAGAAAAAGAAAAAGAAAAAGATAAAGATAAAGATAAAGGTAATATTATTGTAACATATTTATCCAATATAAATGATGAATGTTTAAACAATAATTTTAAAGATACTGAAAATGAAATGCATATATGTGAAAATTGTGGTAAAAAAAATATGATTTACAAATTGAGTGAAAGTGAAATATTTTGTAATGATTGTGGATATACACAACAAATATTAATGAATAATGATAAAATTTCATATAGAGAAACACCTAGAGAAATTAGTTATTTTGCCTATAAAAGAATTAATCATTTTAATGAATGGTTAGCACAATTTCAAGCAAAAGAAACAACAGAGATACCAAATAATGTATATACTGATGTATTACTTGAATTACAAAAAAATAAACATATTAAAATATCACAAATAACAAATAAACAAATAAGAGAAATATTAAAAAAATTAAAGTATAATAAATATTACGAACATATACCGAATATAATTAATGTAATATCTGGAAACAATGCTCCAACACTTATGTCAGAACATGAAGAATTGTTAAGAAATATGTTTAAAGAAATCCAGATGCCATTTATGAAACATTGTCCACAAGAAAGAAAAAATTTTTTATCTTATTCATATGTATTACATAAATTTTGTGAATTATTAGAATTAGATCATTTATTAAAATATTTTCCATTATTAAAAAGTCGAGAAAAATTACAACAACAAGATAAAATATGGAAAAATATATGTTTAGAACTACAATGGGAATATATTGCTAGTATTTAATTTTTCATTTGTAATTTATATGTTGTTTTTATTGGTCTGTTTTCTAATTTTTCCATTATATTATCTACTAAAGTTTGATCTTTAATAACATCAAAAATATTATTTTGAATATTTTTTTTAGTTAAACCTTCTCTAGTATTTCTAGTTGCACATTTAATTTTACCATTTTCTGTATTTAAATCTTTAATATTATATTTATTCATAAATTCAGTAATATGTGGTTCTAATTCTTTATTTCTTATTTTTTTTAAATCTCTTATTTTTTTTTCATGTTCGCATATATCTTTATTATAAGTAATCCATTTTTTAACCTGTTCTTTAAAATGGATTAATTCGCTTGTTGGTATTTCAACTTGTTCATACATCATTATATAATATTATTATTATACTTTTAAATAATATTTAATTTAATATAAAAAATAATATATATAATATATTATATAAATGACTGAAATTAATTGTTTAAGTAGTTCTGATGGTGCCGCTAGTAATACCGGTCGTCCTTTTAGAGCATGCAATGGCAATAATTGTAATGGTTCTCCTCAATCTGTTGAAAGAAATCAAGCTTGTGCCGCTGGATGTAAAATGTGTGGTGGTGGTGGCAATTTTATGTATCCTAGAGTATATGATTTTTGTAATTGTGAAACATTTACCGATAAAACAAAATTTGCTTGTGGATATAAGTGTGGATGGAAAGGTCCATGCTTTTGGGATTTTGCAGCATGTGGATTACAGTGGGGTAACCATGTAGGAGGTGATGGTAGTAGAAGTGGTTTATCATTTGCTGGTGGTGTGACAACTCGAAATTGTAATTTATCATGTGATAATAGTAATTGTGAAAGTTGTGCTAGTTGTAATGATTGTAATACATGCTCAACTAAAAGCGAAGATACATCATGTAATTAAATTAGTAAACTATGAAAATCCAGTCGTTCTCCAAAGAGCTCCAAGAGATACTGTTCGAGTGGGTGGATATCAAAACGTCCAACTGAATAGTATCAATGTTGCACTGTTCGGAACTAGACCTTAATTTTTCTTTTTAATAATTCTAAATCCCATTTATTTTCATCTTGTGGTATTTTATAAAATTTTTTATTATATTCCATATAATAACCATATTTACCTATACATATATTAATACTTTTTTTATTATGTGTTCCTATTTTTTTTGGATATTTTACAATAGTTTTACAATCTTCTATTGTTAAATCATCTTTTTCTTTTTTTTTCCATTCTAAATATGATTTAATATTTTTGTTTTTATTATTATAGTTAATATAATACCCATATGGTCCATTTAATAATTTAATTTCTTTATTTTTAATTTTACCTATTACTATGCCTGAAGTACATTGAGTTTTAATATTACCCATTTGTTCTATAACAATACTAATAAATGAATCATATACTTTTTTAATAATACCAATCCATTCAACTTCTCCTTTTGTAATTTTATCTAAATCATTTTCAATTTCAGATGTATAAACAGGATTTATAATATTTTCAAAATATTTTGATAAATACTCTAATACAAGAATACCCAAATCTGTAATAATTATTTTGTTTTTTTGTTTTGAAATAGTATATTCTTCTTCAATTTCTTCTAAAATATTATTTTCATTTAATTTAATAATTGTTGCTAATTTTTTATTTTCTGGTATATCTTTAGATACTATATATTTTCTATTATATAATGTATCAATTAAACTTGCATAAGTAGAAGGCCTACCTACACCACTTCTCTCTAATTCTTTTACTATGGTGGCTTCAGTATATAATTGTGGTGGTTCTACAATTTTATATTTATAAATACATGAAACTAAATTATATTCTTTAATATCTTTATATATATCTAAATCAATAATTTCTTTTTCTTTATTATCATATTTTAAGTATCCATCAAAATATAATGATTTTATTTTAGATTTAAAATATCCAAATTTATCCATTAAATTATTAGATAATTCGATTATAATTACATCATATATTGCTGGTTTCATGTGAGATATAATTGTTCTTTTTTTTATTAAGTTATATAATTTATGATCAACTTCAGTATAATTTATATTATTTTGATCTACTGTTAATATTTTTTCTAAATCTGTTACTCTAATAGCTTCATGTGCTTCTTGAGAACCTTTTACTGATTTTTCTTTTTTATTTTCATAATAATTATTTCCATAATTTTCTTTAATATTAGTTTTTAATTTTTCTTTAAAATCATCTGATATAAATGTATTATCAGTTCTATGATAAGTAATTAATCCATTATCATATAATTTTTGTGCTATATTCATAGTCATTTTAACAGAAAACCCCAATTCTTGTTGTGCTGTTTGTTGTAATGTAGATGTTCTAAAAGGTGAAGGTGAATATTTTTTTTCTTTTTTAGTATTTAATTTATCTACATTAAATTTTTTATTTTCAATTAAAATATTACATATATCTTTAATTAAATCAACTGTAATATCTTTATCAGAAAATACAAAATCAAAAACTATATCTGTATCATTATTATTAAAATTCCCAGTTAAATTATGGGAATATTTTGGATTTTTTAAATTTTTTTCTATTTCTATATTTTTCATATTAATAATATTTAATAAACAACTTTGAACTCTACCAGCAGATAATCCCTTTGTATCTGTTTTAATATGTTTCCATAATAGTGGAGATAATTTATATCCAATAATTAAATCTATAAGTTGTCTAGCCCTTTGAGCATTAACAGAATTAATATTTAATTTTATAATATTGTTTAGTGATTTATCTAATGCTTTTTTTGAAATTTCATTAAAAATAATTCTATTATTATTATTATAGTTGAGTTTATATAAATTACCAACATGCCAAGCAATTGCATCTCCTTCTCTATCATCATCTGCTGCTAAAATAATCTCTTCTTTTTTATATTTTTTTAGTTGCGATATAATTTTATTTTTACTATCAGAATTTATATATATAGGATTAAAATTATCATTAATCATCATATCTAATTTTTTAGGATCTAAATTATTAATATGACCACATGAAGAAATTACTTTAATATCATTTTTATAAAATGATTGTATTTTTTTTGCTTTTGCTGGAGATTCGACTATTAATACTTTCATTTTTTTTTTAATTAATATAAATTAAAATAATCAAATTTATAATAATTTATATTATATATATATATAAAATATGAGTAATTGGAATTCAAATACCTGTAATTATAAAAAAAATTATAATAAACCATGTGTATCACATAATAAAACTCATAAAGGTAATTTTAAAAGAGTATGTAATGATTGTTTGTGTTTAGATAAACATACAAATAAGGAAGAACAAAAAATAATATGTAATAAACCAATTTGTCCAGATATTATTGATATTATTAAAGATTGTAAAGTATACAGACCTATATTTAAAAAAAATATAGATCATTATTGTTCTAATAATAAAGTAAAAGATAAATGTCATAAAAGAGATAAATGTCATAAAGTTGGCAAATGTCATAATAGAGATAAATGTCATAAAGTTGGCAAATGTCATAAAGTTGGCAAATGTCATAAAGGAGATGAAAATAAATTAGATAATTTTATTAAAATGCTTACAGAAAAAATAATAGATGTTTAATAATATTAAAAAAAAAATATGTTATAATATATAATAAATGTCAGCGGCAGTAAATTTTGATTACGTGGATTCATCTAGACGTCGTAGACGCCGTGGATCCAATAATGGTTCGGACAACGTTTCAGGTAATGGTGGTAGACAAGAATTAAGAAGAACTATTAGAGAGTTAAATAGACAAATTAGAGAATTACAAGAAATGGCTGAAGGTCAAGAAGAAATTGATGAAGAATGCCTCAGTGATCTAAAAGACTGTAATGATAAACTGGATGAATCAAAAGCTGATCTAAAAGAGTGTAATGATAACCTGGATGAATCAAAAGCTGATATAGCAGATTTAAAAAAAGAAATTAAAAGATTAAAAAACTTAAAAAATAAATCATCGGGTAATAATCATATGAAAATTTATGATTGTTTTCCAAATGAATGTGATTTTGTTAAAAGTTGTAGAAAAAGAAAAAATATAAGTAGAATTGTATACAAAGATCCAGAAGAACAACCAGATATACCTAATGTCGATAATTTAAAAGATATATATTCTAGATGGATTGATCAATATGAGGAAATATTAAAGTGTTTAAAAGAAAATGTTGATAAATCAGAACTTATTTTAAGTGATTGTTGGTTTGGTACACCTACAATTGATGAAGATTTATTTGATAGTATTGGAGTAGAGTATGATTTAGATGGAAATCGATCAGATAGTGGTGGTATTTTTGCTTTATCTGGTCAAAGAACTAATAATATATTACGTTGTTTTGGTGGTGAAAATTTACCAGAACCGGAAAAATTACCCACCAAACTAATATGTACACCTAAAGATGGATGGAGAATAGTATATAATAATAAAAGATATAAATGTGATCCACATGATTTTTATGATGATGATGATGATTGTTGTATTGAACAACCAGAAAAACAAATTCCTAATTATGGTAAATGTAAAAAAGAAAGAATTTGTAAAAAACCAAAAAAATGTAAAAAATCAAAAAAACAAAAACATAAATTTAGTATTAAGGATTATTGTCATGATGATGGAGAATTAAAACTACCCAAAATTGAGGTATGTAATATAAGTAATGATTTTAAATTTGTTTGTCCTAAACAAAATATTAATATTGATAAATTATGTGATTATATTGATTGGAGTAAAATTAAAGCAAGAGACTCAGTTGATTGTAAAAATGTTACTCCATGTTATATATATACCAATAGTGATTTAAAATATAAAGCAACTAATTGGTTAATTGATGTTGGTGGTAATATTAAGAATACATCTAACATACAAGAAGAGACTATTATATCATATAGCTTAAAACAAATTGATGGTGTAGGTAATGTTTCTGCAAGCGATAGATATGATGGTTTATGTTGTAATAAAATATGTTATAATCCTGATTTATTTGTTGATTGTGATGAAATAATTGAACATCAAAAAGAATTTAAAGTATTATCTAATAAATTCGAATGTTTAATATGTATTGTTAGAGATTTCTTAGAATTTTCAAATGGTAAAGTACTACAAGGATCAATTCCAGGTGGCGATGGTTGGATAAGAGATAAAGTATCTACTAGAGATAAATGTAATTTACCCGATGAAGTAACATTATGGAAAGCAGTTGGTTCTATTTTACCGAAAGAAAAAGAAGAATGTTTATTAAATACTAGAGCACTAAAACTAGCAATGAATGCTAGGTCTAAATGTGAATTAATTAATAGTGAATTTGGTAAAGCTAAATATTGGCCAGATTATCTAAATATTATTCAAAAAGCTCAACTATGTGCTCAGGCAATTGTTGATAATAATTATTATAAATGTTTAATTAATGAAAAAAGCATTGAAATTAATGAAATTAAAAACTGTGTTGATCAATTAATTGGTGAATTAGTTGAGTCAATTATTGATGAAAATAATAAATTAAGTGTCGAATTATGGTTTGAAATACAAACAAATTTAAATAAAATATTTTGTATTGTTCAATATTTATTAGATACCATTGAATTAAAACAACAAGTTTATGATGAAACTGTTATTTTTTCACAAGTGGATTCTGTATTTAATATTTGGGGTGGATTGATTGCTCAAACATATGAAGCTACTCCAACTCTAGGTGAATTATCTAGTTTAGATAATCCCAAAATAAATCCAAATATAAGATCAAATTTAGCTTTAAATACTGTTATAGAAGATTATGATGTAGCAGAAACTGAATCTGAAGAAACTTTTTCAAATATTCAAATTACCGGAAAAGAAATTACAAAAATATATGCAAAAAATCTTAAATGTATTAATCCAGAAAATTTAGATCAACCAACATTTTTCCCACATGATTGTGATAAAGATGGTAATTGGAAACCAAGTAAATTTTATGATAATGATTTATTTAATGTAGTTCCAATTGTTACACCTTGTCCAGACTATGATTGTAAAATAGATATTAATGAAAATGGTATATTAATAAACCCAAATATTATTGATTTAAGGAAACCCAGAGCATTTGATGTATATCAGCAATTTTTAAATGAAGGTAATCAAGTATCTGATCCAGAAAATATAACTAGAACAACACAAGAAATTGAAACTGACCCCGAGGCTGATCCTGTAACTTTTGACGGTGATGGAGGTAACAAGTCTTCGGATTTTAGATGGAGAAAAATTAAATATTGTGATACCCCGGATCATGGAATTACACCATATAATAATAATAATCAAGATATCTCTAATCAAAATAATCTAGTATTTCCAAGAATAAATATGAATAGTATTTTAATTAACGATAATGGTACTCCATCTAATGGTGTGCCACCATTGACTATATTTGATGTAACAGATATATTAAAAAATCAAAAAGGAATAATTTGTACTACATATAATAAGGAAGTATTTACAAAATTATTGGCTGCTCCGGCTTCGCCGCCCCCGCCCCTTTGTCCATTACCAACGGACATATGGTATAAATTTAATAAAAAGATAGTCGGTACACCTGGTAATTTTGCAGAAAGCAGCATTGGCACATTATCAAATGGACAAAATTCAACTGTAACTTTTTCAAGTTTAGATGATGAAAATTCAGATTTTGTATATAGAAATCAAAATAATATTAATGATTTTGATGGAGTAGAACCAAATCCAGCATTACCTGCAACACCCGAAGGTGTTGGTTATTATATATTCCCTGGTTATTCAGATAAAGAAGTAGATAATACAATTGATGGGAATTTCATCAATTTCCCAGGTTATATTTATCCTGGTCTTTTAACACGTGAGGAATTATTATGTGTTCCAACACTTGAAGATGAAATTAAAGATAAATTTAATTATATGGTTTCAAATGGTGGTACTCATATATTAGAATCAGAAAGAATTATAGATGCTTTCCCAGATAACTATGTAAGACAATATGGTCCAAGTGGAGAACAATTTAAAGAACATTATTGTCATTTAAATTTATGTGATCCGTCTGATTTATCAGATACATTAGGATGGAGTGAAACATTCGCTTCTTTAGGTTTTGCTACAACAACCTTTCAAATAAAACATTGTCCATCTAAATTTGATTGTAATAGTGGTAATTTTACTGTTGTTGGAGATGGTAAATATGGTATTAAATCATATGTACCAATTGGATATGATATAGATGGTAACATAGTTCAGGCATGGTCTCAACCAGGTCATGTTAAAGATGGACCAACAAAAATGACATATACTGCTTGGCCACCTATAAAGGGAGATAGAATCCCTGCTAGTTTAGTTAAATATTTATTAAAACCAATTCCAAAATGCCCACAATGTTCTATAGCAACTAAAATGACCACAACTGATCCATATTTCTGTACAGCCAAATCTATTGTTGGATTAGGTAATTATCCAATGACCCATTATAAAGGAGCATATAGATTTGATAGAAGTATTGAAAGTATTTCACCAAGTATACAATCAGCAGTAGGATTTATTTCAGGGACAGCTGTAAATAATCAGAATGAATTAGGTGGAGATGCTACATTTGGTTATAATTTAAATCAAAAAGCAATATCTTCTAGTATATTTACTGGTGGTGATGTAATGGCAACTGCACAAAAAAGACAACAATCACAGTATGTTGCTGTTAAAAGTTGTGCTGAAAAACAATTTGAAATAATACAAAGAGCACTTCAAGCATTACAAGATATTATCGAAAATGGTGGAGAACCACCACCACCCTTACCAGAACCATCAAATCCAGAAGAATGTAGAGAATTATCTATAGATTTTCAAAATACTACAAATGATGCTTTACAAGAATTAGATGATTATTTTATTCAGTTATTCAAGAGCTTTCCTAAAAATAGAGAAGTATTTTGTAAAAAAGCCAGGAAAAAATTAGTATGTGAATTAATGATTTGTGATAAAAAAAATGGATGTCATCCAAAAAAACACAAGAAAAAATCATGTAAATGTAGAGATTATTCAACCCATGAATTTGATTCATGGGATGTATCTACATCATATGAATATGATTCAGAATAAATCATGTTTATTTAATTCAATAATTTAATTCAATAATTTAATTCAATAATTTAATTCAATAATTTAATTCAATAATTTAATTCAATAACTTATTTATTATTTATGTATTTAATTTAAAAATAAATATATAAGATAAAATAATATGGAAAAATCCGGTAAATTTAATTTAAATAATTGCAAAACTCCTAATTTAAAATCAAAAATATCTATAAATCATGAAAAAATTCGTTTAAATAAAAAGATAATTAATTTAGAAGAAAATTTATCTTACTGTAATAATGAATTAAATATTTATAAAAATAAAATTGATTCATTAAATAAACAATTAGTTATATTAGGTGAACGATATAATAAATGTTTAGAAGATAATAAAATATATGTTGATAATATTAATAATAATAATATAGAATTAAATAATTATAAATTAGAAAAAAATGATTTTAATAATACTATTA
>Ga0233412_10000528_pt1 | contig 21937 bp, 21 predicted proteins | sample Na_anoxic_4_MG_FD_180667 | JGI IMG/M metagenome (GOLD analysis project Ga0233412, IMG submission 180667) | Seawater microbial communities from Saanich Inlet, British Columbia, Canada - Na_anoxic_4_MG | ecosystem: Environmental > Aquatic > Marine > Inlet | place: Canada: British Columbia...
CTGTGCAGTTGGCGCCGTCTGGACAGGTGGTGTTTTGGGCCGTCACCCACTTGTCCGTCGGGAGGTAGTACCCGTCGGGGAACCCCCACGCGCCGTTGGTGTCTACCGCCTGACTCCAACGCGCAAGGTCCGTGCCCGGCGTCGCAGAGCTCACTATGGGATTGTCCACCCCCATGACGAAAGTGGTGCCCACGACCCATTGCCAAGCCGCCGTCAGCGCCCCACCGCGCTTCTTATTGTCCTTATAGAGCCGCGGCAGCCCGTTCACCGGGTTGAAGACACCGTCCCCATCCACGTACGTGATCACCCAGGCGTGCTTGGCAGCTTGCTCTACTTTCGCGTCATTAGTAGTGATGTCGGTGTCCGTCATCTCCGCGGGCCCAAAGTTCCACTGATCCAACGCACTGTTTACCCCCCCAGGAGCGAATGGCACTTGTCCGTTGCCACTGGTGTGCAACCATCTCCGGTAGACATTACCGAACACGATACTGCCTCTCGTCGTGCTGGCCGTCGACTCATAACATGCACCCATGGCGAAGGTGCGATTCCACCAATTGGATTGCATGTATTTCTGTGTCGAGATCGCCTTCACCCCGCTACCTGACATTAGACGCGCATACGTGCCGTTACGGGGCACGGCCGTATCGTCGGGCAGACGCTGGCCGTTCGACCGCGTCCACGCCAAAACGCCATCACCCTGTTGCATGCTAATCTTCATGACCAAATCCCAAGGGGCGAGCATGGTGTTCACAGGGAGGAAGTTGAAACCAGCACTAGTGGCGTCATGTTCAATCATTCCGAGCACAAGAAAGCGTCCGCTGGCTGACTTTAGACAGACCTGCGGGAAGCCCGCCGCCGCGTTAAATGACGGATACACGCCCTGCACGCACGTCTGACACGCGCCGCCGCCGACCGGTTGATAATAGCCAGCGTTACACGCTAACGAGCACTCTGCTTTCCAGTCATTACCCACTGTCACTCGCGTGCCACTAGCCACACCAAACATCGTGGCGTCGCACGCCACACAGTGACGAACATCTGAGACGTCGCTGATCCCATCGCCAAATGGAGATATGTGAGGAGTCTGGCCAACCATCTGGTAGGGGTTCCAACCCGTGGACGACTGGTGGGTGACCGGGGTTGTCCAGTTTCTCCAGTAGTTCGTGTTTCTCATGTTCCGTTTAGCCTGCTGCCAAGTCACGCCGCTGCTGTCGTCGGTGTAGGATGTACTGTCGCCGAGCACCGCATACCTCACGGAGTCACCCACGCCGACTAGCTTTGACTGCCGGCCGCCACCAGCGCCGTTCCCGCACGTACCTTCAGGCTGGCACGTCCCCGGTGTCGCACACAATCCGTCATCGGACAGCGATCCCAACTCCTTGCAATATGGATACCCAAAGTTCGTGAAGGTGACGTAATAGTCACCATCACATTCCAGCTTGCACTGCCCCCCGTCATTGGTCGCTGGGTTTGCGTAGTACAAGTGGGAGAGTGAGCTCTGCTGCGCGGGCGTGTACGCTATGTTAAATGGTGTTTTTAGATCCGGACAACAAATGCGATTTCTAACCCCTTGAGCATCCTCCACCGGTTCATAGAATGTCCCGGGGGGGGAGTTGGTCGCGCCCGCCGCCGCCGCTGCACCCCCGGACGCGTCGCATACCGATATAGGCTGGCAACTATTACCGTCATTCCAATACCCGGTATTACACTCCCACACAGGTTCCTGCCATTGGCCCCCGTCCACCTTACCACCGCTTGACCATGAAGCGTTATCCGGAAGCTGTACATACGAACAGTCGGTCTTCCTGTAGTATGTGTTATGGGAATCCCGGCTGTGATCGTCAGCGTCCGTCTTCCCATGCCGCCACCGCCAGTTCGTCCAGTATTCTCCAGTCGGTGTATTGAATGGACCGTCCGTGCCAGCGTTACAACATTTCTCATAGTTTACGTTACCCACAGAAGGGACCCACAACTTGTTCCAGTAAGTCCTCGGGTCGGGAGTGCAGTCAGTATTACCGATTGGACACGCACTCCCATCACAAGCCACACCAGCGTCCAGGTCCTCCGCGCACGTGGGCGTTTTGTACCCCTCCCCCTTCTGCGCTGCCGATGCCACCTCCGTCGCCACCCACCCCGTCTGGTGCCACCCGTCCGCGCACGTGCTCTCGCAGCTGTTCCCGAAGGGATAAGCGTATGAGATGTCCGCCACCTGACCACTCTCGTCAACGGAGCCAACGGCCCCACCATCCCGCTCCGCCCACCCGGGTATCCCGTATGTCCACTTCGTATTGTCGGCGAGTGGGGCGCAACACTTGAGCCCGGTCCCCTCGCCCGGTTGCCACCCCGTCAGCCGAAGCCAGTCCGAGGTCGCCGTCCATCCCGACGCGTCCATCTGCAGGCCGCAGCACTCTTCGCCCATGCAGGTGTACCTTGTGTTACTGTCCGAGTGCTGACCCCGTGGCACGCATGCACCGCCTGCCTCCCGGTAATATCCCTTTTCGCATATCTTCTGGCAACCAATGTTGCTCCCCCCGCGCACACCCGCATCGTAGCTGTATGTTCTATTAACCCTCTCCGCCGGCGTCTGCGTATTGAGGGTCACCGCATTGATGACATCCCCCCATACTTGTGTATTAGGGTCGACGACGACGGCGCCCGAGGCGTCATACCTCCAGGCTTCGTTTGGACCGAGGCCGGCACAGCACACGATGTTCTCGTCATCCCCACCCGCTGACGCGCGATAAACGGGCGCCGCGTTAGCCTCAGTGCTCCAAGTATCGCAATTGGGAGCCCCCGTCGCGGTGACAGCAGTGTACGGCTTGCACGTTCCGGTGCTACTGTCAAGCCAGTTCCCCGGTGCGCACTCGGTCTCGCACATATCGAGCACACCCTTCACATCACCACCACTTAAGTCCACTTGGTTAGTTCCAGTCCAGAAGTCGGGCTCCTGCCATTCTTCGCCGACACCTTTGTTGTCGCAGCACACGTAATTCTGCCCATCACTTTTGACACGCTTGTACGTAACGCCATCGCTACCCACAGTTACATCGCACCCCGGCAGAGTGGACGTCGCTGCCGTGTACCGCTCGCAGCGACCGCTTCCCACCGAATAGTAATCATCCTCGCAGGAAATGTTACAGGCGCCAGTACCCTGTTTGCCCATGACACCCGCACTCAGAGTGATACCTGTCAGTGACGAAGCGGGCTCAGCCCACTTCGCACCTTCTCCTTGAGGCGTGGGCTGGCAGCAAGCCACATTGTCACTGTTAAGCACTCGAACGCGATTTTCACTGTTCTGCGTGCCGCACCCGGACGCCGCGTTGTACGCGGCGCACCTGCTGCCACTCTTCCAGGTCGCGCCTGTACAATTCCACTCGCACCCGGACGTGCCACTCCACTCGGCATCTGCGGGCTTGGCGGTGCATGGGGTGCAAGTCTGCGCCAAGCCGTGACTTACATCCCATACGGTAGACGTGGCATCGCCGTACCACCTTTTACCATCGGCGTCGTCCGCTGAAGGCAGCTGCAGTCCAGGGCCGCACACTGGGGCCGCGGCGGCCGATGCTGGACATGCCCCCAGATTGGTGAGAGCACCAGTGCTGCAAACTTGTACACACGAAGGGTCGAGATTGCCGGCTGGATACCGCCAACCCGACTCCGCCTCCAAGGGCGGACAGCAAACACGATCGGTCGTTCCACCTGCCACCTCTTGCTGCCGCACTGGCGCACTATCGCAATCAGTGTAAAGAGTGCACGTCCCGAAACCGCCGGATACGCCAGGAGTAAAAAAGCCCGTGGTGCCGCATTCACTCGCGAGCTTACACGTTCCGTCAACATCGTCCTTATAGTAAGCATCCGGGTTGCAATAGGAAAATGAGAGGTTGATCGTGTTGTCAGCCCGCGGAGCGATAATGTTAAAGGGAACAACTACGTCGTACTCGATCGACCCGTCATTAGTGATATCGTCAAGATTAAAAGGGCCGAAGTCAAAGACCCGAGCCGCCTTCTTCCTGCCTGTCCGCGAAATACTCGTCCCATCGGTTCCCGCCCCGGACACAGTCACGTGGCCATCGCCCAACTCCGCATCCGAACCTGAGTCGACCCTTATTGTGACCGTGGACGAGGACGTGGGCAGACCGTCAATAATCCCTATGGCGTCCAGTGGCGGGCTATCTCCGGCGATTACAGCGGCAGAGGTGGAACCGGCAACCACGCACTGAACAGAAGACGCTCCGCGGACGTAGCCGTGCTTGCAAGACCAATCGGAGCACGACGACGCGGCTTCTCCGTAGACAGCGTCCTTGGGCAATAGGTGCTTGGCGCAGCACATATCCCCGATTGTGTACTCGTTGTCGCCGCATATTCCGCTTAAGTCGCCTGTGCCGGCCTCATCACCACGCCGCCCTTCCCAGAGCGCGCCACCTCCTTCCCCCGTAGCTTGGCCTACACCCACGTTTCCGTCGTCGAGTGAGCGCGCGCCCAGCCCAGACACCTCGACTCCATCCAACCCGCCTGTTTCTCCGAGCGCCGATGTTTGTGATTGCGTGGCGGTGGGACCGTCGCCACTGCTACCGCCGTCGGCGAGTTGCGCTGCTGCCCGTGCGGCCGATCCTGTGCCAGCTAGGACGTCTGCTCTCCCCGCTCCCGCCGCTATCGACCCGCTCGCTCCACCAGTCTCGATGTTCATGACGGACGTCTCACCTCGACATGGGGCCAGTACGGGTTCGCCACCTTCCTCTCCGACCGTGAAACACATGTCAAACGGCTCCACGGTAGTGGGTCCGAGACCCCACTTAAAGCTAGACGTCGTCGGGTCTAGTGCTCGATCCGCGTATTTATAAATGATGACTCCAGCTACAACAAAAAGTAGAATCCAAAATAATGACCAAGCGGTTGTCTTAGTCATGATTAGATACTTAATAGTGAGATGAAAAAACGGGCGCTGCGGCACGCGGACTGCGGCCGAGTGGAGTTACAATACGTTGCACGTTAAAAGCCGCGGGAGCGGCGGCTGAGAGACGATGTGTCGCTCGGTGCGGGGCACTGTACAGGTGCGCCACATAGACGTGCATTGGTGGCGACGACGGGTGGGTTGGTGTCGGTGGCACAGTAGCAACAGCCATCCTGATCTCGCCGCAGCGAGTCCATGCATCTCATCTTCGGACAAACCCCGTTTGCTCCGTCAGAACGCCAGGAATTATGAACGTTGCACCAGCCTGAGTCGGGATTCGCGCATCCGATCTCACCGACTGTCGGGTCTGGCTCTGCGCAGGCCGTGCAGTTCCCAGGGTTCCAATTTGCGCAGTTCACCTGTGACTGACCACTTGGACAGTTCAGGTTCGGGCAATCGGACGGGGTCAAAGGTGACCCACTTGTATCTGTTGTAAAGGTCACAGTGCCAGTGGGACCCAATCCCACGTCTGTGGAGCCCTGAGAATATCCGTTCGTGTCAGCCGCACCCTCCACTGGAGCAGTTTGGTAGTAATGACCGGATGTTGTAGCCGGGTCCCACGGCACGCACGCGCCCGCTCCTTCGTCCCAGTACCACCCCCATCGGCATGTCGCCCTGCAGTTAGCGTTAACCGAGCCCACGACACCGGGCGAGTCATATACTAGGAGAGGCTTCCCGTCTATACTCGGACAACAGGTTACGTCGGTAAGGTTGCTACCGCCGGTCTTTCTACCCTGGTCCCCACCGGGGCACGTGCTGTAAGGCGCGCAACCTCCTGAGTATGATCCACTGCAGTCGGCCCAGTAACCTCCAGTGCAACTAGCCGGGACATCTACTCCGCCCGTGCCTGGACAACTTTCTGGCTCCCACAGTGTGCCCTCCACCACGGACACAAGGTTTCCCGCGGTGTCAACAACTGCCGATCCTCGCCCCGCGGAGGTGACCTTATACCATTTGTCGGCGGGGACCACGCTTGGCACACGCGACGCACACGCACCCGACACATTCATATACTCGTCGGCCCGCTTGCACACCACCAAGCATTTGTTCGCGGCACTTCCATAGGTGAGGTCGATTCGCCCGCCGCCGATGACCGCACTGAGCTGCGGACAACATGGATCGTTCTCACCACTCCCGCTCTTCGGAACGTTACCGCATGTGGTGACTTGTCTACATTGTCCATCCGCATAATACGATTCCGCAGGGCACATCACCGAGAACTCCAGCGTTTTGGTCGCCCCCGCAGTCGGCGTTACGGCGGTCTTTGGCACTTGTATCGTAACGTCGCCTGGCACTAGAGGAGTGCTAGCTTGCCACAGACCATCTCCAGTCTCCAGCCACGCCACAGAATTGACGCGCACGCCGATGGGATTTTGCACTACGATGGCGTTCGGGTTCAATGCACACCCCGACGGACACGTGACCTGCACCTGGAAAAGAGCCAGTGTAAGCTCAATGTCGCTTTGTCCGTTGGAAATCTGTGCGCCTCTCCCCCCGGAGGCGGTGAACCCACGGAGATTGATCACGGGTGCTTGTGGTCCCGCGTCGGGAGTCACATCCGACGATACCTCGGTTGTGCCCTCAATGTCCACCCCATTGGTCACCTCGGGAATGCCGTATCCACTTATCGTGTACTCTCCAATTGTGCTCAACCGGTCTAGCCCACCACGGACGAAAGTGGCACCACCGCCGGCGGCCGAGGTCCATCCAGTATGAGAGTCTTCCCAGCTCCCTTCCCCGCCTAGTAGGCTAGATGTCTGTGGTGGCGCCGTCGCCGGCACTGCATCCGTCGAACTGGCCGATAGCTCCGTGACCTGGGCCCCTCCAAGCCCTGTAATGCTAAGCCCTACGTCCATGAGTGGCACGACCCCACCTGCGAAGGGCTCCACCGACCTATCTCGAAACCAATAAAGTACAAAGAAAACTGCTAAAAGTAGAAGAAATAATGACCAAGTCGGAACCCTAGTCATGATTGGATACTTATAGTAGAGAAAGGAAACTTTATACGGATGCGGTGCCGAGCAGCCCTACCCTTGCGCTGACGAAACTACTCGTCACGTTCATGGGCAAAAGAACGACCGACCCGGGAACCCAGTTCCAGCTCCCTCGCGCCGGCAGTAAGGGGGGAAGGGACTGCGTACCGGATGGCATATCGAAGTCATTGGCAAGAGGTGCGATGACCCAGGCCTGCCTGCGAGCGGGGTAGTTTGTCTCGGCGCACGCCGCACTATCCGCGGAAGCCACTGCCGGATTTGCCCTCACAGTTTGCGATGTCCACTCGCTCACCCAGTCCGCCGACGTCCCGAGCGCGGACGCCGCCGCCGCCGTGCTCCACGTGCTACTGGCATATTTAATCGCCGCCAAACCGCCACTACCCCACACTCGACTGTCTTTTTCAAGTGCCCCCGCCGCGATAGCATCTTCGTCGCCGTGGGCCTCTACGATAGTCTTGCTAGCGAGTAAGGTATTTGTCGGGAGGAGGTTACATCCGCCCGCGGTCCCCGTGAACTTTATAAGACCGAGTACCCAGTATTTGGTTCCTAACTTCCCCCAACAATCCGCTTGCATGGCGCTCTCGAGAGCCCCTCCACATATCTTGCAGTCGCCGCCAGTCGCGGGTCTGTACTTGCCATCGGTACAGCCTGTGGTCTTGACATCCACTGTGGGCTGGGCGCTGCTGCCACTGCTTCCGCTGCTGCCACTGCTTCCACTGCTTCCGCTGCTGCCACTGCTTCCACTCTGCGCCGCCCCAGTAACCACCGCCGCCGACACATCGAAAGCGGCCCTCTCAGCAACCTTTCCTGACAGCGCCTCCTTAAGGTCTGTCACATCCTTCTTAGTCGCATCCGGCACGTCAGCTGGACCCGCCATGGCCTTTGCCTGCGTCTTCGATGCCTCGTCGAGAGGTGTGACAGCTAAGCAGACGTTAAAACCTCCTAGGGCCGCAGCCCCGCCCCCCTGCACAACTCCATCTCCCTTTGCACCGGGAACCGCGCTACTGCCAAGCAAGACACTATCTAGATTAGCACCGCTGCCTGCGGTCCCGTCGGACATGAGGTCACCACCAGCGGCCACCTGTAGTGTCGATTCCGTCCCTCCTGCGAACCTTTCCGCGTTGGCGGGTTGACTATCTTCCCCACTCATCGCTGCTATCCCTGCTTGACGCTCCGCACCAGAAGCGGGAACAGCATCAGCAGCAGTAGCACCGCCAGCAGTAGCACCACCACTTGGAGCACCACCACTTGGAGCACCAGTACCACCACCAGCACCACTATCACCAGTAGTACCACCACCACCAGCAGCAGCAGGAGCAGGAACATCAACACCCTCTTTATCCCCGCTCTTAACCCATACTAAGCCACCTATGAGAACTGCCAAAAGTATAATCAATGACCCAATAACCCTTGCCCTTGTCATAGACCTAATATAGTATATGACAGGATAAGTTTTGTACTAGAAGAGCCGCGTAACGGCGCCCTCTGAGTTCAGCGCGGCGCCACTGGGCAACGCACGCTTAACTTTAAGATTGATTGATATGCCCGCTGCTCGATCTTCTTCCAACATCTCTTGTGGCGCTCGCATCGCGGCGATGTCCGCCGGCGAAAGCAATCCACCCTCCACATAAGTTGGGCATGTTTCCATCCCCTCTCTCAGACTATGCGCACAGAGTGCAAGTAGAACAACTACGCAAAGCAAAACTGCAACACCTTTCCACCCGGAGAAACGCATACTCGTTACTATAGGCGTAGACAAAAACGTCCTAATTGGGAGCAGAACCGGACGGAGGAATAAGCGCAACCGTTCCTAGACGCCATTGCCACTTGGCATTCAAAGTGGGAAGTTGCCGGCTCTCTTTAGTAATACGAGCGGTGACCCATACGTTGTGGTGCCAAGAGGCCGCACCAGGTGAGCATTGTTGGAACGTAGCCAGATCGGATATCCGCCCCCTGGCCCACATGTTATGCGCGCTCCCCACCGTAGTCCAACCACCCCCCGCTGTCCCCATGTTTGCGTAGCCAATGCTCTCGTTATCGTGATCGTCCCGGCGAACCCTAGCATTCTTGGTAAACGGGGCGCTTTCCCCCCAGGCTTGCCGGACCTGCTCCATCGACGCAATCTCGACCGAGTTAGGAGTATTGTTGCATCCTGCACTGGTCGTAGAGATCACACCTACGACTTGAAAGTCCCCGGTGCCAGAGAGACAGTGCGACATGGAGACGGGATAGAACGGAACTTGGTAACAAGATGCGCCCCCACCAGACCCACCAGACCCAGACCCGCTGCCATGTATCTGTGCCTCAGTGGCCGCCGCGGCCTTCGCCCACTCTTGGAAGGTCTGGTCCATACGAGGATCGCGCGCACCCGGTCCAGCATGACCCGCACTCCCTCCAGATGCCAGTGTCAATGCCTTCACGGGAGAGAGCTTCCCAGAGACCCCAGCTTCTGCGAACAAACCGAGGTCTTTTAAAGGCGCTCCTTCCCCCATGTCCGCCTCCTCCTGGCGGTCAAGCCAAAGCATCCCGCCCCCCGCGCCGGTCAGAGCCCCAATTCCAAGCGCAGTCGACGCATCGTGACCTGTCACTCGTGGCGCATCCGGCATACCCCCAGGAGGCGGCATATGGAACGCCACACCGCATGCCCGTTCCTTTGCGCAGCTCGTGTCTTCAGGTTCCTCCGCGTCCTCTCCATCGCCCCGTAGCTTCCGCGGGTCGACATACCAACACATGTTCGCACCTTTGTTCTCTAGCTTGGCCAAGTAATATTCGGGGTTCAGTGAATCATTATCCGGGTCCGGCGAGGGCTGTCCACCCCGCCCCCCTAAAGACAAAGGCGCGCTGTCCATTGGGACGGTGCCGGCGAGCATACCCTCCCGCCCAGCGCGCGCACCCGCACCCGCAACCAGGTTAAAAGACAGCACCCCGACGGCAACAACCAACACTACCAATACTAAAATAGTCGCAATACATTCTTTATTGACCATAGCTCACTATCGCTTACTATCTCTGACGATAAAAAAGGCGTGCGCCGGGCGGGATTGTGTCGCTGAAAAAAAGGCACCACTACCTCCCCGCCACACCACAACTCGTCTCATATATCGAGCACAATGGCTATTCTACGTCTTTCTAGTTGTTTTCTAATCTTGTCCACATCGTCGGATAGTTTCTGCGGGTCTAGCATGCCCCGCGTCTGCATGACCCCGAGCAGCCCCCAGAGTGCGGCGAACCATTTCTTGACCTCTTCAAGACAGCTCTCTCCGCCGTAATGTCTGTCTGCTGTAGTGAGTAGCTTGGTGATAACTGCCAACAAGGGCACACCGGTGCCGTCGTCATCTAGAGATTGTATGCCTTCGTTACCTATAGTACGGACGTCATTTCCAGACACCACAAGTCGTGTGAGCCCTTCTTGAATATGTCCCGCCGCACTTACGAGTTTATCCTCCTTTGGTGTCTCGGCCATCCCTTTTCTATAGCTTATACGCCCGATGGGTCTAGCTCAGTTTCCGCGACAGTTAAATGTGTGTGCTAGGCCGCACAGCGAGCGGGCGGTGAAGGTAACCTCTCTTCCCATATTTCTCATCGAGTATGTTGCACTGGTCCTTGGCGGTTTCGTAAGCATACTTAGCCGTCCCTTGTCCAGTGACTGCAAGCGCGCCGTCCGCAACCGCATCTGTCACGGGTGTGAAGGTCCATGCGATGACGTATAGGTCCATGCCGCTCATGCCGCTCATGCCGCTCATGCCGCTCATGCCGCTCATGCCGCTCATGCCGCTCATGTCGTGTGTGTGTGTGTGTGTGTGTGTGTGTTGCTTTACGGCATCGCCACCGTCGATATTTCAATTTTGTAAAAATATCAATATCATGTAATGCCAAGACGTATCATGAGTGGCCGCCCGGACCCAATAGAGCCGTTGGACGAGTTACGACCACCCGAGCATGCCGTTGATGTTGTCGTCCAGGCAGACGCGGCATCTTCCCTGCTCACTATTTTGCCGACTTCACATGACTCATTGTCGGCCTGCGCACACATGCAGTACCGTATGCTCATGTGCAAGTATAGATGTGGGTTGCAGCCCACGGCTCGGGAAAAACAGTCTATTGATCTGGCCATGCGACGAGTGAATAGAGACGTCGTTAAGGCCGTCGCGAATGCCGAGGAGACGCCTGTCCCCAGCACGCCCGATGACTTCTGTGTAGTAGATGTGGAAAGGGGTAGATTAAAGACCCAGAGTCCCAACCCATCGTCCATCGTCCCGCGGCAGGGCAAACTAGACACAGCATTCACGGTCGTGTTTCGTTTTCCAGTGTATATCATACTTATCATCTTTATAGCTGTCCACGACGTGCTGTTTGACGGCAGGTTCAGGGATCGCGTCAGATCGGCGACTGCCTGCGAACTCCTTGAAAATGGGGACTCGGTGTAGAAAAATATTCTCTACAACAATAAATGGTGTGTGACGAAGTCAAGGTTTTCATCGTCTTCCAGTTGGTCCAGTGGTTGGTCCAATGGCTTGCGCTCGGCAAAGAGCTGGTCATGCGGTCGATGAAGGCTACGGCTCTGCTTGCGACGCTGGGGTGGATTGTGCTTCTGTACTTCCTGTGCCAGCGCAACTACCGCCGTTTCACGTGGTGGTTCGTTGCCATCTCAGTAGGGTTGGGTGCCATTTACGACATCGCTCTTTTCGCAAGCCCCACGTTCCGCGACACCGTAAAAAAGACCGTTGAGAAGGCCACCCGCGCCTAAACCTAAACCTGTAGCTCAGGCACCCAATGTGTTGTTCTGTTGTCAGACGTTTTCTCTCGTTTGACAACAAACCCTTCTGCCTCCTTTTTCCTGTATATCCGCATGTGGAAACGACCTCTGATAGCCAGATGGAGACGTAGCTTTGTTTCGAGCGCCCTTCTAGGTATGGTCGTGACCGCCTCGTACACTGCGTCGAGCTGCTCATCCGTGCATTCTCCGACGGTTTTCAAGGGAGACGTCCGGGCCGCAAACAGTATCTCGCTCTTCAAATAGTTCCCTACGCCCGACACGCTCTTCTGATCCATTAAGAGCTTTGGGAATGTCCACCCTGCGCGTTTCGCACAAAGCGTTTCCCATCCATCAGGTGTGAGCGCACCGTCGCTACCTGGCTCCAACAAGACGTCGCTCCCCAGCTCCCGTAACTTCTTGGCGAGCCCGAGCGCGTCGACGTGTTTCAACGTCCCGAAGTGTAGCTGGTCCTTGAACCACATTCTTAAGGGATGTGTCCGGCGGTCGCGGCCCACTGGCTGGTCGAAGCACACCCACAAATCACAATGTTTGCTCTTTTGTTTATGCCACATGCCCGACATACCGAGCGTGTTCAAAATAGCACTACCATCATCGAGCGTCCAGTAAATCAGTTTCCCTTTTGACCGAATGTTTACCACGGTGCGCTCCCCTCCCCCGATCGCGCCTCCTTCCTCGAAACCCACAGGAAGACCATGTTGTCCGTATCGTCCTCCACTAACCCCAATCGCTTCGATTTGCGCACCGGCCAACCACCCATCTAACCTCCGCGCTAGAGCGAAACACTCTGGTCCTTCTGGCATTTTCCCGAAAGGCTGGTCCGGGAGATCGGTGTCAATTTTATGGAGGTGGCGCAACACTAGTTATCTCAGCGTTGATCACTAGTCGAGAGAGTTGTGCTACATCAGGGACGAAAGAGGAAGGAATGGTCGGCAGTGGCAAGTTGGCACCCGCGTACTGGCCGGCTTCGTAGTCCTGTCCTTTGTCCAGAATCTCGATGAGTTGCAACTCGAAGGTGGCGGTGTTGTATACGCCGGCTGCGAAACCGACCGCTGTGGTTAGTCCCAGCGTGACGAGATTTACTGCGAAACGGAGTACAAGTCCTGTCCCAGTGGCTGGGGTTACGATCCCTCCAACAGAGTCGACGATGGGCGTCTGCGTGAGAGGAATATCAAGTGGACTGGGCCAGGCGGCGTTGAAGTCGGCAGCGGTGAATGCCGCAGGCAGCACAGGGAGATAGACGGTGATGACCTGCGGGGTGGGAGTTACCGATTGGATCGCGTAGTTCCGCAAGGGCGGGTTAGGCAGTCCGGGCCACGTCGCCGGGGCGAAGGGAGTGGGACCTATGGTGGTAACTGGCCCCCACACCACTGGCGACGTTGGCACCAGATCATAGTGCACTGTCGTGCTCACCGCCGCCAACATGAAGCCACCTATAGATACTGTTCTTACCCACACCTCGTTGGATTGCAGGTATGTCTGCGTGGGCATGACAAAGGGGGTGGCGGCGGTGTTGTTGAGAGGGTCATTGTTCATGGGCCCGACGCCTATAACCTCATGTATCACCGACCCCCCCTGTCTCACGTAGAGTGACCCATTTTGTCCCCGGTTCTGCCAGACCTCTATGAGGCTACGTGGGGTGGTGTAGGTGTCGACGTCAGTAGGGAAGCCGACGTAAGCTGCCGCGAGAGGTGAGCCCGGTACGTATAACTCTACGGCCAAGACCGCGCCGGCCGGAGGTGGCGGAGGAGGAGGTGGAATCGGGGCCGGTGTCGCGCCCAAATATCGCCTATTCAGCGCTGTAAAGTCAAACCGCATACACCGCTGAGGCTGGGTTTTGATGTAGTAGCTGCCTGTCTCCTCGCCTTGATAATCACCATAGTTAGCAGCGGACAAACCATAGGCGGTACCATACGACCCGCCGTTCACGGTCTGGACGTTGTGCCCTAAGCTCGCGGTGCGGGCTCCACCCGAGACAGCGCCTTGTCTAGCGAACCCAGTATTGTTCGGCTTGTACACCACCGGGATGATCTGGCCATTCCCGCAGGTGCGGACACAAGGCGAAGCCTGGTAACTCTGAGCCCCCTCACTGTACTCTGACGGGGGCAAGGGGAGCTTCGTAACCGGATCGATGTACACTATCCCGGGTATCTTCTGGATCGATAGTCGTTGGTCGTATGTCATACAACGAGATTGTAGGTAGGTGGCCGTCGAGTCATGGAATTGTAGTCGAGGTTTGGTCATAGAACGGATGACGCGGGATTGGGGGTCACAGCTGATGCAGACACCGTATTCATTCGCACTCGCATCAGTATAGTATGTACCCGTTTTGAAGTCTTTGACTGGGGGCCAGTCGATGGCCGTAATGAGCTCCTCCACGTTCGGCGCCCATTCAATGCACTCTTCGACGTACTCGAGGCAGTGACTACCACAGTGACCGCATGATGTGACCGAGTCCGATATGTCAATGACCACCGATCCACCCGGACGTTCTAACTGCGAGATCGTTAGCTTCCCTCCTCCGGGGCGGGCGAACCCCGACAATTGTTTCCTGTACTGCTGCATAACTTTCGGCTTGCCACAGTTCTGGTCGCACTCGAGGCTAGTGACGTCCGGCCGCTGTGGGACGCCGGCGCGAGGCACGATGGACCTTAGTGTCACAGGTTGTTTCCAAGACTGATATCTCTCTCTTCTAGGGCGGGGCATGGGATATTATATCACGAGACGAAAATATCGTCTTGACGCGGCAGTGGTGACGTCGAGAGCGCGGCGCCACATCACTTAAAGACATTGTATGTCGAATAACTAATGCCTTCTCGTGACGTGTATAGAACCGGTGTATATGGTCTCGCTACTAAACCGGGCTCTGCGGACGACGCGACGGAGTACAAGAGTACGAAGGCGTCCGAGGCATTCTATGCCGCGCTTCTCGACCCGAACGCCACTACAATCCGGCGCAAGAGCGGGACGAAGTGGCCGAAGCTACAACATACACTGGTATATGATGCCGACTTCGTGAGTGTGCGCGCGAAGAATGTCACGTCGGAGATGCATCTCGTGACACCGGAGAAGTCTATCGTATCACCGGAGCAGTGGGTACACGCGTACCGGCGCCGGCTTAACGCCAAGTCGACCTTCCACGCCCAGATCTCGCACAAGTCGGAAGTCTGCCGGATCGAGGGGAAGGCTCATATGACGATGACCCAGAAGAGGAAGACGGAACACAGGGCTAACGTTGATGGGGTCCAGCACTGGAATAAAGACCGAGACTGGTGAAAGTCCGAGCCCGCAGAGGGAAATGGGAGGGAAATTAGAAGAAAAAGACAGGTCATATGCCTCTCTTTTTCTTCTCAGAGAAAGTGACGTCCACCACACTTAGCGCCGACGAAGAGCAAAACGCACTCGCCGCGTCTGACGTCGGTCACGGCGCCGACCACCGCGGGTGCGACGGCCCCCTTTCTTCACTCTGAAGGACATGAAGCATATGGCAGCCAAGACCGACCCAGCTTTCTTTGTAACATTGAGGGTGTCGATGACGAACTTCTTGCCCGGGTGGATTACATGCCCTCTGTCAGTAGTGCAGTCCTTGCCGACTTGACAGCTTGACGGCATAGTGCCGTAGCCGCGGCGCTCAATCATCCCTTTCACAGATAACAGCAGGCTCGCTTCCGCGTCCTTTCTCTCTCCTGAGCCGCTGTATTCGCAAGCGAAACCACCCAAATACTTCCCGCGAGGATCGTGGACCGCGGTTATCATCACGGCCGCCGTAATGCGCTGTCCATGCTTGCCATTTGCTTCGGCCTTAATGCTCTCAATCACCTGCCCCCACTTGATCCTGCCCAGGCCCTCTTCCTTGGAGATTTCCTTAGCTTCGGTCGGTATCACGCTACTGTAGACCATGATGTTTGCATTCTCGATCCCTGCGTCGTTTAACGCAGCATCATAGGACCCGGTCTCAAAGGGAAGCCCCTTCGAACCAGCGTCTGATTGACCCCGCCCCGTCGTTACAAAATACTCATACGGCAACCGGTTGCTGATGATCATCGATATACATCCCTCCTATTTTATTATCACGTTTGACTACAAGCAAGAGATGCCCTCGATTGTAGAACAGCTCCTCCAGAACTTCGTTATTGGTGGACTGATTGTGTCGAGCATCAGCTATTTGGGGACCTATTTCAACCCCGTTATAGCCGCGATATTCTGGTCATATCCCATGTCGATATTGCCCTCGGTGTACTTCATGAAGAACAACGGCAAAACGAACGAATACATCGCAAAGTTCCTATTTAGCACAACCTTCGCACTTGTTCTCTTAGTTTTGTGCACATTCGCCATGAGCCATTACATCGGTAATGCATCCCCGTCTTCCAGCATCTGGGGCCCCATCGGGAAGGCGTCCCTTTGGTGGTTCGTCGGAAGTGCTCTTTATTATCTCGGCGTCGAGTACGGCGGGTTCCGCCGGTACTTTATGTAGGACTTCGACCAGCTCGAGGAGACCGCAGTTGCTTTAGTTCATCCACGACTCGTTGGAAGTTCGGAAGCCCCCTCATTAGCCTGTGCGTCTTCTCAACGCCCAGGTGTTCTTTTATTAGCGCACGTGCAATGCTCTGGTCTGTCAATTCTATCACCTCCTCATCTGTTGTTGTGTATGAGGCGATGTGCTGCGCGCCCCTACTGTAGGCGAGGAAGACCATGCAGGCGATGCCATACTCGCTAGATGCCACGTACTCAGCAAGCGTCTCGTATCGAGCCCGTAGCCCCGTTTCTTCCAGTGTCGGCCCGATGGGCGTTCCGCCATCATCGAAGACCTTCACTATACCCTCCGTAGCTACATCACGTACGTCCACACCTGCCAACTCCACCTCACGCTTCTTCAGAATCCGTATCGCCGCCCTGTCAAAGACGCTCGGATACCCCCACGGGTTGTGCAGATAAGCCTCAAAACTCGGTGAACCTTCGTAGTCTCCCATATAGACTAACTTAGCCTACCCTCTTTCTATTAGCTTTGCTTCCTCTATCAGTGTTTGCTCGATGGTAACCAGTGACCCCAACACCGGACGATAAAACGGGCGGAATGTATCGCGGTTGTTAAACGCCTCCATGGATGTAAACCACTTAATATCCGATTTTTCGTAGAACCCCCTTCCTTCATCTAGGTATTGGGGGTTTGTCTGTCTCGTGAAGTCAAAGTTGTTCGCGAAGAAAAAGGGGGCGGCAAGCAGCTCTGCGGTGGTAGCCAGAGGACAGAACACGTACGAAATGTAGTTATCAAGTTCGATTGTTGTCAAACAGCGGGATCGAATCCCCTGATTGATCTGTTCGCGGGTGCCGAGCAATCCAGACGTTTCTTCGTATCCCTCTCTTGCCGCCGTTTCTATCAGCTGCTCTCCGTCGTCCCGCGCACCGCCGAAGTCGCTCCACTCCCCTGTTTCTCTTTCTTGCCCGAATAGAAAAAGAATATTCTGGCCATTGAAGGCTACAGGAAGAATGCCGGCTCCATCCCTCATGCTTCCTTCTATGTAGTGAGCATTTATTTATTCATTTATTTGCTCACTCACACTTCGGAGAAGCCTCTGTGAAATCGCGGCGCGTGGAAGTTGCAGTGTGGGACCTCACACATGTCGCATCGGCCGGGATCGGTGTCTGAATTATAGAAGACTCCGGCGGCTCTGCAAGCCGGGCAGAAGCTCGCGTGATTAAAGGTGGCCAGCACCGTTAGTGCTGCGGTCTTGTGTTGCTTGTTGTATCCGCTCCATCCTGTGAGATATGGTGCCGGTGGCACGACGTCGCGCCGTGTGTCTGGCTTTTCCGTGCGGCGAGCGCCCCCCGCGCCATCGTTATTATCCATTGTGCTGTAGCCAGTGCTGCAGGCCGCGCCCATGGCCGTTTCTCTTCGTTGTCGTCGTCATTATTATTGGTGTGTCCAGCATAAGCATATCAATTTTACAGACTATCCATCCCGTCATATTCTTCTTCGTGTTCTTCGTCTTCTTCAACTTCCTCACTTTCATATCCGCGATTTACATTCATGTTTGACATTACCGTATCGTTGACTGCTTGCACGAGCGCATCTATGTCAAACTCCACGGCGATGTTCTGCCTAACTGTGTCCGGGAAGCGGCCGGCGGCTTCAGCTGGGTCGCCGAAGCCCAATCCGTCGTCGTGTGTAAACTGGCGCATCACCGCGCTGCTCTCGCACGCGAGTATAAAACAGGCTGTCTGAGCGATGAGAGCGTTCACGGACCAGACATCATGGCCATACATATCAACGGTTGCCAATGGCAGGCCTTCCGTAGTGGGTCGCACCGTCGACAGTAGGTCCCTTCCGGTTGCGTTTCGTGCAGGGTAAGCCATAGCCAGCGCGTGCACGTGTACGTATCTATCACGCGCTGGGTCCTCGCGCACGATGACTTCCATACCACCAGGCCTTCGTGCGCTGCCCCCAAGTCTTACATTCTGCGCTACGTCGTCGACGCGGCTGACGCGCATCCCCATGGCTTGCACCCACGAACATATGCTCGAGAGAAGTCGAAGATTTACCCCTCCATCAGGGGAAATGTGATATGTTATGGGATAGTCACAAACGTCGTAAGCCTCTGCGAAAGAAAATGGTGGCTCCGGAAGGGACAGCACGGGTCTTACGTCTGCAGGTTGCACGCCCAGTTGGACGAGGAAGTTGGCCGCATGGATGTCGGCCCACTCTAGCATCATGGGATGGGATGGTTGTCGCCCGTGTGGGAACATCTCTCCCCGACACGAAGGGCATGTATCTCGCATCTTGGTGTCTTTCCACTGGACTAAGCACTTGGCGTGGAAGAAATGCCCGCAAGGCGTCACTTCGGCGTTTGTATTCCGGGTTGTCTCAAAACATATTCCGCAAGTCTCATCTCCCTTGTGGCGCGTGGTGAGAAGTATTCTACCTAGTTTGTTTGCTTCTGTCTCCAAAGATTTGACAAGTCCAAAGTCCGCCGCTGCCTGGTCTGCGTCGGGAAACGTCCAAGAGTTCGGATCGTTGACAGTGAACGGATTATGAATAACGGGTATTTCCGACATCGGTAATACTTGTATGGCACACTAGTTTTTAATGTCTTTTAGTGAAGCGGTGGGGGGACAGAGAGAGCGAACCCGGTGTCTCTGAACGTCCCGACGACCGTCGGCTCGTTGCAGAACAGCCACATGGCTACCTTTGCGTAAGGTGCTAGAGAGTTTTCTACTGTTTTGATGAATATGCATCTCTTGCACACAAGCTCGTTTTCTCGGACAAGTCCTAGCCGCGTGGGCACGTGAATGGTAGGGAGCCCATCAACTAGAACTAGAAGTGACTCCACGTAGTGTATATGAGCATGTGTCCGGTCATTTACCAAAATCTCGATACTACCCCCGTGGTCGCGATCGTGGAAGTCACCATCGACCAACGAGACCGGCTGTCCAGAGAGGTCGAGCCAAGACTTTTTCCTCACACGTAGCGGGTAGGTTTTGAGCCAATTGGCGAACTCCCGCCCTATCGCCCGCTGCTCCGAACTGGGAAGAACCTCCGCCATCTGCATTAGCCTCGATATAGTTACTGCGTACTGGCCCTCAGGGGTCGTAATGAATGCCGTCGGTATACGCGGCACGTCGATCTTCCCGCGGCAGAGGGGGCAGCTAGCATGGGGGTTCTTGAGGAGGTCGCGGGTCCCCCATTCCGCGAGGCATTCGGCGTGGAATGTGTGTCTGCATGGGGTGGTTGTGAGGCGCCCGTCGAGTTCAGTCCAGCAAATCGAGCACGTCCCTTCGGTCATTATGTTACTACGCCACGCAGTTCAGGATGTGGTATCAATTTTCCAGTCAAAAAAGTATTTACAGGTTTTATTTACAACTTACTCGCGCAACCAGCGGTCGAAGTCTTCGGTGAGCTCGATGTCGTTGAGGCCGCTGTCGTCGCTATCGCTACTGATGCTGCTGCGTGACATTGCCATGAGTTGGGCCCGCACGCCCAGCATGAAGCGCAGCGTTGCCAAATCCACCTCCCCCGCCCTGCGCAAAGCCTCGTCAATCTCGTCGCCGTCGCCGTCGCCGTCGCCGTCGCCGCCTCCGTCGCCGTCGCCGATGCCGCTGCCGCTGCCGTCGCCACCATCTTCCTCGTTATCCGAACTCTCATTTTCGATGTCGAGGTGCCGTCCGACGTCGCTAGCGTCGTCGTCACTTCCGTCATCGTTGCTAGCGTCATCGCCACCGCTGTCGCTTCCGTCGTCGTCATTGTGGGATGCATCCAGTGCTGCCGATAGCTCGTTGATCGCCGCCCGCCACTCTGCTTCTTCCCGATCCTCATCGGTCCGTGCCGCACGCACGTTAGGGAACATGTCAGATCGGCACATTGGGCACCTGTGGTTGTTGTGATCCTTCGTCCATCGCGACAAACAGCCGGCATGGAACTTGTGACCACATGGGGTTATTTCTACCGACCGCTTTCCACTGATTTCGTCTTGACAGATGCTGCACGTGGTCTCCTTCGCGGCCCCGGGTTTGTGCGTAAATAGGATACGTCCGAGCTCCCGCGCGGCTTTCTCAATGGGCATGCTTGGCGGCACGGCAAGTCCCGGGCCGAAGTAGAGCCCCGTGTCAATGAACCCTTCACCCTCGGGGACGTACACCGTCCTACTCAATCCCATGCTATTGAACGGAACACTCCAATCGTTTGTCATTTCAAAGGGGTTTGCGGTCGCGGCTGCCATCGTTTCTGCTTCTAGGTTACTTCTAGCACTACGCTCCACAGCATTTCAATTTTTCCGTTTTATCTCCCTCACTGCAACCGCCACCACATCCCTCCGCCGATGGGGCTGAGCTCGGGATCAATAGAAGCATCGTCGTCCGTGTTTGACGCCGAGACATCAGCATCGGCGCACGTAGGACAGTCCCTGCCGCATTGTTTTGGCAGGCAACCCGCGTGAAAGTAGTGTCCACATGGAGCCACCTTCCCTTTTCGCCCTTTCACGCTCTTGCCACATATCTCACAGACTTTGTCTGATACGCAGCACCTGGTGAACAACATACGCCCCAAATTGGCAGCTTCCTCTTCCAAACTCTGATTATCATTCATTGTCAAACGATTGAAGATGCCGGCGACTTCTGTTTCGTCTGCCATCACATCTGCGACCCAGTCGCGGACATTCCTATCACGACTATTAGATCGCGAAGCCATCTCCGCTGTGTCAAGCTGTGTGCGGGTCGCAACGTCCATTGTCTCTCGTTTTTTTACCGGTAGACAATAATAGCTTTTGAGATCAATTTTTGCACTTATTCACAAAGAGCCGTCCAGGCCTTGGGAGCGGTGCCGGTCTCGGCGGCAGCGGCCAGTCGGGAGGGGAGAAAGTACCATATACGGTTCTTATTGCGCGCCAAAACGTTCTTGAATGGTAAAAGACCATATGCTTTATGGTGACATTTTTTACTCCATGTACCCGATAAACATTCTACAAACTACTTAAAGAGGCGCGGCAAAGTACACTTGTGCGCGCGCGCGCCAGCAGCATGCTCCTTTAGCGCAGTTGGTTAGCGCATGGGTCTTATGAGCCCAAGGTCGCGGGTTCGAGCCCCGCAGGGAGCATCATTAGGTTAGTTTATATTGGCATCTTGCAGCTATCAACCCTTATATGATTTCGTTGTGACGGAGATCGCGATACGCCGCGCGTATTGGGTCCAAGTCATCGAAATAAAAACGGATGCCAGCATTTGACAGGTCCGCGAGGATTTGCGTCGACGACCGTGTCGTGAAAAAGGATATCTTGCAGCTACTCATCATCTTCAAACGATGAAAAAAAAGGATATCCGCATGGAGCTTCTATAGCTCAGTCGGTAGAGCGTGTGGCTGTTAACCACAAGGTCGTAGGTTCGAGCCCTACTGGAAGCGCTCCTTTTGAGAAAATTGAAACGCTACTATTCTTCCATAATCGTCCAAGCAATCTCCCTTGTGGCGCAATGGACAGCGCACTGGACTTCTAATCCAGGGGTTGCGGGTTCGAGTCCCGCCAGGGGATCCACGCGTGGTAGCTCAGTGGTAGAGCGCTAGGCTCATAACCTAGAGGCCGGGGGTTCAATTCCTTCCCGCGCGCGTTTAATAATGGGGCACTTGTCCCGCTAAACCGCTATAGCTCAGTAGGTAGAGCGCACGGCTCTTAACCGTGTGGTCAAGGGTTCGACCCCCTTTGGCGGTGTCCACTAACACTTTTCTCCCCC